>Ga0224501_10002217_pt1 | contig 15194 bp, 15 predicted proteins | sample SF_Oct11_sed_USG_4_FD_169105 | JGI IMG/M metagenome (GOLD analysis project Ga0224501, IMG submission 169105) | Sediment microbial communities from San Francisco Bay, California, United States - SF_Oct11_sed_USGS_8_1 | ecosystem: Environmental > Aquatic > Marine > Sediment | place: USA...
TTTGCATCTCCTTTCTCAAGTTATTGAGTTATATTCTGTCTTTCGGAAGACCAGAAAAAATTTTGCTTTCATTTCATGGTATCTCCTTCAACCTTCCCTTTGCAGACAACCTTCATTTCTCCCCTTGGGGTACTGTGGGTCATAAACCATTCGATTTTGTTCCCTTTAACTGTACCTTGAGCCGTGATTTCATTTCCTCGGCGGTCTTTCATGGTCACCGTTAATTTCTCTCCCTCTTGGACTAATTTAACATCTCTGGTCACCTCTTCCCGAGGTGTTTTTTCAGTTCGTATGATTCCATCCTATTATGACTAAAATTTATACCATTTCTGCCAAGTGTCCTTTATATTTTAGACCAAGAAAGGGGATTAAAGGTTAGAAATAGTTAGGGTATTTTTTATCGGTTTTTGATTTTTAGTAGCCTGGAGAGAGAAAGGGGCAGCTCCAGGTCGTTAGCTTCCAGAAGATGAGAGTTGGTTAAGAGCTCTTCAGTTTTACCGTTGGCTCTGATTGCTCCTTGATTAATTATCATACAGCGAGGGCAGACATCGAGCACGAGGTCGAGGTCGTGGGTGGCGATGACAATGGTCTTGGCTAACCCTTTCAGGAGGTTGATAAGACGCCGGCGGTTTTTGGGGTCGGTATTACTGGTTGGCTCATCTAAAGCAAGAATTTCGGGGTCGTAAGAAAGTACTGTGGCGATGGATACTCGTTTCTTCTCCCCGTAGCTTAAGTGATGGGAGGAGCGGTTTTCATAGCATGGCAGTCCTACCCCTTGTAAAGCCTGCTTTACCCTAATTTTAACTTCCTCGGCGGACAAATCCTGGTTCAAAGGAGCAAAAGCGACATCTTCAAAAACAGTAGGTGAGAAGAGCTGGTCGTCGGGCTCCTGGAAAACCAATCCCACCTCTCTTCTGATTTCCTTGAGGTTAGCTTTATTAATAACCTTACCCAGAATTCGCACCTCACCTTTTCCTCTTAAAATCCCATTAAAGTGCAGCAGGAGGGTCGATTTACCGGAGCCGTTAGGACCCACAATAGCAACCTTCTCCCCTTTGCCGATTTCAAGCGATATATTTCGCAGGGCTTCTGTGCCATCCGGGTAGGAGAAGCTCAAATTTCTGACTTCAATGCAGGGTTCATAATGCATGGCTGTGTGTAAATATTTTCACTAATATTATTATGGTTACCAGGGCAAAACCCACCAGGATCTCAGCCATTCTGAGGCGGATGGTATTAAGAGTGCGGATAGTGCCATCAAATCCCCGAGAGCACATAGCACTATAAACCCTTTCCCCTCTCTCGTAAGTGCGAATGAATAGAATTCCTATGAGGGAAGCAGTGCTTTTTATCTGCCGCCATTTTCCGGCGCCAAACTCACGGGACCTCTTCCCTCTGGTAATCCTCATTGCCTCATCCACCAGGATAAAGATATAGCGATACATAAAAGAGAGAAGCAATATGAATACCTTGCTGATCTTCAATCTTTGTAACCCCTGTAGAAGGGAAGGGAAGGTGGAGGTCGAGGAGAGAAGTGTAAGCATTACTATGGCAAGGTAAGACTTTATCACTATTCCCCGAAAAAGTACTTTCCCGCTATATTCTGCGCTCAAGCCGGTTCGGTCAAAAAGGAGGAATAGGCTTATTAGTACTATAAAGGGTATAATCATCAGGGAGCGCTTAAGGATAAAGAGGGGCGGAATTCTGGAGATAATAACCAGAGAGGCGATTATCAGCCCATAGAGGGCGAACTCCAGGAGGTTGCCAGAGTTTGTCAACAGAATAGACAGTACGAAGAAGAGGGCGACCAATATCTTCAGTCGGGGATCAGCCCTATGAATGGGGCTGTTGAGGTTGCTATATCTATCTAAATAGGAGTGTTTCATAGTCTGTTGTTATCCTTTTATGCCCATCTGTTTGTTGGTCTTTCCTTTTTCCGTTCCTTATATTTTCTCAATAGCATACCTATGGCAACCACAGCTCCGAAGACCACCGCCATGCCTGCAAGAGCAGCTAAAGCTGTGGAGGCTATCGGTGAGTTTATTCTTGGAAAACGATATTCGGGAAGAGGAGAGAAATCAGCAGATTGGGAAGCCTTTTGCTGATGTCTGGATATTCCCAGCTTTTCCATAACCATTTCCAATCCGTCGGGCAGCTCAGAGGAAAAAATTGATACAAGAAGACATATTGCCAGAGCAATGAGAATGCCTGTAACGCTCTTTCTTCTTTTCATGCTTTGTCTGAAGACATTCTTAGCAGGTCAGGTCTTATTTTTTTAATAACTGCGATGATGAGTATAGTAATAATGGCTTCCACCACTCCTATCAGGGCGTGTATTCCGGTCATAGCTACTAAAGTTGTTTTCCACGGCGCAATCCCTGACAGCCCCAGCTCTCCGGCACATGCAGCGGCCGGTATGACAACCGAAAGCCATGCTCCTGCTCCACAGGCTAAGAGGAATAATTTTTTGCTCGGATTCCTCAAGAGGGACAATTTAACTATCCATAATCCACTTATTGCCCCCAGTATGGCGATGTTTAACAGATTTGCCCCCAGGGCAAGCAGTCCCCCATCCTGAAAGACGAGACATTGGATAAGAACCACTGCCGCCATAACTGTAGAGCCCTCCCATACTCCCAGAAGTAGAGCAGCTAAAAAACCCCCCAGTAGATGCCCCGAGGTCCCCCCGGCAATAGGAAAATTGAACATCTGCGCCGCAAAGATAAACGCACCCATTACCCCCATTAGGGGAACCGTTTTTTCTCCCAGTCTCCCCTTGGTTCTCTTAAGGGCGATAGCTATCCACCCTGCGGAGATACCGTAACAGAGAAGGGTGGTCTTAGGGTCCAGAAAACCATCTGGTATATGCATAATGCCTCGTAGATTAAAGCTATTATAAATTTGGCTTATTATCTTACCACAATATAAGGGAATTTGAAACTGGAAAGGGAACTTTTGTCGCCAGGTATCACTTAGGATGGTTAAAAAATCATTTCCTTGCGGATGAGATTGTGCTACAATAATAGAACTTTTAATGTTTAGATGAAGTAGATAAGAAGAAAGTTTTTTCTAATGTGTAAAATGATGCCCAAAGGATACATTAATCCTTGGGCGCTAATCTTAAATAATTATCTTATTTCTCTATTTTGCTTGAAAGAGTTCTAAAAAGGATTGCAGATTATTCACCCCGGGGTGGATTAATTGAGCAGGAGGTAGATCATGAAAAAGTTGACCTTAATGCTTTTATCTATGGGCTTTTTGTTAGGATTCATATGTGGGCAGCTACTTGCAGCGGATGAATCCTCCACATCCAGCAGCGTTTCCGAAACTACAGTAGCTGAAAGAAGCCCTAACTCAGAGATTTCTCTCCTATCTGACGCTTCCAGCGAAGAGAAGAAGACAACACGATTCACGGTGTCGCTCTATTCAGGACTGGGAGCTGGCAACATCCATACCGCTCTATCCTTCGGAGGAGCTTTTGATTATTTTCTTAAGGAGAAGATGGCCATAGAGATAGAGGGAGGATACTCCCTGGGAGGAAAGGATAAGGTAACCATCCCAGAGGTAATGAGCTTCAGTGTTACGGGACCCGGGGTTTACCATTTTCTGGCCAATCTCCTTTATGACCTCAAGAAGATAAGAAAGTTCGTCTTCTATGGCAAGGTAGGAGCTGGGGGGGTGGGCTCTTCTTCCAAAGAGGTAGTGGCTAACCCCAGAGCAAATTTATTCTATAATGTGAGATACGATCCGGTTAAGGATTTTGCTTTAAGCATTGGGGGCGGATTCAGATATCAACGAAGCTCCCATTGGTTTATAAGGGTCGACCTCAAACAACTGATAATCTTTGCAGAAGACACTTCCGGTATTTTTATTGCTTTAGGCGGATTGTGCTATTCTTTTTAGAGCCAATAATTGCCGCCCTCCTTTCGCTCTTTATTCATAAAATGCGGTATAATTACATATCCACCATCGCCCAAATTCAAAAACAGCAGTATATACATGAGTGACTGTCGTCTCTGTTCGGTAACCATCGCTCTCTCTTATGCTGACAATATTAGTAGTAACGCTGATATCAGAGGCACGCGTTGGGGTTAGGTGACCGATGCTCACATCGGAGAGGAAGTAAATTTTCAGGATAAATGGCTCAATCTGATATTTAGCTTGTAAGTAGAGGATAGTGTCTTTCTGATGCTCTCTACCATAGCATGAGAGACTGAAGTCCTTGACGATCTCATCTACATCGAGGTACATTAAATTTTCGAACATTCGGAAGAAATTTATTATCATCTCCGAAATTATCCTCTCTGCCTCTTCTATGTTGAATGGGGAGGCTACATACAATTGCTGGGAGGTTGATCCGATAGCTCCCACATTGTCCGAGACTGTTAGCACTACTTCAGGATTCCCTTCCTCTTGATACATATGATTGACAATCTTCCCTTCCTCTTTTTCTCCATCTCCGAAATCCCAGCTATATTCGCTTATTTCCCCGTCGGAGTCATAAGAGTCTGAAGCATCAAAGATGAAAAGGGTATATTGGGCATAGCCGGTGGAAGGGGTTACATTGAAAGAAGCCACCGGGCAAAGGTTAGGGAAAACAGAGAAAAAACCTTTTGCAACGCTGGTGAACTCCAGGGAATTCTGGACTATGATGTTGCGTGATCCCACCTGGGCTTCTGGAAGGACCGATATGGTGGCAATAGCTAAATTGGAGCTTTTCACATCCACCTGGCTAACATCAATTTCAGCTCCGAAATTGAGTATCATATTGGGAGTGAAATTCTTTCCCTGCATAGTTATATTTTGATTAAATGCACCCTGTCCAACAGAGTTCGGCTCTACTTTTTCTATATCAGGAGGCAATGTGGGGGAGGTGATTTTGTTCTGGCAGCCTATAACAATAACAAATCCTACCATAATGCAGCATAATAAGAAAATCTTTTGCCTCATAGTACCCTACCTCTCAATTTTGTATCAGTTATTACTACTTTTATTTACTAATTGATGGAGAAATCCTCTGCGCATGAATGATGAGAGCATAGCCTTGCAAAAAGAAAAGCATCTTATCCCCCTGGGATAACAGCCAGAGGATGGGATAGACTATCTTGTATACACACAGCTTTTTCTGATGATGCTTAAATTCCTCGGCAGAGGAAATAGTCAAATGACCATTCCTCAGCTTCTCCTTCTTTCGTCTTCCAAATATGACATTATACACTAAATTCAGCGCATATTCGATAAATTCGGTAAAAAACCTGGAATAGGTGGAAGAGGAGACCACCTGGAATCCCTCCTTCTCCAATCTCCTGATGAGCGCCTCGAGCTTATAGCCTTCGCGAACATGTCCATACTCTTCCAGGGTCAATCCACTCTTCCTTTTCAGCAGATTTACTATATGAATTCCTCCCACCGATGGGGTAGATAAATAAAATTCCCCATTCTCCTTTAAGGTTCTCTTTATCTCCCTCAGGCAGGCTTCATCGTCTTCCACATGTTCTAAGATGTCCAGGGCGACAACCACATCAAAGGCGCCATCTTGAAAAGGAAAGCGATGAGGCTGAAGCTGGACAACATTGTCCCTGACCAAATCTCTGGTAGCCATAAGATTAGCATAATCCAGGTCAGCGCTGACCCATCTCCCCCCCATTTGCCGTAGGAAATAGCTTATGGTTCCCTTGGCACATCCCAGATCAAGGCAGAGCTTATTATCCAGAGAGGGGATAAGAGAATGGAGGAGCTTCACCTTTTGCTTCTTTTTGAGAGAGTGGCGATAAATGCGCAGTTGCCAGCTCTCGTAAGGTTCCTCCTCTGCCGACTCCTTTTTCATCGCCAATGTTCTTCCTTATACCTCTTTCTCCCGATACACCCTCTTAAACCATCGCCGCATTAACTTGTAACCCAGAAGATTCTCTTTGAGGAAAGTTCTCATGTTAATGGTAGGTATCCCGAGGAGGGTCTTTCTCCAGAGACGGTCGCAGCTTTTGCAGGGGCTAATATGGTCGTAGTTCCGGGTAATAAAGCCCCGCCGTAAGCTGATCATAGCCTCCCCATTCCACACCTCCATAAGAGATGAATTCAGCAGCGAGCCAAGGGGGATCTCAGCAAAGTAATCCTGAGGGCAGGGGAGCACTGTCCCATCCCAAAGGATGGTCATGGAATACCAGCAGAAAGTGCAAGGGGAGTAACGCTTCCCTTTCGCCTCCGCAACCCTCTCCTCGGGGATGTTCCCACCCCAGTTGTGGGGGAGCTTTATATACAGTCTGTCCAGGAGCAGTCTATCGAACTGGCGAATAAAATCTCGCTGGACTCCGGGAGAGACCTCATCTCCGGAGTCTATAGTCTGGAATATAGTATAAGGTTTTTTAAGTCTCAATTTTTGCTTGAGGCGGAGGAAATTGAGGATATTATTGAGGGTTTTTTCGAAATGCGCATTGACCCGGAGCCTCTCATAGGTCTCTTTCTCAAAACCATCGAAGGAGAAGGATATAAGGTCAAGCCTTGAGCGTAGAAGCTCTCGGGACATCTCCTCGTCCATAATGGTGGCATTGGTATGGAGACGTGTTTTCAACCCCGCCTCTCTGGCTAAGACTATCATGTCTATAATTCGCTTATGAAAGAGGGATTCCCCGCGATGGCAAAGATTTATATCGTAAGCGTTCCCTTTCGCCTCGCGGATAATCTTCTGGTAAAGCTCATAGCCCATATATCCTCGTTCCACCGGGCGAGGGGAGCTCTGAGGACAGAAAGGACAGCGGAGATTGCAATAATTTGTGGGCTCGAGCCAGATGCGAAGGGGGGGATATTGACAGACCTCCGTCCCCTTTTTATACCCCTGGTAAGCGTTCCACAAATGACTTAAATGCTCACTCTTTCCCATTATCTTGTGCCACTGGTATGAATTCTACCCCAGCAATGCGATATTTCCAAGTATTACTAAAGATAACCATTCTGGACATACCACCCCAGGGTCTGTCTTAGCCCCCGCTCCAGATTTACTTTGGGGCGGTAGCCGAGCTCTCTTTTAGCTTTGCTGATATCGTAAGCCCTGTTTTTCGCAAAAAAGGCGATCTTTGAAGGGCTCAGCGGCGGCTCGAAGCCCAGGAGCTTCCCGCTCAACCCCATAATCCAGCCAAAGGGACGCAAGGTCCATAAAGGAAGCTTTACCGAAGGGAGCTCCACTCCCAGCAGAGAGGCTATTTTATTAATCAACTGCCCCACGGTTATGAACTCGTTGCCTCCAAGGATAAAAACCTCTCCATTGGGGATATTTAGCTGGGCGCATAAATATAGACCCTGAGCGACATCCTTCACATAGACGGGATGCTGTAAATTGGTTCCTTTGCCCGCTATTATAATTCTCCGCCGCCTGATGGCACGGAACAGTTTCAAGGTTCGAGTATCCCGGGGACCGTAGACCCAGGTGGGTCGGGCTACTACCACCGGGAGGCCATTTCTGGCAAACTCTAAGGCAAGCTCCTCGCCCCTGCATTTCGACTTTTCGTAAATTTCATCAGGATTGTAAGGAGCTTCTTCATTGGCGGGCGGATTTTTAATATTTCCTGAGACAGCTACTGTGCTGCAATATACAAACCGAGAGATATCTGTTTTTCGGCAAGCCTTCAGGATATTCTCCGTCCCCTGGGCATTCACTTTGAAAAACTCCTTATGGGAGATGGGAGTCGCTCCCAGAGCGGCAGCCAGATGGAATACCACATTTACACCGTTAACTGCCTCCCGCAGGGATAGAGGGTCTAATATATCACCCTGGATAAGCTGTATTTTCTTGCCGAATAGTTTCTGGGCTACGTCCGGCTTTCGCACAAGGATTTTGACTCTGGCTTTCTTGTTGAGGAGGTAGCTAATTAGATGGCTACCAATGAATCCTGTACCTCCTGTGACCAGCGCTTTCAACCTTTCACCCCACCTTTCTGTTAGCTTTAATAGTAAGAGGGCCACCGAAGAAGGAGTTAATTTTCAGCCTGCCAAAAAGACTTTCAGTTGCGGTGGTGAATTTCACCGACTTAAGCTTGCGGTGGACAGCCAGAGGCAGCACAAACTCTCGGTGGGTGGAGACTATCTGGAACCCATGCCTCCGCAGCTGCCTTTTAATGGCAGCCACCCGCAAGATGCGGTAGGTTTGAGTCTCTTTGTCCAGAAGCTTCCTCAGATGCAAATAAGGAGGGTGAAGCAGAGCGAAGCTTCCTGCCGGAGAGAAGTCAAAAACCACCCTCTCTCTGGCTACACGGCAGAACTCACCGATTACCTTTTTCCAATCTTTGGCATGGATCAATAAGCGGAAGGAGATTGCCATATCGAAGCTAAAATCAGGATAGGGGAGTTGATGAGCATCCCCATGTTGGAAGCTTATATCTGCTCCACAGACTTCCGCCTTATCTCGGGCTATGGTTAACATTTCGGCGGAGGCATCCAGTGCGGTGACTCTGGCGCCGAAGAGGGCAAGGGGGATGGCAATTCTGCCTGTGCCTGCTCCAATGTCAAGAACCGTCTTCCCCTTGAAATCCCCCAGCAGAGAAAGGAGAGTGGCTTCCTGTCTTTGCTGGATTAATTGACCAATAGGTCCCCCAAACCTATCCTCATCAAATTTTGCGGCTGCCTCCTGGCTGGCATATACCCTGTAGCTGTAATGAGTCTTGGGGAGCTCTTTCTTTCTAATGGAAGGGTTTCCCCTCTTTTTGGTTTTTATCTGGCTGAGATGCTGGTAGCAGAGCTTAACCTTCTTCAGATATTCCGGATAGCTGTATCTGGTCTCTACCAGTTTCCTGGCGCTTTTGGTGAGCCTCTGGCAGAGGTTATGGTCTTTAAGCAAAAGGTTTATCCCCAAAGCGAAGGATTTAGGCTCGGGGTCGGTCAAAACAGCTACTTCCGGATTAAGAACCTGCGTGTGAGCGGAGATGTTGGTGGCGACAATAGGCTTGCCAGTGGCAAGGTAGAGATAGATTTTCAGCGGGACATTATCGCCTTTGATTCTGGGGGAGATCAAAATGTCGGCTAATTTGATATACAAGGGCATTTCTTGATGGGGTCTCTCTCCGGTGAAAGACACATGCTCATCAATTTTCAATTGACGGGCCAAAGCCTTAAAACTAACTATCTGCTTCTCCTTCCCTCCGACGATGAGGAAGTGGACATTATCGCTGCTGCCCACCACTGCAGGAATCGCCCGCAAAAGCAGCTCCAACCCCTGATAGGGCTCAAAGGTTCCGGTGTAAAGGATTACCCTTTTATCCTGCAACTTTAGGCTCTTCCTGAGCCTCCGGAGTTGCGCTTCATCCCCCTCATGCTCGTCAAACTTCAGGGGCGGATTTTCGATGATGTAAATCTTTTTGTGTGGATCGATCTTTCTCACCACTTCTTCAAGATAAGGACAGATGCCGATTATCAGATGCGACCCTTTAATGATGCTTCGCTCCATCAACGAAACCAGTTTAATTATGCTTCGGGAGCGGGTGAAGTTGAAGTTGACCATCTGCTGAGTCAGGTGGGAGTGCATGTCGTAAAGGTTGGGTATCTTGAAGAGTCGGGAAAAGATGACCCCCATAAACCCAGCTTCCTCATGAGTGTGGATGAAGTCATAATGGTTTCGACACAGAAGAAAAAGGGACTTAAAAAAGAGAAAAAAGTTAAGGGGCAATTTTGCCCATGAAGGTCCAACCTTGACTCCTATTATCCCCGGCGGCCTGAAAGAGCGGAAGATGCGGAGGTTAGGTATCTCCACATCCTCTCCGAAAGGGTAGGTCGCCAGGTCGATATGATAACCAAGCTCTGAGAGGGCTTTTATCCGATAGTATTCGCTGAACGGTGTTCCCCGGGGCTGGAAAAATGGCTCCGGGGCAATCATTAATATTTTCATGCCTCTGCTACCTGCTACTGGCTGAGCCATGAGATAGAAGCTTGTGAAACTTAACCTTTATAAAAGTTTTAAACATGGTCATATATCGCTTAAAATCGCTATAAGTGCGGATGCTTCGAATAGCCCTGGGTATCTTATTGAGAATCCTATACCGCTGTCCCTCAGCCCATTCAAACATCAGCCTGCTCAGATACTCCCAGGAGAGCTTATCTACAAAGATAGGCACATTCCCCTGAGCTGAAGGGAGGGTAATCACCCCTCGCTGGTCTTTCTTAGCCCAGGAGAAATCAGCCGGGAGAAGCCCTTTCTCTTTGGCGGTTGCCTCCAGGCGGGTTCCGGGGTAGATATGAAGCAAGCTCAGGCTTATGTCGCTGTGAGCCGGCCAGTTCCTCATCATCTCCATAGTCTGCTCTATGTCCTCCTCGGTCTCTTCGGGATGGGAGAAGATAAAAAAGGGATTGGTCTTAATCCCCAGCTCATCACACCAGCGGGTTACCTCCCTGACCTGCTGCAGGGAGATTTTCTTGCCGATGACCTCGTCGAGAATCCGATGGGAGCCCGATTCCACCCCGAAGGCGACACAGTAACAGCCCGATTCCTTCATCTTTTGCAGCAGCTCTTTGTCCACAGTGTCCACCCTGATCTCGCAGAACCAGCTGAGATCGAGCTTTGCCTCTATCAGTTCTTGGCATATGTCCCACACCCTTTGCCGGTTGGTGGTGAAGGTATCGTCGAAAAACCAGATGCCCTTAATCCCATAATTATCCACCAGCTGTGTGATTTCTCGGAGGACATTCTCAGGTGAGCGAGCCCGAAACCGCCGCCCCCAGCTGTTCTGGGTGGCGCAGAAATTACAGGAGAAGGGGCAGCCTCGGCTGGTTATCAGGTTGGCATGCTTTACCTTTCCTTTTTCGGGCACCTCAAGGATAAAGTTGTATTTGTACCAAGGCATGAGATGCCAGGCAGGGAAGGGGATAGAGTCTAAGTTTTCGATGAAATGACGACGAGGGTTGTTCTTGACCTCTCCGTTCCTGCGATAGCTGAGCCCCAATACCTCACCGTAATCCTTCCCCTCCTCCAGACAGCGCCCCAGCTCCACCATGGTGGCTTCTCCTTCTCCGCGCACTATAAGGTCGAGAGCGGAGATGTTCTTTAAGGTGTCTGTCGCCGTGGGGGTGACATGGGGTCCACCGGCTATGGTGATTACTCGGGGGAAGGCTTTTTTGACCTGCTCTATGAGTCGGAAGGCTTCAAATCGGTTTTCCGTGGTGAAAGAGAATCCCACTGCAGAGGGGGATATTTTCTTCAGCATACCCTCCAGTCTTCTCCAGGAGAGATGCTCTACATGGGCATCGATTATGTGAACCTCATGCCCCTCCTGCTCCAGCGAGGAGGCTAAATAGCCAACTCCCAGCGAGGGCATCAGAGCTCCCTTCTGCCATCTCTCCGCATAATATCCCCCGGGAGGGATTATCAACACAATGCGCATCTTATTAATCCATCAAAAAACCCGCTTTCAGCGATGACTTATCGCTTCGTGTGGTTCCTTAAGAATGTTAACTCAAACTCCTTCTATTGTCAATAGTTATGCCGAAATGATGGAAAGGGTGAAAATTAGTTGCTCCCTTAAAGGTGGGCATGCTTATAGAAGTTCAGCCGATATCTCATTGCCAGATATATAACTCAGGCAAAGGATTCGAAAAAGTCTTTAAGCTTAGGTTCCCGGCGGAGATTGCTTGCTGGAAGGAACTTTTTTGCCACCGACCCGCCTTCGTTTAATAAGAAGCCATATCGCTGCAAGAGATAAAATCCCGATACCCCAGGCGTAGTAAACTACCCTGGTATATGTCTCTACCCTCTGCTCAATGCGGAGGGCTCGCAGCGGTGGAATGGAGGGGAAGAACTGTTTCTTACTGATAGAGCTTTGCTTCTGTGCCTGCTTGAAAGCTTTAAAGAGAAGCGTATCAGCCCCTTCCCCCTGACAGTAGCGAATCCAGATGGAGTGAAATCCCGGCAGCAAAAAGATTTCACCGCTAACCTCCCTCAGTGAATGAAATCCCCCATTATCAACCACCAGGATATCGTCGACAAATATCACGGAACCGTCATCGGAGGCGGTGGTGAACTCATATACACCAGCCTCCTCAATAAAAAGATAACCCTCCCATTCTATGCTGTAATTCTTCCGGTTGGGGGAGAGTTCCTCTATCTTAGCATTCTTAAGGTCAATCTTTTCTTCCAGCTCCTTAAATACAGGTTCATCGTAGAATCCGCGGTTATTGTAATAGAGGGTCTCCAGCCCTCGGGGAATACTGTATTTCTTTTCTAGGCGATAGCTGACCACCGAGGCGACAAAGAGGGCAAGAGCAAACGCGGAAAGCCCCTTTTTAATATAATAGTATCTATTATTGAATTCTTTCATCTTAAAAAGAGCATATACTGTTTATCGCATTAGAGATGAGCTGATACCCTTTCTCCATATATATCAAATGGAGTTTAGCTCAAAGCAGCGGGATAGAGGAGACATTTAAAACCTATCTGGTCTCTTTCTGGATGTGGCTTCTTTTCTGTTCTCCACCACCTTGGCGGGAATACCATAAGCCACGGAAAACTCCGGAATATTTTTGGTGACCACCGAGCCTGCCCCAATAATGGAATCCCTCCCCACGGTAACCCCATCCAGCACCACCACATTCGAAGCCAGCCAGCAGTTCTTTTCAACTACAATTCCCCCTCTGGTCAGGGAGGGTTGCTTGATTATAGGGAGGTCGATGCGTGAGAAGTCGTGATTTCCACCGGCAACCAGATGGCAGAAGGCAGCTATAATGACATTTTCCCCTACTATCAGCGAGCTCTCTGACTGGAATATGCTGTTCATAGCCACCGTGGTGTTGCTCCCTATCTCAATGAAGCCCCCCTTGCAGCCTAATATCACATTTTTGGTTATGATGACATTATTTCCAATTTTTATGTAGCTGTTCTCCCCTTTGGCATCGAGCACCGCGTTGTCGTCAATGATTGCACCACTGCCTATGAAGATCTTGGCAGGGTGCCTGATGGTGATGTTCCTTCCAAATACCACCCCCTTTCCTATTTTGCCAAAGATACAAGGATAAAAGAGTCTCCTCAAAAAAAGCCCCACCGCCCCTGGCAGCCAGCTGAAGAGGGTCAGCACCAGCTCGTATTTTAAAAAGTCAAAAAAACGGCTGCTTCCTACAAACAACTGCTTATAGCTTTGAAAGGGAGATCGGCTGATATCTTCAACTCTGTCTTTAATTATCGTCATGCGGTTGTCTTTTTTCATCGGTCGCTTTTGTTCTCCTTAAGATTTATAAATAATAGCAGATTTTTCCAAAACTGGCAATATCAAAGAGCGGAAAAAGCCACCCTCACAGCCGAGAAATAAAATTTGACATCAACTATGTTATATATTATTATAACACCTAACATAAAGATATTCAGGCAAATAGAGGGGGTTTTAGAAAAAAAGAGGTGAGATAGAATAGAAAAGCGATGAAAAAAATCAAGGTTATGGAGGTTTGTGACCATCTGGGCTGGAGAAGCTCCAAGGTGCATGGGGTGGTGAGGTTGTTCACCTTTATCCTTGATCGCTTTGACAAAGAGAAGTTTGACATCACCTATTGCTGCCTACGCGAGCCTTCTGACGCCGGCAGAAAGCTGGAGTCAATGGGAGCACGTATCACCTACCTGAGCCGCTCGCGCTTCAATCCTCTCACCTTCTTTGACCTCTACCGCCTCTTTAAAGAGAATCAAGTTGATGTTGTCCATCTTCACGGCAACGGAGCCAGCACCTTTGGACGGCTGGCGGCACGAGTGCTGGGCATACCAAATGTGGTACACGAGCACGGTGTCCAGCCCAAGCTGCCCCGATATGCTATATGGACCGACCGTCTTCTGGCACCTCTCAGCTATAAGATTGTAGCCGTGGGTCAAGCGGTGCGAGATTGGGTAATAGAGAGTAAGAAGGTTGACCCCTCGAGAGTTGAGGTTATCTATTTTGGAGTCCCTCTGGAGAATTATAAACAGGCGACCGCGGAAAAAATGCGTGCAGAGAAGGAGAGGCTGAATATCCCCCCTGATTACAAGGTGGTGGGAACGGTCTCCCGATTATACGAACAGAAAGGCGTCCGCTATTTTATTGATGCCATTCCCCTTATCAGGGAGAAATACCCCAGGGTTAAATTCATAGTTGCGGGAGACGGACCCTTACAGGAGGAGCTGGAGCAGCAAGCGCGCCAGGTAGGAGTGGAGGCGGATACTATTTTCACCGGCTTCTGTCCTGATATGCCCTTTATTTTAAGCCTGTTAGACATCAAGGTTCTCCCCTCCCTATGGGAAGGAGTCCCCTTCACCGTATACGAAGCAATGGCCATGGGAAAGCCCATAGTCTCCACCAATGTCGATGGGCTGAAAGAGGTGCTGGAGGATGGCAGAAATGCACTGATGGTGCCCCCTAAAAAACCCTCCTTGCTGGCGGAGAAAATTCTCTATCTCTTAGAAAACGAGGAAGTAGCCAGGAGCTTAGGGGAGCGAGCCAGGGAGGACTCCAAGAGGTATCACATCAACCTGACTGTGAGGAAATTTGAAGAGCTCTATCGCCAGATGTACGCCCTGAAAAGTGGGAAGGCTACAGCTTGATTAATGGATGATAAGGGCTTTACCTTTTATGATTGGTTTTCCAAGCGACCCCGCACCCGTATGGGTTTAAAAAGAAGAGCTAAAATAGAGAAGTCCAAGTTCCAGCGCCTGCGGAGATATATTCCCCCCAGGGCGCTTCTGTTGGAGATAGGTCCCGGAGAGGGGCGCTTTGCCGAGCTTTGCCGAAGAGAGGGTATCAGGTATTTCTGTATTGAGCCGAGCCCCCCTCTGCAGAAAAGATTGAATGAGAATGGGTATCCCACCATTGGCGGCTTTGTCCCCCCTATGGCAGTAAAATCTCATAGCATTGATGTGCTCTATGCCGACCAGCTGCTGGAGCATATGCCAGATTTTAACGCGGCGGTTCATTTTATAGCCGAGTGCAGCAGGGTGCTGAAGAACGAAGGGTATCTGGCTCTTATTTTTCCTAACTACCTGAAGGAAAAAGAGTTTTTCTTCGACATTGATTACACCCACAACTTCATTACCACCGAAAGGCGGGTGGAGCAGATGCTGTTTGACTGCCGTTTTACCCCGATGGACAAGGTTTTTTCTATTGGGTGTACTACTGGTATCCGGCGTTATTTTATTAAAGCAGCCACCTTCTTCCTCGGTTGGGGCATTACTGCTCACATCTTTCGGATATTTAAAGCAAATGATTTGT
>Ga0224501_10002218_pt1 | contig 15193 bp, 12 predicted proteins | sample SF_Oct11_sed_USG_4_FD_169105 | JGI IMG/M metagenome (GOLD analysis project Ga0224501, IMG submission 169105) | Sediment microbial communities from San Francisco Bay, California, United States - SF_Oct11_sed_USGS_8_1 | ecosystem: Environmental > Aquatic > Marine > Sediment | place: USA...
ACCGACGTATTTAGTAGATGCTTTTATGGGTCCACGCCAAAATGACCTTCACATTGCCAAAGTTACTGGAACATGTTGGAGTACCCGTCTAGATATCTCAGTACGGTGGCTCGGTGGTCGAACGGGGCTATATTCGATTAATAACTTCTTCCGTAGAGTGCGAAAGGGAAACGGCTGTGGAGTGTGGTCTGGTTGCGTCTAACTTTATCATTATGGTGTTGTTACGGAGTTGCTGCTGTTGGTGGCAATATCCCGATTCAATAAAACGTGGAAGCTACGCGTCCTGTATATATTCGACGGTAAGTCTACAGCTTGCGTATGTTGTGGCATAGAAATATAATAGATAATACTAGAACATCATCGACATCATACTCACTTCACTACTCACTACTCAGTCAGTCATACTCATAGTCATACTCATAGCCATACTCATAGTCATACTCATAGTAACTAATTACTAATCAATTACTAATAGTTCACTTCAGTTCAGTGAGTTCATATCATATTCATAGTGAGTCATATCAACTCATATGATACTGAAAGTGAAACTGATAGTGATACTGATACCGATACCGATACTATCGGTATCAGTATCAGTATGACTATGAGTATCAGTATCACTTATTCACTATGACTATCGGCGATAGTCATAGTGAATAAGTGATACTGATACTCATACCCATAGTCATACTCATACTCATAGACTCTATATAGTATATTGAGTAATTGACTAGTCTAGTCTCTAGACTAGAGTAGACGACTCGCACCAGACACCGAGACAGCACTCAGTGAGGCAGTCACATTCGATTCATGATCCACTAGTCACTGACTCAGTCACTACTCGGGTCAGTCAGTGACTAGTGAGTAGTGACTGTGACTAAGAGTGAAGCAGTCACGTCAGTGTCACTAGGACTAGGAGTCAGTCTCACGAGTCACATCACGAGTCACTTCCAACTCAGTGAGTGAGTGACTGAGACAGTCGACGAGTCTCGCCCAGTGACTCACTCACTGCTCAGTCACTAGTCAGTCATCTCACTGACTTAGTTAGTCACAGTCAATTCTATGCAAGTATGACTGAGTATGACTGAGCCTGACTCACTCAGTCACATTCTCACTGACTCAATGAATAAGTCAGACATTGAGACAACCACTAACCGGAGGAGTGTAACAGTATCTCACTCACTCTCAGTCATTACTCATTCACTTGTTTATTTGTTCAGAGTGGTGGTTTTAGACACATGCATTGTCAGCTTTAAAACCACCTTTGACTTTGAGTAAGCCTAAGGTAAATGTTTAATTTGTTTCAGGATCTACTGATCTAGTCTAGCCAAAGCGGTGATTCAATGCCATAGAGTTATCCTCTTGTCTAAGTTAATTATTCATATTTATTCTTACTCAAACAAGTACTATACTACTGCAGTGCCAGTTCCAGACATATGTTCGAAACGCCCATTTTTTATTTATATCAACCAGGTGTGAAATCAATTATGATAAGATGGCCAACTCAACATTGGTCCTACCATCAAGTTGCTTCAGCGAATGATCTTGCTCTCTGAGGATCAACGAATACTTTGAGATACTTGCATTTTTGCATTACCCATGATTCTGATCCACTCAGCCAAAATGCAAACTCCTCTTCCATCTTTCCTCTAATCATAGATTACATCACTGATTCATGGGTTGTGTTCTTCGTTGGTAGGTTGTAGGTGCTCTTCAACTGATAATGGCAGGATGGACCATGTATAGAATGATGTGGATACGCTACTCCCCTGACCCTGATGAGCGATGGCAGGAAAACGAACTGGTTTACTGGTTCCCTCCAGGTACATCTGTGAATGATCTAACAGTGTGCGGCTGAGCTGCATATTGAGAAGAATTGTTTAGTGTTTTAAGGCCACTGAGTTCACTGAAGGCACACATTCAATGAAGCGTTTTACACCGATTCATTTATCCCTTCATAGGATTAGTATTTCTGATGAGGTGCCGTACAAAGAAAGGTTAGTAACAGCATGACTTATGATTTGATGTGTTTATGCCTTTAGGGACGGATGCATTCATGTATATGGCATTCCTGTTTGTGATAGCCAAGCTCATAGTTGGTATACTTCTATGGATTGGTATCGAAAAGGTTAGTTATTCACTCTGATTATTCAATATGTTGAATCATGCAAACATGAGCTGAGTAACTGAATATTGTTACAGTAAAGACACAGTACAGTGAATCATAGCTTATTTTGACGAGTGGAGTTAATAAAAGCTCCTGGTGATACTCCCTTCTTGAGGATTATCAGAATAACCAACCTTGTGACTCAGTGTTGCATTGGACTGCGGTCACATGGTTCTAAACGTGCCTTTCATAATTTTTTTCAATTGTAGGGAGCTTTCATGCAGAGCAAAAACTATCTGCTGGCTTGGGTTATCACTAACGGAATATTTGAGTTCTATATTGTTGTTGTTACAATCTACATATGTGGGTACCTGCAGTACTACAGGCTTTATGTAAGTATCAGCACATATGAAGTGTAATAGGAACCGGCGAGTGGACACGGCTCATTGGGTTATAATGCGCAATGGGGTTGCCCTTTTCAAGCACTAGTCCCATTATAAGGGCTAATAATAGGCCTTCACTGCACTAGCTTACTGGGCATTATATGGCCCATGTTTTTTCTTAGTTTGAACAGATGACAGTCTATATAGAGTAATGTATATTATATGTATATCGGCTCACCAGTTTTCTTATCAAATCCTTGATGGGAAACGAATCTAAATGGAACCCATGCAATGTGTATGGTTTTAGCTCTCTATGGTAGTGTTATCCAGGGTCTCAACCATGACGCAAATTTGATTAACCACAAATCTATTAGAAATTTGCATTCTACATTCAAAAAGTCAGTAAGTCAAATCCACCAGTGGGTGATTGATGACATGAGCTGTACTACATGATATGTTAGAGACTATGACCGTTGTAGGATATTTACTTCATGCACAGAGAGTTGGTGCTAGGAGTATGGTGGGCAGTTATTGACACGGCAGTGATGGTAAGTATAGGACTGGTATTTGAGTTGGAATCCATATCTGAAATCTTTCGCCACAGTGGATCATTAGGTGTATAGTTACTAGTTAGGACCAATACCTCGACTATCACTAGTTTGCCCCTATCTTTATTGGCGGTCATTTGACATACGACACCTGCTACACTGACCTACTTAGTCTGACCCACCCTTATCTAAGAACTGTTTGCATGGCGTATTTATCAACAGCGTCTCTGGCCAGATAACATAAAATACTTCTCTCTTGTTACGCATATCTGTGTATCAAAAACCTGAATGTTATCCTTGTATTTGAGACTCTTTCATCCAGACCTGCTGTTTTATTGAATGCACTTTAATTGATGTATTATATATGAGCAGTTGTATAGGACCACCCTATTCCTTATAAGTTCTCACCTCAGCAGTGTGCCTGACTTATTCTTTTTACTTATTATGATGTGTTTGTCTCACTAATTAGTCTAAATTTGTAGTTTTGGGCAATAATCTGCGTCTTGTCTTTCTATCAACAACTCGAGGAGCATGAGTTCGGTGCCTCCAAGAAAACTAAGAAGGCTCTGTGGAACTTTGACCTCGGCCTGAGTTACCGTACTGCAGGAAGCATCGCAACCTTTAGCAGACCGCCGTCTACCGCTTATTCATTTGAGTCAATCGCTGATAGACAGCGTTCAGTCTCACAGTCATATGAGTACCATGGTATTGACTCCAGTGCCGTATAGTTAGTGACTAACCAGGTTTCACAAATTCACTTTTTTCCAGCGTCTAATTCCACTCTAACTCACAATTATTTGTACATTGGCTATTTTTATTCATATATCTTTATAAAGGTGTTATAGTAGACTTAATCTTCCCACTGTCCAAACACTGTCCAAGCAGAGAAGATATTTTATAGATATTTTCTGTATATACCTACTGTCATTCCTATTAAACGATCCATCTTCCGAATAAAACTATTTTAATCTCGCTCTCAAATACAACTCTACTGCAGTATCAATACCGTATAAGCTCATTTTGCTGACTTCATGCTCTTTGAAGTGTCTGGACAGTAATGCTTGACGAAAGAAGAGTACCGGTTGTTCACTTTTTTTAGATTCTATATATAGATTCCTTTGAAGGGGGCTTGTAATGGGTCAGTTACAATGAGAACCGCAAAGTCCTTTTACCACTTTGGAGAACTCGCAAGTGGTAAAAGTAGCTAATGCAAAATGTATTGATTCTGCTTAGGTCGGAAATTATTCATCGAAGCGATCTGTCAGAATAAACTCCTTGCTGAAGTTTCTCACTTCCGTTGTACGGTTTCTCGCTTCCTAGTTGTTGCATTGATGCATCTCATCTCTTCAAATGGCTCCGAATCGAAAGCCCGTGCGCGAGGACATTGACCCAGAAGTGGATGCTAGACACGACCATCTTATAACTGAGTTGGAGTCATCGGAAGGTCACACATCCTCAACTTTACGGTGGGTCTCCCGCTTACCTTACCATTTTGCCTTAGCTTGGCTAGCCTAGTGCCTAGGCTTTTGGCTTTGCTTTGGTTTGGGTTCTTCAAATTTCGGCTTTCTTGTCATGATTATATCATGTTGTCAGTTGTCGGTGGGTGGACCTGGTTTTGATCAGTGGAGGATGGATTCTCCTCCTGTCTGTGACTTCCCAAAGTCGCACTAATAAGCCTTGCGTTACAGTCTAATTACACCCACTGGTTTATAGTGGTTAGTGATTGGTACTCGTACTGGTAGTCACGTTTTAGTTACGCCGATCAAGGTTGCTTGCTCACTAAACATTAAAACGTACATTCACGAGTTTCGTTTGGCGTTGTTCCCAAGTAATTTCCTAATCCTAAAGCTGTATACCACTGGTACAACACCCGCAGTCTATGTGAATGATTTTGCTCGCAGAGGCCTTCCTCTTGTAGCCTCTGCAGTGCTACCACTAACAAAATATGCTGCTTACTGCTGCAGCTACTCCTGTTCAATTAAAACCCATTTGTGTCTAATTTACATCTGAGTGAAGGTATGGGTGGTGCATCCCGTTTTAGATTCCTCAGCCCCATGAGAAGAAAATGATATAATATTTTCTCTTCTTAGCACTATTTACCATAACAATGAACATGAAGCCTTCCTCAAAAAGTTGGAATCTCGTATTAAGCTCCAAGATAAAGAGATTGAGAAGATGTGTCATCGGCACTACCAAGGTTTCATAGATGCTGTAAGGGAATTACTGCAGGTTCGAGGCGAGGCCAATACAGTGCAGGTAAGCTTTTGGTATGTATCTATCATGTTTGTTATCTTGAAACCTTCGGATTATTATAATACCCAATCATACCCCTTTCACATTGATTATGCATGAGTCATGTTGTAGAATGAAATCGATCAGATTGATCACCAGCTGCAGAACTCAAGTGTATCAATGATAAACAAGGCAGAAGAGCTCATTGCATGCAGGAAAACGCAGAGAAATGCATGTGCAGTAGTTGAGACACTAGAGATGGCTTTACCAGGTATGCTATCTTCAACTTGGTTTATTGACATTGATGTTGATCACGTGAGAAAGGAGGTAATTCATGGTTGGTAATCACCATTCTTGTCCAAATGATTTGGCCATGACCATTTGTTAGCGAAAAACAGTCGATGGAGTTACCAATTTAGGAATAGTGTCACCGCCTTTAAGCTGCCCTAGCTTTCGAAATATAGCTGTTGGATGGAGATTTGTCAACAGACTGACTAAGTTACTAGACAAACTATGAAAGATAATTATTCTCTGTGTAGAAAATCAATCCATTCTAAAGGCTCAGTTATTACTGTAAACCTTTATTGAGTCGGCTATTTTGCCAATGTGTTTTACAATCTCTCACAGTGTTGGAGATGTATGCAAAGCTTCAAGATCAAATGAAAACTAAGCGCTACTACCCTGCTCTAAAGACCCTTGAGCAGCTGGAGCACACCTACCTACCACGAGTCTCGCATTACCGCTTCACCCAACAGATGTGTGCTGCGATCCCCACAATACGAGCACAAATCAAAGAGGCTTCAATGTCTGATCTGAAGGACTTTCTAGAGAGCATTCGGAGACAATGTTCCCGCGTGGGTGAAGCAGCAATGGTGCAGGTGGGTTTGGACCACACAATCTAATAGTCATCACCCAAGTTTCAACTTTTGTACTACAAACATTTGGATGACTATTCTGATTAGCCCCCAGCAGATTTGTTCTTGTTGTGGTTAAATCGCCTATCTGTATTGATTACTTGGCAATAGCACTGGGCATATAAGTTGTAGTCTCGTCACATTTTAGAGCGCAACACGCCATAAAATGGATGAGAACTTAGCTCGGAAAGTCATTCGAAAGAAAGCGGCGCCCAATCCACTTAACCCGTTTTCCGGAGCCGGCGAAGGTCTGGATGATGAAGAGGAAGCTCCCAGTCCCCAGGATCTAGTGGATTTCTCTGCTGTCTACAGATGTCTTCACATCAACTCTGTGCTGGTAACAACCTTGTTCTCCGAGTACAGCACGGGTTATGGTGGTTTCTGCGCAAGATTCTATAAAACACAACAGTATGGGAACTCATGGGGTTGGTGTCGCCGCGCCAATGCTCCTGCGGCAAATTGTCACGGAGGTGTCATCCCATGTCGCAGGGTATGTTACGGCACCACTGACTTTCATACAGATCTGCCATTCGCACGTGGTTTGTCAATCGTATAGTCACTACTTACTTCTATGTTTGAGTTTCAAGGCAAACTCTTTCAGTAACATGAACTTAAAGGTAATTTAACCTCCTCTGTGTTCATTAATTTCAGTTTTAGTTGATTCAGTGGCAAGGAGACATTGAAGCTGAAAGTGATACTGATGGTGATATTTTAGAATTAGATAATTTTGAGTTTGAGACTGACTCGGAGTCGGTCTGTCAGTCAGTTACTTCTTACTACTGGCTCAGTGGTTGAGTCAGTGAGTCAGTGACTGCCCGAGTCAGTGAATGACCTGTGGTGTAGAGTACTACTGTGTTGAGTATAGACTGTAGACTACCCTAACTCCCGACTAAGTTACTGCTATCATCCAACAATTTTAGTGTATATAGTAAAAAGCTGTTGAAAAAATGGCAGATTTGTATGGAGCTCGGCGGTACGGTAACGTACCCTGTGGCAAAAGATGACAACTCTGCGGCGGTTTGTCTCGGGGTGCCTAGGTTTGCCGCGGGGGAGAGGCATTGCCGTATCAATCCCATGAAATCCCATGTTGCCAAAACATCTACCCAAACCATAGAGTTCACTTTGGGTCAGGCTATGAAGTATTATTCTATTTTATAGTAAGAAATTTTAATACGCATTTGAAAAGATGCAAACAGTCTAGTATGTGCGTGTGCGCCATATTTTAAAAATTGGTGTTAGATGAAGCTGATTGGAATGGCTCTAGTAAAAATTGTGGTCAGACTCTTTTGCCTCTACACAGTGCCGTAGATCATGGGTATGTACACCATACAACACATGTATTACCCCTTCCATACCGATGCATACCTGTCCGGTCTTACTGTTTATGTAGTACTACCACCACTGCATGACCGGCTGATCCATCATTCCGCTTAAAATGTGTGGTGTAAACTGAGACACGGGCTTGTGGGGGTGTTGGATAAGCGTCATTTTATCATAGCCACCTTGGCCTGTTTTGTAGGGTGCGAGAGATCAGTTTGAATCTTATTATCGCAAGCAAAGACGGCAACAATGTAAACTCGTTCTCGACCCACCAGCCAATATGGGGGAAAATCTCAACGGTTATAAAACCTATTTCCACAACATTATTGGGTATGTTATATTAGTAAACGTTACTGGATATGCTTTATTATTAAGATTATTGGATATACGCTATATTATACAGATTACTTGGTGCGTCATAAGTATAAGATTTTTTTAGGTTTTTTGTGTGCGAGGAGCATATACTGAACACAACCTCCGGTCTAGTCACCAGAAATTATATCGATGAGCTATGGGAGATTGCCCTACAGAAGATTGTCAACCAACTCAAGGCATACTCAGCGTACTGCACGGATGCGGCCCTGAGCCTCAGCATTAAAAACACCATTGTTCTCTTCTGTCATACAATGAAGGCAAGCGATGAGTCTTAAAAATCCCATAAATTTTCCCTCTTGTCGCAGACGGAGTACACCGAAGTACCCCTGTTGATTGAAATGTACTGGTGTAGTACTTCGCCTGCGTGAAAGGAGGGATAGTCCTCATGAATATTGACTTATTTTTCTGATGCCTTATCAAAATCAGTTTCTGCATTTCATATGCAACGCCGAACTAGATTCTACCATTTTCAGCAGAATCCCTACTTACTTTGTATTTCATTCTACCTTACGGTCATCATTGGGATTCATCAGGTTTATCTTCATCATTGACTTTTTATATTTGGTGTTTTTGCAGGGATATGGTTTCTCTGTGTCACAGTTCTATGATTTGCTGCTGGAGGTTCGTGATCAGTACACAGAGATACTCATGATAAAGTGGGTGCAACTCTTCCAGGATATCTTTGGTGAGGATGACTACACAGCCATACTGGTCAGAGATGAGGAGGAGTACTATTACATCATTAAAAAGTTCCCTTATATAGACGAGCAACTAGAAAAGGTAACTCGCGGCTGTAATCTCTGTTGCCTGTGTTGGATAGCCGGGAGCTCAAGGGATTAGAAGTGCTTTCGTTGTGTTCCCAGCTTAGAAATTAGTGGTTATTAAATAATTCTCTAATCTCTGCCTTTGCCGTCTAGTATTCAGCGATACAAGTAAACCTTATGGAGGCTTTTTCAACCTAATATGTACCGGTATAGGTATGTTGGTAATGAATTCACTTTACCATCAAAGGATGTCATCTCAAAAACGGTGGCTTCATTGTGAGTTAGATCCATGAGCGAAAGTATGATGGGGATTTGAATGTGCGGCGGGTTTAAGAAAAAAGCGCACAGTTGTGTATGTTATAAAGGCTTTTATTATATTTTTCCAAGGACACTCTGTCACAGTTTTTTTCACAGATTTATCCGGTGAAACATTGGACCCACTATCCTGCTGAGGTTGTATGTTGTGTGTGTTCTGTGTTTCAGGCTAGATTTCCCAAGAGATTTCCTTTCTCACAGATGGTACCCAAGGTTTATGGTCAGTGCAGACAGTACATATTCGCCTGTCTCAAATTCTGTGAAGGTATGTTACCATGATATATTCATACTACATGTATTCATATACCAACAGTCAAATAGTGCACTGGGAAGTTGCGTTGCTTTTCAGTATGCCATCCTAGAGTATCTCAAATAAAAGCTATTTCAGCCAGCAATATTTTATACCGAGTACCGAGCCATTTCACAAGATTTTGCTTCTAGTATTATTTTGAGCGGAGCCGAGCTAAACACTTATGCCACCCTCGTATGGAGCTTTGTCTCCACATGCAGAATGACATACCACATTAGATATATTGTAGTATTATCTATTTAAAGCTATATAAGTTTTGTGGGAACTTCCATTCGGAGTTGCTCCCTTATGACTGATTTGTATTAACAATTCACTGCGTCATCTGGCATTGTCTCTAGGGTTGCACCTGAGTCATACAGAGATTGATGATATGATCCGGCGATCTACCAATGTGCTGTTGACTCGTACATTGAGCGGGGCAGTGTCACAGCTGCTTAAACAGCCCAGTCTTTCGCTACTCCAACTGATACAGATAGCCGTGAATATGAACTATCTGGAGAAATCATGTGATTATCTTGAAGAGTTCATCTCTAATACTACAGGGTAAGCTGATTGATAAAATACTCTATACAGTGCAACTCGGCTAACTCGACCTCGAATAACTCGAAAACTTGCTTAACTCAAACCAAGTTTCATGGTCCCTGCCTGGTTAATGATAATTTGCTGGGCATATCTCGAACTTTTAGTCATAACTCGAACTGATAAACCGCAGTTAGTACCATCAAATTACCTTTTCAGTGACTGGATGTGTTTACATTCTTGTGTAACAAGTTTTATTTTCACATGAGAAGAGAATCTCACAAATTTTAGAAAGTTTAGCCAGGAAATGAAATAGACTAGAGCGAAATGGACTCGCTATGGTGGCCACATGGCTAAAGCAAAGGGAGAGCATAATTCAAACTTATTTTGGTGGTCCCCTGCAGTTCGAGTTATCCAAGATTCACTGTATATCATAACCTAAAAATTCTATGACACAATGTTCGGCATGGTGAGCACATCGGCCATCTCAACTGGATTGGCCTGTCAACAGGGGTTTTCATGCTCGTTTTTGTGATATGGTATAGTGATTTGGCACATGTATAATTTTTCTGTTGGAAACCCGTATGCCCAGATAACTGCCTCTAAAGTGCTTTCACCTACCACTACAGTTCAATGGGATAGAAAAAAAGCTATTGCTATATTATAAACGAGCCAACAGCTGTGTCTATTCTCTTGCAGAGCGGAAAAGGACAGCGTTCACGCCTCCCGCTTGCGGGGCACGGCCATGTTTAAAGATGCTCGAAATGATGCAGAAGCGAGAATCTACAATCAAATAAATGAGAAGGTGGATGCATTCTTTGAGCTGGGTAAGTTTCTCGCTGATTATGGAGCATTCTTTGAGCAGAGTAAACTACGCCAAAACGTAAATGAATAAAAATATTTTTTCTTGCCGGCTAGTTTAGAAATAACTAAGCTCAACCAATTAACATATTCCCGGTTCCAAACTTCCAGTGCGTTGAATTCAATTTATTTCACAACAATTCTGACTGATTATTGTTGAAATAAAATTATTTTTTGTTTCCATTTTGACATGTGAGATAGACAAATATAAGACCAACTGATGCCCTCTGAGTCTTTGCCTCGTAGATACAGTCTGGTAACTACGGAATACAGACATACACTGCCTCAATTACTGCGGTTCTGGTTGAAACCGCAAGTGATGCAGATCAGCTAGGTTGTTGCCATAGCGCGGTCATCGCATACCGGGCGACAGTTTTATCTCCTTAACACATAGCTGGTCTGTTAACAGTACGCCCTTATCTTTTTACAGCTGACTATGACTGGATATCTACGGAATCGACTGGCAGACCTTCAGACTACATCAGTGACCTCATAGCATTCCTTGGTTCAACTTTCCATAGCTTCTCCCACTTGCCCTATAAACTAGCACAGACGTCCTGTATGTCCGTATGCAAGCACATTGCCGAGACTGTCAAGGCTTTGATCCTTGATGATGCTGTCAAGCAGGTGTCATTGGGCGCACTGGAGCAGATTAACCTTGACCTCGTCCAATGTGAAAGTAAGTCTCACTGGATTTCTCCCCACACACCATCATTTTCCTATATTGTAGTTTTCTTTGAGTAATGCCTTTACAATTGCGTGAGTCACGTCTTTTAGAGGTAATATGAGTACCTCTTGGTGTTTGAGTGTTCACATTAGGAGCTGCAGATGAATTGAATAATGTTCTGGTCAGCTCGCTTTTGGATTCGATGTAACCAACAAGGTTCATCACAGGTCACGGGTTATGTCTTTTGTATTCAGGCGCGTTGCTATGTTTTCCTTCTCCATGTACACATTATTGTTACAGTGTTCGCAAGCTCTGAACCAGTTCCTGGTATGAATGATGGCACTCTGCAACTGGCATTTGTCGAGTTGAGACAACTTTTGGATTTAGTCATTCAAGGAGACTGGTGTTCTTACCTGCATGATTATGGTTCTGAAAAGAACAAATATCTACGGGTACAACCAAACACCCTGCTCGCTGTGTTAGAAAAGTAAGTGATGATTTAGAAATATTTAAAAGTTCGATTTGAATTCGACCCTAAGCTAGCGTTCTTTGATTCAAACACAAAGTCGAAATTAAGGTCACCCTGATGTGGAGTTGTTCCCTTTTAATCTGCAAAATTATCCACAGTTTGTGTGTTGGACACTCAACTCATGCGTCTGCACAGTAGATAAGTCTGGTTTTCAGTGTGTTACACTTACTATGAATATAACATGTCAGCTTGTATCCTATCGCTGTGACGTTATTTCCCCTACCGAACTAATAACACTGATATAACTCTATAAATGACTAGGTCTGCGGTCTTGTCATCTGTAGTCACATGACCAGGTTAATGTTGTCCCTGTGATTATAGGTTGAGAGCGAACAATCGCCGGGGAAACAATTTTCTTGACTCCTTCGCACGATCAAAGAAGACAGACAAAGAGAAGCAGCAGCTACTGGATACTGTAATAAAGAAAATCAGAGCTTTGCAGCCTTGAGTATGTTTGTGTACCGAGCACACTGACTGAGTCTGGGTCGGGGGTTATATCCACCATAGCTGTAGGATACCTGTAAGATTCCTGCTGATCTATTTATATCAAGCTTCGCTATCAGTGTTGTTTATAGAGTTATCCAAATATATCATAGGAGGGGATAATTCTATGGTTTCGTTTGGCCACTCACCATAGCTATTTGTTGTTATTACATCTCACGGATGATCCCGCAATTACCTGGTGCTAAACTGTATGCGTTTTCTTATGCTTCAGATAGTTTCCCCATGATGTCTATCCATAATCACTGTGAAGCTTTAAATTTCACTTGTATCATTAAAACGAGAAGAGTACGAGCCTCTCAGAATCAGTCTCCATTTGTTACCCCAACCGCTCGACTCTCGTTTTTCTCACCAGGAGATTACAGCTGCGGCGCTACATCGGCTTCCCTTACCCTAACAGGAATTTTACGTCATTACTCTTGATAAGCCATGTCTTATCTCACCCCAATGCAAATATTCCCTGAATACATTGTTGGGAAGTAATCGTTATTACTGAGATATTAGAATTGTCCGATTGCAAGCGTGAGCCTAGCAATCCTTCATTGCATAGCCATCAATGTATACGCATATTTCTTCCCGGTGACATTACGATCATGATTGCTAGCGCCCAGACTGCTATGAATTGGTAAGTTAGCTTCTTCTAGATCTGGCTAAACTTAATCAAAGCTATATGTATGCGCAGCTATGAACCACTTCCTTCTTGTATACAGTAATCATATTTGAACGCATGTCACCACCTTTTCCACGATTGTCGCTATAGGAAAGCTGAATGTTTCATTGCAAAGCAACTCGCTGTACCAGTGTAGTGAATTAGTCACTTTGCAATGAAGAAATTTTTAAGCAAAGCTCATTCATCCAAACAGACTTTCTCAACAAAACATAGTCAGTACCTAGTAGGTAGTGATCGTGGAAATAGAATGAATGATTGAATGGCATAATACCATTTAAATTATAAGTTTCATGTGTAGGTTCTATTTGGTACTTACCATAGCGGGACATCTCCACCTTACAAAAGTACTCAAACTGGTTTGGCAGAACAGCAAGGTTACAATGTACAACAATAGCATTATACTAACTTCTTAAGCATTGACTTGACGTCAGAAATTTATGTCATGCCTCAGGCATTGTTCACACCCCAAGACAGTCCTTTAGTAGTTTGGTCGAAAATGAGAATGAAGCTGCTGGCACATTACTGAGTGAATTGTGCCAAATTAGTGACATCGTATGTTATTCCGGTATTTGTTAATGCGTTGAGCGGTTCGAAGACCGATGACCACTTCAACATAACTGTGCAATCAGAACTAGTTACTATACCCCTTTCCCCCATTTCCAAGAGGTTTTCTCACCAGATCACCATGAAGTACCATAAACACTGGCTGCTTGAGGTGAGAAACAAAAGAAAATCGTATTGGGAAGGAGAGTAAGACACTCGCACTGACCAGGCCTCAGTTATTGGTGTAACTGGGGTAAATCTGAGATATGCATGTACAAATTATGGTAAAATTAGTTATTGGTGTCTCACCAATACTGTACTGGAACCAGAATATTTGCCCATCTGTAGCAGCAAAACATGAATAAACTGACAGCACAACCTTTATACAAGTGGCTCATGTCTGTCACTGGCAATCATAGAGTTGTCCTCTAGGACAGAATTGCCCAACGTATAGCCCCAGCCAATTGAAAACATCGCAAAACCCTGTTGTCAGTTTGTTGACTCAAGGTGTGAATAAATAGGAAATGAAATATTTGTTGTTATTTTTCTACAGATTTGGTAATGTAATGTGTGTACATAACATTCAAACGCCTTATAGATTTTTAAAACACAGCAGCTGATTTCGTTGAGAAACGCTAATTTATAAGTGGCCCGCCGCGTTATTAGCCGAATTTTCAAAGGTGCCCCAATCCCGAAAAGATAGGGCAGCCCCGCTCAAGGATACCCTCCAGGATAAGTCTATGCTGGCAATGTCTGTCGAACTTGGTAGGGCGGCAAATTCAAATCTGTGTTGTCATTGGTTGCCACTTGCCTGGCGCTGATGAAATATTGCATGCAGGAACGGTGCTTTGCCGCTCAATCACTTGAATCCGACACCCACATGATGGCCATTTTGAGCGATTTTAAGCAGCAACCAGACAGTCACCACTCGTGTAAAATCCACTCAACATGCACATAAAAACGGAAACAAATTTGGCACTGGAATCATGGAATCTGGTACATGCATATGTTTTACGCTTTGTAAATTTTTGTGCAATTTGGTTCTAGGTTAAATGCAACTGCCATCTCAATCACAACTCCAATGACCTGTGTGCCACCTTCTCCCCAGGAACGCGTGCTTATGGGTGAATGTAAGTACATAGTAATTGGTAGGTGACTTACCGTTGATTTAATAATGTACATCTGTAACATAAAACATCCAATATTTGTTGTTGGTCTGGGTACCAAGTAGGTCTGTATACTTCACAAAGATACGTTAGCTAGCTTTGGGCGGGCCTATAGGAATTGGAATGTACCAGTACTTATGAACACAAAAAATCATTTTTTAATAAAAAAAACGTCACTTAACAGTCTCAAGGTTAACTTTGGATAAGGAGTAAATGTATGATAAAGGATTAGAAAACAGCAGACAGATGTCCTGTTTTGTTCGCACAGATAATTTTTTCCAAATGCCTAATAGATTGAAAATAATTGGAAGGCACAAAAATTATGACATAGCATCAACAACTACACAGTCTGTAGTATCAACAACTACACAGTCTGTAGCATCAACAACTACACAGTCGGTAGCATTCAGAACTACACAGTCTGTAGCATCAACAACTACACAGTCTGTAGCATCAACAACTACACAGT
>Ga0224501_10002219_pt1 | contig 15189 bp, 11 predicted proteins | sample SF_Oct11_sed_USG_4_FD_169105 | JGI IMG/M metagenome (GOLD analysis project Ga0224501, IMG submission 169105) | Sediment microbial communities from San Francisco Bay, California, United States - SF_Oct11_sed_USGS_8_1 | ecosystem: Environmental > Aquatic > Marine > Sediment | place: USA...
GTACCGGTATCCTGTGTGTACCCTGCACTGTAAATGTTTACCGAGGTCATCGGAAAACTCTCCTGTATCAGTGTGATCATATGTATCACAAGCTTGTCTATTGACTTGGGGTTGGGTTATTGATACTGCAGGAAGGACTGTGGCACTGGCAATAATTTGGGCAGAAATTTTGTGGGGCTATAGAGCTCTCTTCCTCGATGATTGGGCTTGTGGAATACAGATAAATACAGGTCTCGGTAGATTCTAGTTGTCTACTGCATGGCTGATTTGAATCTTCTCTGTGGCTGTGTTTTGGTTGTGTCTTCCTGGACTCAATTAGATTTCTCATTGTCTCGTTTCTAGATGCTACAGTCGAAGGGGCCATACCCTCAAGTCATAGAGCCTCGAGCAGGAGGATACTGGATAGAGGGGTTCATCGAGAAGAGACAGTCGGACTCGGATCACATGCTTCGAGTCGCTGACCTCGATTCTAGCCAATATGAGATTCTTAAAAGCGATGCTCTGAATTACTACAAAGAGCATTTCAAGTCCCAAGTGAGTTCATGCATACCACCGCAGCTCAATGGTCGGGCATTAGTCAGTTCTGCTAGGGGGATCAAAGACATTATACCGTTCCCTGACACACTTATGGAACTTAGCAAGTCAGCTTTGATTTTCAATCAAGGCATAGTAACTAGTTTCTTGACAACAACCAATAATGTTTTACACCTCAGTCCATGGGTGTGACTGATTTATCTCGGTTCAAACCAATTTCTCACAGGTGCATCAATATGAGGAAATGGAGACTTTATGTTTTACTCAAACACTGTGTGGGGTATGGTCAAAAATAGATAAATCTGCCACTGAGCTGTCTACATAGGGTTATGATTATTGGGATGAGTCACAAGCTGCCCGTTACTGGCCTACCTCAGCCCTGGCCCACCCTTCCTACCTGAGGGGCTTCAGGATCTTTAGTGATTAATATTTTTATTACCCTAACCGGTCTCCACCCTGGGGCTCTAGAGGTTTTATTCTATAAAAATAGCTATGATACCCAAGCCTGCATCCCATTTCCTCTTGGTAGGCAATGGAACTATTGAAAGTAACTTCACACCTCATGATCAGTATCCTGGGAAACCCCTGGGGTAATGAAGAAGTCAAAGTGAAACCTTGATTGCATTATTCAATCTGTCAAAGATTAATCAGCTCAATCTATCTAATGTTATGGTACGATTGAACTTCATTCACAGATCGTAGAGTTATCGTCTCTGACCGAGATGTATTAGCCTTTTCTTTGTTCAGTCTAAATATTGGGATATATTCAGATAGGTCAGTGGCTAGGATGCTTGGGTCAAGAATGAAATATCCTGGGTTCACATCCTATCATATCATATCACATCATATCCCACTGTGAGTATGAGCTCCTCACATGATTCCTAGCGCCTACCGCTGTAGAATCAACCTCCAGGTTAGATATCCACCAAATAGGATGAAGAATACCTGTGTAGAAAAATAAGGCAATAAACAAATGTTTGTTTGACAGGAGCATCAAAATTTTCTTGGCCAAGATGATCTACATGGGCCTGTTATAGCCTCAATCAAACGGGAAATGCACCAGTCATTTGGCAAACTGTACAGAACCATTGTCAGAACAAAGTCGGGTACAGTACATGAACTGGTACGCTGTGAAAATGATGCAGAACCAACCATTGCAGAGTTGACAAAGGTAAGGGCTTAATGAGCATGTATTTTCAAGGTCAACACGCAGGGTTAGGCTGAAGATTGGAGCCGCCTAAAGCTCGCCAGTCATGGTAATTTAGAGGTTCAAAATACCATAGAATGCACATTGTCGAAATCTGTGTGCCCAGACAATTTATTCAGTCGCTAATAGAAAATGAAAATATCTGTCTGTTGTACCCAGAGTCCTACCATACTGTCTACCTGTCACCAATGTATCTCCCTATTAACAGCCAGCATGTCTGTATAACTATAGATAACTAGTTCAGCTACCTTTGGCTATGGGTGCCATTGACACTAGCTGCTGTGGATAATAAAATGGTAATATGATCTAGCTGTGATCAATCTGGCTGTAGGTGAATGACAGGGCGAAAACTTCAGTGATGATTTATTCGATTTACCTGACATTTAAAGCTATTAATTTGGACCAAGCCCCTGGAAACTGTCATGAAGAACAAAGTTGTGAGCAAGGATTTTGTAAAATTTAATTATTTCAAAGTTGATTAGAACATTTAATTGTCTGTTTAAAGGGCTTGCCAAACTCTGAGTAAGGACAACTCCAGTGGAGAATTATACCGCAATGCTTGTTTTGTTTTATAGCTGTGTAACAATGCCATCACAACTGGACGGTTTTATCCCATTACTTCATTGGAAGCCTCTGGCCATATAAGCGACTTTGACGACAGATTTCTAAACAGAAACTTCAAGTTTGGAATTGTTTATCAGAGCAAAGGACAGGTTAGTTTGACACTACACTACACCCTCGGTTGATGCATGGAGTATCTTCTCCCCAGTGTTTACGAGAGTCTTAACTGTGCAAGTGATGTTTTCACACCTACCACCTCTGTGCGCAATCATCGTTTGTCATGGTTCTAGTTGTGGGTATATTGGGATATAGGTGTTATGAATTGAAGCCTGCGGCGATCATTGCACATCGTACTCGCCTGATAAACATATGCTGGACAGATGCAACCCTATTGCCCTTGCGGGTGTTTACTTGTTATATCAGGTGCGTTCTCCATCACTTCAGTCCCCTCGCTTACTTTGTTGGCATGGGAGAATCTTCATGTGTGGTGTTTCGATCTTACAGACAACAGAAGAGCAGTTCTTTAGCAATAAAACGACTACCCCAGCATTTCAAGAGTTTCTGGAGCTAATTGGCCAGCGAGTCCATCTGCAAGGTTTTGATGGTTTCCGAGGCGGCCTCGATACGATAAAAGGTCAGACAGGTGCGGAGTCGATACGAACCGACTACGAGGGACGAGAAATTATGTTCCATGTGTCAACTTTGTTGCCCTATACAGATGGCGACTCTCAACAGGTGCGTAAACTGGCATCACCGAAAACTAGCGCAACATTCCCGAGTTTGATCTGGTGGATGTTTACGTCAGCCGTGTGGAATTCGATCTCCGTGATGGATCAAAGCTTTTCTGTCGTCATAACTCATTTTTCTGTCATAAATCACCAAACCGTAAAGGCACCATAATCTCCCCTATAAGCTCCTGGCGGTTGAGGGCGGTTGAGGGTCCAGTCGGTCAGGCACCCGGAATAGTCGTGGGCTGAACTCTAACCCTAGCCATGGTTGATTGGAAATAGTAACCCTCATATCCTGTCAAATGACAAAAATAACTGACAAAGGCTTACATAAATCCTCAGAACAGCGGGCATAATGTGACAATATATGGCCATCAGAGAATAGACAAAGGCGCTTCTAAAGGGCGATTGTCACTTTAAAGTCAGTGACAGGACTTGTTGTTGTTGATGAGTTCAGAGCTAGGATAAAACCGATAATATATTAGAGCAAGAGAGGGTTGTACTGGGAGGATTAGCATATAGAATATAATACCATGCACGACCGCGCACTCTGTGTATCTATTGTATAGAAGGGATATTTACAATTGAGCAAGCTTTCGGTGATAGTGGTGGTTAGTCAAAAGATTTCATTTCGAAAAACCAAGTCCTGGACAACTGTAATTATTCCCATCTTTGGTGCATTTTACTTTAGCACTTGACCAGTTTTTATATAATTGAAACTAAAATATATTATGAAATTTTATGACAGTCACAGCATCACTAAGCTAACAGCTTATTTCTTGGATGGTCTATCCATGGTGTGTCCATAGAGAAAGTTATTACTTTAGAGGGGCCATTTGTTCAACGTCGCCATCCAAAAGCTAGCGATGGTGAAATACAAAGGGGTGCCCAGATCAGGAGTTGAGCCAGGACTCCCAGTCCAGGTATCCTTTCGCCTCATATCACTGTCTGTATTGGAATAATTTAAGTAAAATCTGTTGATTCCCCTTTATTTTAGTTGCAAAGAAAGAGGCACATTGGTAATGATATAGTAGCTATAGTCTTCCAGGAGGAAAACACACCATTCATTCCTAATGCCATTGCCTCTCAGTTCCTACATGCCTATATCATAGTACAGCCAGTGGAACCGTGCACCAACAATACCAGATATAAGGTATGGACATAGACACCCAACAATATGAATCGTTTTAAATTGTACTCGGGCACGAGGCAATCTTATTAAAACCAGTGACATATGGCACTGATTTAACGGACTTGTTTGAGCGGTAGGCACTAGGATAAATGTGAGGAGCTCATACTCACAAGGGTGACCCATGTATTTATCGTTATTTCACATGTACATGGGTAATAACGACAAGCAGATATCAAAATAGCGCAGTGGCTAGAGCGTATTGCTTGAGACCGATACATTTTGGGCTTAATCCGGGTCATGCGGGCCCCTGGTGTGACTAGAACTTCTCTTATAATTACTAGCTACTACCACTCCAAAACATACCTAGGGTTCAATGACTCTGCTATACAGGATGGCAAAGTGTCTGGGTAGAACAATATAAGGACTGATTTGGGTTACCCCCTAGTCGACAGAGTGATGAAAACTTTAGGATTGAAATCACTATCCAGTATGAATGGAATCGGTGATTGATGGCCATTCTCATTTAAACATCACACTTGTATGTCACTAGCGTCACTCACTTGAAATAAATGAGTGTCATCCATCACTCTTCATACCGAGAGAAGCAGCTGAACTTCTTGACCATTAAGATGCGGCCTATATCAGCACACCTGCTCCAATTATCAGTCCGTTGTGGAACCGATTTCATTCACACGAAGCCTATTGAGATGTTCACTTGTGGTGGAAAATGTCAGAGGACCTATCAACTGCCCTGTGTCGCAATATTGATCTGTGTAGTTTGAAAACCGCTTTGTCACAATGCTTCATGTCGTGACACGTTTATAAGCTCCCCGTGACAAATGCCAGTTTTAAGAATTTGATAATCACTCAACTGATTATGGGCTTTGCGGTAAAGATACTGATAATACATAATACATCTTATTCAATCACATAGATCAATCCACTGAAAACAATGATCTACTCTTTGAATTGAAACATAACCAATTTCAGAGGCAAATTAAATTTAGAGCCTTTAATTTGGATGACAAATAGCTAGCGCCACCGAGCCAGTAGTTTATTTCGAGCGAGTTACCCCATAGCGAAAGTAATTTGGTAGATGCCGAAGGAGCGTTGGGATAATGGGATAGACCAGTGACTAGAGAGCTTGACTCAAAATCGAAAGATGATGGGTTCAAGTCTTAGTTGTTCTGAGCAACCAGTGTGAGAATGAGCTCATATAATTTCTAGCTTTTACCCCTCCAACAAGCCTCAGGCTAAGGGGGTTCATTAAGTAGGATGGCCAAGTGCCCGAGTAGAAACAGAAAGACCATATGGTTAAATAAAACTACTTGTTGTTAACATCCTGACTGATTTTGTGTCACAGATTAGCCTGGCAGCCCGATCGGACGTTCCAGCGACGTTTGGACCCATGGTCCCGAAATCCAAGGTCGTCAAGAAGGAACAACTTCGTGACTTCCTGCTCACGAAACTTCTGAATGCGGAATATGCCTGCCACAATGCTCCACAATTTAGTCACAAAATGGTGAGTAACGCCTGGAGAAGGATAACTCCATGAAGAAATAAGACAATACCTCCACAATCTCAGTGAGTTACAGCACCGCCTGGTACATTCTCATAGTTTCGCTGCAATATCAAAATGTGGCTCAATGACCTAGCTCATGGTTGTTGGGCCTTGTGTTCAAACCCCTGATCATGACAGGCTTTCACTGGAGTATGAGCTCCTCACTTAATTCTCACCTCCTACAACTCCTAAACACACTTCAGAAGCCAATTCAAAAGGGTGGCCTTGTGAGGACTGAAATGAGCATAGTCGCAGACATAGCCATCAATCGGGAGTTTAGTCATAAAATGACTAGTCAGCAGTTGCATCACGGCAAAGAGCTGGTCATTATTTAGTCACAACAAGGATGAGTGAGTGCCTTTGGTATTCTGTTTATCATTGCTTTGTGCCATTATCCTCTGTGCAATTATGAACCCAGATTGTATCAATTCTTGCAGTATAACTAGACGTGCCCATTGATCTGTTTCAGGAGCGAACGCGATCGGCATATCTTACCGATTTATATGATGAACTGCTCAAAATGACCTTGGATTCTTGGTGCGGAGTTTCTGGGTCACCGGAGAAAATGGCCACAAACATATTTGATTCATTCAAGAAAATGGCGCTAAAGAAGATAACTGAAGGAAATGGCTATAAGAAGTCATCTAGCGTTTCCTCTTCGGATGGGCAGAAAACTCCAACTCAGGTGAATTATCTTCTGGGCTTTGACTTTATTTATAGCTCTTCACTTATAATACCATGTTTATAAATGCTTATCAATTCAAAGAATGGTGAGCTTTAGCGAGTCAATTGGTGTATTCAATAGGCTCATTTCTTTGAGGAATTCATTGGGAATTCAACAGATTTGATTTTGGAGTGTGTTCATTAGACTAATTCTACCTGGTCGTGGTAAAGTAATTATACTCCTGGTTCATCTAGAGAAGACTGGTTGACTTGAAATGGTTTCACTGATACACACAACTAGGCAGTGAACATGAGCCACCAGTACCAAGCAGCTACTGAGATGATGATGCAACGGTTATGCTCTCCATAGGTTTCTGACCGTCGCATGACCTAAGACAATTTATTTTCTGGCGATTTGTTGTCAGTTGATGATGGTCTGCTGGCGAACGCCCAATTAATCTCCTACATGTCTGGTCAACATCGATTTAAATTTTAGACGAAAAAGTCAGTTTTGCCTGTTAATTATGCGCATGTATTAAACTGGGAATGCGGCCGCAACATGTGCACGGTCGGAATTATTTTCTAATGTAAATCCTGCTGCCACCTGTCTGAAAGGTAACGAGCCATCTGGCAGTTAGGTCCTTATAACTCACCCACTCCTTGCCAGATCAGAAATTCCACATCAGTTTTGTTAATACCCATAGGCATATTTCTATTTGAACATTTTTATTGAGGTTTACTTACAATTATATCAAGATAACCCTTTGAAGAGTTTGACCTCGTGATCAAACGAAATGGGAAGAAGAAGCCCAGCCAAGAGAAAAACACATGCATATGCCTGTTGTGATCTTTTTCAACATACCATATACATGTTTGTATATTTGTAGGATTCTACCATACACAAGCTACCCTATGTTCACAAAAAGATGCACAGCGATATCGGGTTGTCTAACCACACAGAGTCATGGGATAGAGCGAGTAACCCACAGCACAGAACCTGGGCGGAGAGCAGCAGCGTCTCTAGCTTTAGGAGTCGCAGTCCATTCAGGAATGATATGGATAATGCGTCAAGTCACAGCAACAGCCCTAAGGATAGGTAAGCTAATATAAGATGGATAGCAACGCTAAGCCAGGGTTTTATGTCATGACAGTGCGTGGCGCACACTGTAAAGAAGGCTAATCTAGTGCGGGGCTTCTTTATTTAACGCGCGACTGAAATCGGTTGAAATAAAAAATTGGTGCCCAAACCAGGAACCTAAGCGCCCAGTACACAACCTATCCACTAGCTGCTGCTGCTATGGCTGAAGGCTTTCCTGGCAAATTGTACAGCTTCTTTAATAGTCTCCTTCCGCCGTGTGAATTCCAACTACAGAGATGTCAAGACCAAAATAACACTTGCATGGGAATTCATGGTAATATTGTCTACCTTATGCACTTTGGCAGGTATGAAACCATTATTCCAATAGAGCATTAGTCTGACCATTTTGTTAAATCGGTAATTTACCCAAGATAAGAATATAAAAGCTGTACGCATCTTTTTATTCTCATTAGTATTCAACTCATGCCACGAAGTGTTTCTCTGAAGAATTCTTTACGTCATTACCAATGCCCATGGGTACCAGTCGGTGATGCTTTTAGTGATGCAAACATCTGCCCGTCTAATCTTGTGTGATGCCGCCCCGATTCTCTCTGTTTTAATGCCACCTCTGGGATAGCAATTGTGCGAATCTGGGTTTGAATCCTGGTCATGGCGGACTCCCACTGTGAGTGTGAGCTCTTCACTTGAATCCTACCCCAAAATGACACAAATTTCATTATGAGGTGGAGCGGCGATGCTGACCCAGTCATGTTGTTCCTGTTAAGCCTGCCAAAAGTACATGTGCCTAATCTAATTGCTTCACCATAATGGTGAAGTTGTCGGATAACGAAAGAACACTACCTCTCGGAGGTCAAATTCTCATTGAGTCGATTTTATTTGTAGACCGGTGTCGCGAGGTCATCGATTATCATCGCCGACGTCTCTGGGAAGTTATGGAGTCGAGGAAGATGATGGATTCGTCAACCACGATCATGACTCGGACACAGGCGTGGTAAGTCAGTCAGCCAATGAGATCAGGGGTAGAGCTTGATCTTTAGGCAAGTGATCAGCATCATCTGTAGTTATGCTGTTGGCATATGATTACTATCAGATATGTGTACGTCAACTGCGTAACTTAATGTTAGATTTACATGCAAATACTAGAACATCAATAACTAGGGAAAGTGTGAATTTTTTTTGTAAAAGATTGGCTTTTGAATTTCACTATCTATTTGCACTATCCACCAATCCTCAGCAATTAACAAAGTCTAGATGAGAGACTGAATTCAAAAGGAAACCTCTCTAGCCGAAGTGAAATTGGTGGCGGACTGCCCATAGAATTTCTTTCATGTTTTGATACTCGTGCTAGCTTTCTTTTAATCACCACCCTTAATTGTTTTATAGGGAAGTATGTCCCCTGCTGAGACACCCCATGGAACGTGGGACATTCGAATGCAGAGTAAATCCTTCACTAATGGAGTTGCCTGCACCCGCTGCACTAACTGCGAACCCGACCTCGATTACATCGCTCTTTTAAAACGAGAAATCGCTGAACTTCGAAAGGTCAAGGCTCAATTCGGCTATGAAGTCAATGTAAGTACCACCACTAGAAAAACCAAGTCAGTCGCTTTCCAGTTTCAACTTAACCCAGATTGACCTAGACCCAGGAGTATTGCTAGTGTGCAGGGTGGTCTGGAAATGTTTTGATCAGAAATCAGTTTGCAACCTTCCTCAAGCCAGTTGACAAAGGGGTTGAATGACATTTCACCACAGAAGATTGTGAGGGCCCTGTATTTTAACCGTGAGACTCTTTTCACATCTATCTCCTGCTGCGTTTAACCAGGTCACAACCTGTAGATTAAATACTAAAAGTTGTTTTTCTATTATTTTTAGTCGCTAAAGAGTGAGTTGGCAGAAGTTCAAAGACGAGACAAGATAAATCGAGCAGATCTAAAAGAGAAGACGAAACAAAACCTACGACTCCAGCATCAAATCGATGAGCTGAAATCGCAAACTCAGTCGTATCGAGGGGAGCTCGGCAGGATGGCCGCCATGATGGCTGGCATGCAAGGGGAAGAGATTGTGTAAATGAGGGAGCACAACTCCGCGCTTATTTTGACCCTTTAAACCGAAGTCACAGACAGACACGAGGAAACGGGGGAGAAAACTTTATTTTTCAGGAAGTGCAAGACACGGATGATGGTGCTTTGTTTCTTGTTATTTAGCTTTGTACTATAATTTGTTATTATCATATTGTATATCGATGTAAATAATTCATTTTATTTATAGTTTGCCCATCGCTATTTCCATAGGGATATATATTGTATATTTTATATATATACATGTATCTCAAACAGTTTTATTCATTGCCAATGTATTGCCATACGCATATATAATGCCCATTTGTCAGGCGTTGTTCTTGTGCAATATTTCTTTTGTTAACTTTCAACTCGCGAGTGTAGAATTACCAGGTTCATTTCCAGTTAGGTATATACTTGTACAGCAGATTCAGCTATTCTAATATAAAACAGATAGAAATGTAACAAGCTGTTCTTTGTGTACAGTTGATCATCATACATATGATATGAGCCTGTTTATTATTTACAGTGTGTGTATTTGTATGGTAGCATCGGACAGATATGTATAAATGGACGGAAGTCAAACAGGATTATCAATTATAAATGAGATCCGGAAAGTGTGTTTTCAAACATATACTCAGTAATCAGTAATCAGTGGCCCTGACAATTGATGACACACGCTGAACACGAGTGTAGATCTGATCATCCACAGAAATCTTTAGTCAGTTACAGGATTTAGCAAGCGGCTAATCAGAAGTAACACAAGTAGTTCACTAGCTGATGTCTATGGTTCCACCCCTGTTGGAATTTGAGATGCATTTGATGCTTCCTTTCACATCTTCGAGACAAGTACTCCCAGTAAAACTAGTAACCTAGCTGATATCTATGATTCCACCCCTGGTAGAGTTTGAGTTGTATTTGGTGGTTCCTCTAAATCCTCGATGACCATCTCAGCTGGTGGCTGAGACACGATTAATCCTCTCAAGGAGATCTGGTAGTTCTCCGCTAGTTCACACTTGGTAGTTACTATAATACTTGCCTCTACAGGCTCATCGGGCTGCAAGAAACAGGTAACCGATAGTGGGACAAGATAAAGCAAGGTATGATCATCTTACTATACAGGGAGGCCAATGGCATCACCAAGTCAATGACTGTTTGCAGGATGGTGCATTGTTTGCCCAATCATGCAAACTGATACTTTTGGTACTCTAAGAAAGCGCACAGTGATGCACAACCTTGGAATCAAAACAAGGTCACTTGATCCGAAGTTTAGTGCGCTACCCGGTACGCCAGTGCTTCTCTCGGTAACAAGCCAGCTTCGGATCACTACGGAAAAATAGTGGGGGTCCCACACTAGTGGGTAATGTCGAGATTGGGGCAGGGACAGTTTTGCCTATTTTCAGGTTTTAAATAGGGGAATTAACACTATGTCTACATTTTAGACATTCAAGACAGAAAGTGGTGCACTTGTCAGGGGGTGAGACTTTTTCATGTCTCGGTCTGCATATATTGAGTGCATACGAACCATGTCGGGTGGTACCTGGGTATCGACTCTATGGGCGTAATAGATTTTAGAGTCAATAGTCATGACACCCTATCAAATCAATTTTGTTGAATAGTGAATTTGTGGGTACAGCACTATGATACTTCAAGCGAGTCTTGGCTATATATAGTATTCGGTTTCGGGGAGAAGCAGTCGGTAACACATTCAAGTTTAGACTCGGTGACTTCTGCTTTATCCCTCGTCAGATTCGGATTACAACAAAATAAAGAAGGCCCGTTTATAGAGGACCATCTCTCTGGGGGCCAATCAGGGATCCATCCTGAGAACAAGCTAGTGGCTTAGTGATGCTGACTATGTAAAACAAGATAATCTTAGCATGGCACTCAGCCTTTGAGTATGTCACTAAGTGACCTAGCAAGGATACAGGTATAGAAAACCTTGTCATGTCAATGATTATGATTCACATAAATCATAGCTCAAAACAAAATCGAGCCTCACTATGAGGTGGAGCATTATTACTGGCCTGCTTGTGGTGCTCCATGCTAAGCCTTAATTGATGAAAAAATAAATATCTAACCCAGCAGTTACAACAAAACAATCAAGATGCCATGCGAGAGAAAAGGAAACATGTACATACATTATGAGTTTCAGGAGGAGTCCAGGATATTGTTACGGCCTTTTTAGTACCAGCCTCCAGATAGGCCTTGGGCTCTGCGATAGTAAAGCCCTTAGCAGCAATTAGATTCAGATTTTCGAAGGCGTACTCTCCATTCTGAAAATATACAGCCCTTAAGTGTTGGATAAAGCCCTAAATGTTAGATATAGAGCCCCAAACTGCAACATAGAGCCCTCGTCGGTTTAGGATCCTGAAGAAGCCCAACCATAGAGGTACCCTCTCTATGGACCACACGGGTGCAAGCAGAAAGTCTCCACACATTGGGAGACACTGAGCCTAAGACTCAGTAGGCCAATCGCTGCACCACTCTTGATAGCTGTACAGGGCACCTGCGGGGTACCTGCACAGCCACTCTGTCATGGAGATACGAAGAAGAAGCCTATGTTTTGAATTTCTTGTCGGTGGACTGACACTGGAATAAATTCTCCAACAAACTTCTTTTAAACTACAGGGGGAGATATTGGTCCAGAATTTAATTTTTGCTGGTTTAAAATCCATCGACCCCAACCCTGACATGTACCCATGTAATAGGACAAGAGCTTAATAGTATCAGCATGCAGTGAGCTGAAAAATGAGCATGCATGCATCAATTCATTAGGCTAGCCACTGATGCAAAGAGGTTGCGACCCCCTGGTGGGCAGTGAGAGGAGCAAAATGAGTGTGTGTGTCTGTGTAGTGAAGGGAGAGAGGGAAACTATAGACTCAATGCTGTGATGCGCATGCAGCTTTGTTACCTCTGGTGAAGCCTGAATATAGTAATGATGTTAGATAAAAGTGCGATATGAAAGAGCTGAATGAGTTTGTCATTGTTCTACTCGGGAATTTGGCCCCTCAATTTAGTGGATTTGTTAAACTGGGGAGGGCCCGGAAACATGACCAATCATGAGTCTATAGTACTCTAGCCAATCGATTGTCAGCTATTGTTACTTCCTGAACCCATACGAATAGGATCTACTTATTTCATGCCTGAATCTACACCCTACACCTATTAGAGATAACAAACACTACCTAACAGGTTGGATTACAAAACAATGTTTAACGAACTGGACTCATTCGGAATTTCCATACAATAACATTAGCCTTAATCGCCTATAACATGATTCTTTGACCAAAACTATCATCATTTTACAAAATGGACAGTTGTCTTCAGGGTTCCCTGCTTCTGGTGTCTTGACTAATAACAATACTTACCACTACGTATATCAATTTAAATGAGTGGGGTACTTTTCAGTACAGAGTATGCAGTCTAAGTTTTATACGTCTATGCAAATAACCCACTGTATTACGTAGACCTAACATGTTGACCACGAAAAACAGGAAATCATCATACACATATATTCCACTATAATTATATGTCTATGGTTACTAGTGACTACCCATCTAAACTGCATAGAGAGCAAATCTCAGAATCAAACTGCGAAATACAACAAACACACTGCAACTGAACAGCTGAAGCGGCTTTCTGATAAATAATAAATCTAGCCATGGGTTTACCTTTCCTTTAGACTTTTTGTTTGGATCCTTATTCTGTGAGGTCAAAGGTTAAATTAGAACAACGAGGGCTGTAGTGACAGGAGGGCTATATCAACATAAACTTGTTATAACTGAGGGGCTATTGAATATAGGAGTGAAGAGGAGATTTAGTTGATAGCACGCCGAGGTTAGAATCAGGGCCCCAGAGTGGGTGCCACTTTGTGTTCCACCCTCGTTGGATTCAGATTGTGGTGCCAACTAAATGAAGTCCACCCATAGAGTATGGGGCTTGCGGGCACAGGCCGAAAGTCCCCTAATGACGCTGACTTATGCCCCTTGACTCTGGTCAGGATACCTGCACACCTCTGACCCTGACCAAGATTGTGAGGCAGAGAAACGATTCCTATACCTGTCTGCAAACCGCATAGCCAAGGGAATGAGCTCTCAATTCAAAGGATCGCTTGGCATTCACTGACTATTGTTTGGTTTAACACCTATGAAGCTATCTCGCTGGTTACTTGGATACCAATCAAGAGGATTAACTTAGAAAGACTCAAAAAACTAAAGTAACGCAGAGTCGGGGGTTTGGTGGTTATGCGGATATATGAGAAAAAGAGGATAAGTACATGCGGATTGTGAGCGATGCAAATCACATCCAGGGATAAGATAATGTGTAAAATGAGTTTTGAAAATAAAGCGCGACAATGCGAGTTAGTATCGGTAATGGTATTGCGTGGTATTCTTTCTTTGTTTTTGATAGCTACATGAAACCAAGCGCATGCACACAATGCATTTACAATATACAGAAAATCAAACAGACATATATAACGACACAGGCAACTTCTAGACATAAAAAGACTGGAAATCGAGAGTTGTCATCTCCCGCGGGTTACTGACAATCTTACCTCCGTCTTAACATGGAAATGAAGGATAGAGAGACTGATAAGTCAACTGACAATCGAAAATGAAAAGAGAATCTTCGCTAACAACTGGGTCACAGGAAGTATAGAAGTAGGATAATGTGCACATAGAGCTTAGTCAAGGGTTATTCACCTGAATATGGCCGATGGCTAATATTCCTTGCATTGGTTAATTTAACAGTTTTCTTTGTGAAACAAATGCAAATCAGTCGCCCCACATATTGGTTTTATTGGATTTGAACATCTTTTGATTCCTGGACAAAGCAGCTAGTGCTAGATCTTTGTCATGGGCTGGTAACTCCCGAAATGCTTGCTCAAAGTTCAATCTAGCCAATTATTGATCTAACCAATTAAAAATGAGAGCAGAAAGCTTCGGTGAAAAGAGATCTTAAACTGATTTCCTATGATTTAGTTGATGGAATGCTACTGAGAGGATCTCTGTAGCTGTCACATCAGACATAGTTATAGAAAAGGGTACACATAAGTTTACATTCAATTTCAGTTACAGTTACACTGTTACAGCAATCTAACAGTACTGGCCCATGTATAAATATCCATGAGTTGAGTATAATACATGATCCTAACACTGGAATCTGCCAAAAGCATATTGGATGGGGTCTTACCTTTTTTTGGCTGACGGCCATAGTTCGGACACAGCCTATGGTAAGGTCAGAGGTGGCAGTAGAGAACACACCATCCTTAGCTACACTGTAGAACATCATCAATATGTTTCCTGCTATTGGCTTGGCATCTAAAATGCATGAAAATATAATACAAGTGTTGCTAAAGTAATGTATAGCCACACATCCAGATGACAAAATTACAAACTGTTCTGATTACATTGCTTTAGGGCTTCCATCCTTTGATTAACTCGAGATGTGGAACCAGAGACAGTATGTTTCAGAACTTGAGCCAAGTTGCAAAACCTGCATGTCATTGAGACATGGACTATGAACCATTATGGTGTTTTCCGCTCCCTCCAAGGACATGGCTCCCACAGAGAAGGAGAGCGAGAAAGAAGGTAGGGAGAGAAGGTAATGGCAGGAAGGTAATGGTGTAATAGTGCGGGGGGGG
>Ga0224501_10002220_pt1 | contig 15186 bp, 18 predicted proteins | sample SF_Oct11_sed_USG_4_FD_169105 | JGI IMG/M metagenome (GOLD analysis project Ga0224501, IMG submission 169105) | Sediment microbial communities from San Francisco Bay, California, United States - SF_Oct11_sed_USGS_8_1 | ecosystem: Environmental > Aquatic > Marine > Sediment | place: USA...
CGCGCGGACGTGACAACTACGAATGTCCCTTTTCTTGCCCTCTATTTTCTTTCTTCTGGTTTAGAGGTAGTCCACAAAACCGTTTCATCTTGTGATCCATCAGGATTATCCCAAATACGACTATGAAATAGTGGGGACAGAATATTGTTAATCCGGCTCATCCTGATAACGTCGGTTGTAGGAGGGTCACTTCTAACTTTTAGCTCCTGAATCATTTCATTGTAAATTTCCTTTCCCTTTAAAAAGTCTTTACGCTCACTCAGGCGGTTTTCTCCTTTTTCCCAAAAGAATTCCGTTATTTTTTGACTGCATTCATTTTTGTGGTCCTCCACAAAAAGACGAGTGGCTCTGACCTGACTAGGGAGTAATTGAAGATAGTTAATTGTATGCGGATATTTTTCAACTGAACATTCTAATGATGGCTCCTCTCCTGGTTCTAGATCAAAATATTGTTCTGGGGCAAAATCCACGTGACACCATTCCAAGGAATCAATCAATTGATAGTCTATGCTTATGGAAATCTTCTTTGAACTTCCTGTTTTCATAGCAATCACCCTGTGTGTTATCGACCTAAGTCTCGCCCCTCAAACGTTTTCAAAAGAGGGTCAGGTGCTACAAACCAACATTCCACTCCCGTCGAAACCAGCCAGGCCGAGCAACCATTGATATGAATTCTACGGAGTTCAGCACGGAAAGCAAAACCGGACTACAGAATATTGCCCACGATCATCTACCCAGGTGGAATGAATCAGAGACGGAGGCGCGACGAGCGTATGTTGTATTGCCAGACCTGATCCCCTTTTCACATTGATGGCGCCGCATTCGATTGGACTACCCGATAGCGGTCGGTCGTGAACTTCCGCTTGGGGTCGGAATGCGGTCATTTGACGCATGTGCCGGAGTTGTACGTCACAGCACATTAGGCAGGGCAACCACGAAAAGAAAGAAACGAGAAGGATATGGGGACCTTGCAGAAAGACGTATTCTAGGAAAGCTTGGACGCTCAGTCTAACGCCGCTTGACGTGCAACAACCGGACGGTCATTGCGCATGACGAACTCTCTTTATACAAGACAACATTGACCTGCGGTTTGCGGAATCCTCACCCCTTCTTTCTCTGGGACCTGGCTTCCTTGACCTATCTCCAAGTGACTTCTTCCCAATAGAGATGGACAAAGGTCTCAAACGGAGGAAAGTTTCCGGCATTCTGAGCTTTCGAGCGAACCCAAAGATCGATTTCCATCCCAGCCGGATCGGTTTCACCGCCTGGCAAGGTGCGTGCGGTCGGATATCGAACCTCGTGGGTCTTAGGATCGCGAGAACGTTCCATCACCATAAAATGCGCATCGTAGTCTTTGTACAGCACCTGGCCATCCTCATACATCGTCGCAGTGCCCCAGCCACCCAAGTACAACCAGGTTTTCGGATAGAGCGAATCGCCGTTGTTGGAATCCCCGTGCTCATAGACTCTGGTGACAATCCCACCGTCTTGGAACGGCGCTTTTGCCGAAAACCGGTCAAAGACGATCCGGTACCGGTGCGAATCCTCGATGAACTCGGCGATCACTTGCCCCGTATTGCTCCGCTCGTTCACCTCAATCTCGATCGTCCCCTTCACTGGATTCAAATGCTTTCCGGCATAATCAAGATGATCCCAAGGCGTTGAGTCACGCATACTGCCGACGAGCGTTGCCCCTTCACCCTTGAGGCGAAACTCGCCGCTGTAGTGAGGATGTTCCGTCGCCTTAAAAATCCTCGGCCCTTCCGCCCCTTTCGGAATTCCGAATTGGCCGTCTTCAGCCTGAGCAGCAATCCCATTACCCAGTGAGACGGAGGCAGAGAAAGCAATCACCAACACGGCTATATGATTTGAGAGTCGCACGGCGTATCTCCCATGGTTGAGGGAAGAGATCAGACGTCTTTGATTTTCGGCTGCGCATGTTCTATTCACTGAGGCGTTGTTGAAACCAGTGAACTCGAACCTGAATCCGATCTTCGCCATGCCGGAAAGCCAAGGCTGTAAGATCGTGGATGCGAGAATAAAGATAAATCCACTTGTCAGCGCAATTTAACAAGATACTGAATAAACTCACTGCTTTTCTCAACAGCCTCTTCCCTTGACGTATGAGTTCCCTTTAGGAACAGCTTCGAATACTCGCTGTCTGGGATCGTGTCATAGTAGTCAATTACCATCTATTTCTTCCAAGATGTATCGAGCTCCTTCCTTTTCCACCACGGCAAGGCAGCTCGAAGAGCAGCGTACGCACCCCAAAGATCAGAATAATTCTCATGAAATATTATGGCTGGCTTCCCAGCGTCTGGCTGCCACCAACTCTTAAATCCAATCGGGTATACGAGGGAGAGCATACGCTCGATCGCAGCAACTTTACGATTGGACCTATTGATCCAACCTGCCATCCAAACACCAACAATCGTCCCGATGAGACCAGATGTAAGGCTCAGTAGATATTCTTTCATCTCCAGGCTATCAAACAATGTGCTGTCCAAGAGGTAGGTCTATCGCCTTAGCTTTGACAATTGTTCATGAGAAAATGTTGTACACCTCTCGGACCAATTAATTGCCCGCTCCAGCATTTGTCTCCTAACCGTGTCCACAAAAGCATGGTTCTCTGCGAGAACTTCCTCAACCCTCTCAAGCGATTCGTCCGACTTTCGTCGAGCCTCTGGTGAAAGTGGCTTCGGCTGTACTTCCATTATGCGAAGCGTTTCTTCGAGGGCTGCTTGTTCAATACCCCTCTTTCTCCGCTCGACAATGGCTATCGCTTCATCTGCCTGACGCTGTACCAGATATACCTGGTACGCCTTGATATCTCTCTTGAGTTCATCTTCTATGGCAGCAGGCCGTGCAGACCAGAATGTAATAGGATCCCACCACGCTTTCAATTGATTGACCCATCCCCTAGGGTTGCAGTTGTGATCTATATCAATTGCGGTAGCAATTGAAGCCCACACTAAGCTAACGCACAGTGTCAGTACTGTAATTTTACCCCGCATGACAAACCCGCATGGGTCTAACAACGTTGACTTTTAAAATATCTTGAGTCTGAGTAATACCATGCTTCCTCATGGTGCCCGTCAAGAATTTTAGACTCCCATGCTGCACACTTGACACGCACTTTCCGATCAATCCGCGCTTCCAGCGTGATGAGCTTTCCCAGACTGAACTTGCCCCATTTACCAAAGGCGCGCTGGCTCTATGAATGTGCTATCCTGCCACGTCCAGCACCACGACTTTGCATTCTACCGCTGAACCAAATTCACGACGCCCACTTCATATGCAGCTTACGGTGATTCATCGCACAGTCACGCAAGTAAAGATTGATCAGGCTCTGGTACGGAATCCCCATTTCTTCGGCGATAGACTTAAAATAGGTGACCGTATCACGGTCTAACCGTATCGTAACCGGCTGCTTCAAGTATTTGACATACGGATTCTTCCGCCCTTTCATTTTAGAAAATTCATAATGGTCTCTCATTGTCTTCCCCTCCAATAATCCCGTTCCTCACCTTTATCAGCCCTTCTTGCGGAGAACAGCCGAATAACGGTTTCGCTCTCTCGAAAGCAGTGGCACACAACGATCACCCGCAACTTGAAGCTCATCCCGAGCATAATGAAACGGTCCTCTTCGTCCGAGTGGTCCGGATCAAAGAATTGAACGGCATGTTCATCGAAGAATACTGTTCGCGCTTCTTCGAATGAGATGCCATGCTTCCTGAGATTGGCCTTGTCCTTGTCGGCATCCCACTCAAAACGAATCTCATTCATGCGTACACTGTACATACGAAAGTGGTTCCCGTCAAGGCAACACTCGCCACGCAGCGATCCGCCAAGAGTCCCCGCATCTACAAGCAGCAGTTGCCCACTGAGCATAACGATTTTCCGCAGCTTCTGCTGCCAAACGCGGATACGCCGACCGCCGTTCGGAAAGGCCTCTTTACAACCTCGCGGCTTGCGCTCGATCCTTCACGTGCCTGGGATAGAAATTAAGGGAGGTCTGCTCTCTTCCTGCATGCCGGCCCCGCGCACTTCTTGTGGCCGGACAGCCAACTATACGCTCTCTCGTGAGCGTCTAGTCACAGATTGATAAAGAACTGTACGAGCAGAATGTGGTTCATCTGATTGACCAGACCGGAACTTGCCCTATTTTGCACCTGCATCTGATATCCGAAATCCACCGAGATCTCCTCCGTCACCTGGCGATTCATGCCGGCAACAAATCGATTCTCATCAAACCCTTCCTGTGGGCCGTTCCGCACGGAATTCACATTCACCAAGACTTCATTGTAGAGCACGACGGCCCACTCAGGAGCCTGCGGGAGCGGCACATCCACCCGCATCAATGTACGGGCGCGCACCCCCGTCCCATCGGCACCGCCGATCACCCGTTCTTCCAGCATGAAACGGCTGAATAGCTCGAAAGATGGGAACTTCCGACGATAGATCAGTTGCTGGATCGAGTGGTGTTCCTCGGCAAACCGTGGCCGATATGTACCGACCCACGTGTACCCTTGCCAGATTGACCAGTGGTCCGTCAGCTGATAGCCCAACACAGGACGAACAACCAGCTGGTGTAATTCCGAAACATGCTCTCCGAATCTGGGATGCACCTCCATCGTTCCCAAGAATGAAGAGGGAAGTTGCATGGTGAGATACACTGGCGACCAGAGTCGAAGATCATGGTCGAGGGGAGACTGGGCATAAACAGACTCGCTGGTCCATCCGCAGACCAATACCCACATCAACACCCATATTGCAGACCGATACCATATCCCTGTGCCTTGCCCGTCTATCTGTTCACGGCGTGCTTTCCTCCGGGGATCAACGCGCAGTGCGACTCCAATAGAGCGAGACGCCGTGAGATCTTGGTCAAATCCACGACAACTGACGCAATGCTCCATAAAGAAGATAGAAGCCAACGCAGACCACAAAGCAAGCAAACGCCAACTGCAAATAGGGTCCTGCCATCTGATTCGCAAGTACCGCGCCAAACCATCCGCCGACCAAGACCGCGAGAGCAATGACGAGCGCGACCTTCAGATCAACAAACCCATGGCGATAGTATTCAAGCACGGCTCCAAGACCGACGGGCAACAAAAGGACTGCCAGACTGGTTCCCGTGGCGGCATGCTGTGTAAATCCCACTAAATAGATCAAGGCGGGAATCAGCAGTAAACCGCCGCCGATGCCGAACAAGCCTGACACCAACCCGGTCGCCAGACCAATTCCGACTAACAGCAGTACGGAGCCAGAACTCATGGGAAACCTCCTCACGTGACATCGACGGGAAGGGAGCTCGAAGCAGGAGATTTCGTCTCCCGTTCATCTAGGGGTCAGTACAAACCCCTTCAACATAGCTGACTCCCGCGCAGCCGACCAGCAGATCATGGGATAATGCAATCGCAAAAGGAAGGGGCGGAGTCAACCGTGCCTAGAGAAGCGGAAACAGAACAGGTCAATCTGCCATTGGGTTGGGATCTCTCCGCAAGAGAGCCAAATACATGAGCGTATCGGCGAGGTCCTGATCCGTCATCGTGAGGTCCGGAAACATCCCGGTGCCTGGATGCCCTTCCCGAACGGCACGGGCTCGTTCCTTATTCGTGTTCAATCGTAGAGCGCCTGGATTACGCAAATCCGGAGGAGGAGGATTCAGTTCTGCAATCAGCGCTGCCGTATCCGCCTCCAGTCGAGGCGTTCGGCCGAGATATCCATCAATTCCATGACAATAGTAACAGGAACCTTTCCCGTTGAAAATTTCACGGCCCCGCCCGACATTTCCCTTGAGCTTGGCATTCGATGGAGACGAAGATGAATCGGCCCAGGCGATCTCGCCGACCGTGGCCGGGAACTGATATCCCAACCAGCCGGTCAGAACGAGAAGGCTGAGGTTACGGATCACACGAAGAGCCCTTGCCCCTTGCTCAGCCTTAACCTTAGCCTCGGCCTCAACCTGTTCCACGCAGCGACTGTGCTCTTTCATGACGACCTCCGTCAATGTTCGCCGCAACAGGCGTCGTATCGCTCTTCTGGAATAGCCTCCATCTCGTGAAATATCTCGTCCCGCTCTTCCTGGCTGGTCACGTTATCGATGGAGGGATACAAAACCCGTTCCTCTTTCATATTGTGCGAACCCAGAAGCGCGAGCAATAACTGCTCATCTTGATCAGTATCGGCATTCTGTGCCGCAACCTTATCATGAATGGCTTCGAGCAGCTGCCCGATCTGACGATGCTCCTGCCGCATCACAAAGGTCGGCCCACCTTCGGACATCCCGGTTTTTTCCTCCCACAGAGGAAACAGGAGATCTTCTTCCCACACAATATGCCGTTGAAGGCCGACCTTGAACGATTTGAACGCCTCCTTCGCCTTGGCAAAATCAGTCCGTTTCGTCGCGTGAAACGTCTTGAACAGCTCGTCCAGCTTATTGTGATCGTCTTCATAGAACGCTGTGATCGTCTTCTGCCCGCTCATGCCGTGATGCCTCCTCTGTGGTTCTGAACCGGTTCCTGCTGATGTGTGGAGCCCCACGGCCTGCCGGCCGTGGCCCCTTTTGAGTCTTCGGCGACACCTTTCCGGTTCTTTTACCATACTCGACAGCTGAATTTCGTCAGTTGGTCGCAGAACCATACTGACGTGACAGTCCGAGAGAAACGCTCTGTCTATAAAACACGACCCACTGTGGGGACTTTCAGGACCAGATTTTCTGTAGACATGTCGCAAAAGGCGACAGGAGATGATCCGCATGATGGTTTTCCCACGTTACTACTCAAGGTCTCCCTGAACTCTGAGACGTACAGCAGCTTTACAGCCGATAAATCGGCCATGGGGGCCAATGTACTCACGAAGAAACAGCCAGACCTGTTCATCAAGGAAAGGCAGGCGGGAGCAAGAATAGGTACAAAAGTCTCTATATCTTTTAAGGACCAATGCACCTACTCTTTGAAAGGTTATTTCTTGAAGGTGTACCTGGCGAATGATACGATTCGGGATGCTCCCAGAAGTAACTACATCCATAGACGCAAGGCCGGTGGGTCGGACGAGCGGCAAAGGCCTCCCTGTACGCACTTTCCCTCTGCGCTCGGAATAATAGAATAGTCAGCTCATTCGCCACTCATTGCTGTGCCAAAGCTCACTGAGCGCTTCAAGTCCCTAGTGTCGCAAGAGAAGCAAGCAACTGATGGCGCATTTCTCTTCTCTACCGCATAACGCTGATGTCTGACGGAAGACACCCGATATCACACCTTCGCCCTGCATCCATCCGGAAGCTGGCCGTTTCCATGGCGTTTGGAGCCATGATCCTCACCTTATGGGGCAACACTTTCCTTGTTGAAGCCGGTTTTCAGGAAGAACCAGTCCAGGATGACACCTCGACAATTGCCGATCTTTCCGAGATGAGCATTGACGAGTTGATGAAGGTAGAAATCGTCTCGCTGGCGAAAACACCTCGCCCCCTCTCCGAATCTGCAGCGGCGGTGTTCGTGATCAACCAGGAAGACATCCGGCGTTCAGGCGCAACCAGCATCCCGGAAGCCCTCCGCATGGCGCCCGGCATCAACGTCGCACGAATCGATTCCAATAAATGGGCCATCACCGCCCGGGGATTCAACGACCGGTATAGCTCCAAACTTCTGGTCATGATCGATGGGCGAACCATTTATACGCCGTTCTTTGCCGGTACCTACTGGGAGTTGCAAGACTATGCCCTAGAGGATATCGACCGGATCGAGGTCATCCGAGGTCCTGGCGGCTCGCTCTGGGGCGCTAACGCCGTCAATGGCGTCATCAATATCATTACGAAGAAATCACGGGATACTCAAGGCGCACTGGCCAGCCTTGCCGTCGGTTCAGAGGAAGCCATAGGCACAGTTCGTTATGGAGGCAAACTCGGCGAAGATTTCCACTTCCGCATCTTCGGGAAGGGCTTCAACCGTGACACCAGCGTCGCCACAGGAGGCGCCCATGACGACTGGGGAACCGGACGCCTCGGCATGCGAGCCGACTGGCAGATCAGCCCTTCCGACACCCTCACCATTCACGGCAACTACTTGGACGGAAGAGCCGGCGATCGCGCAACGCTGCCTCGATTAGGTGTTCCGTTCGGAACACAGATGATAGATGAAGATAATCACCTCTCCAATCATAGTGTGCTGGCCAACTGGAACCATGAGTTCGGCCACGGCTCCACTGCGCAACTTCGTTTCTACTACGACCAATATCGCCGAGACTCGCGTGCCATCGGCGAACGTATCCGCACCTACGATGTAGATTTTCAGCATCACCTACCCCTCCCCTACGGGAACAAGATCACCTGGGGCCTGGGATACCGGCTGATGACCGATCAGTTTCGGACCAGCGACGCCATCACCATGGCCCGACCGGCCCGCAAGATTCCCCTCTACAGTGCGTTTATCCAGGATGAGATCAGCCTATTTTCCAATCGAGTGTTTCTCACGCTGGGTTCTAAGTTTATCCACAATGTCTATACGGGATTCGAGGTCCAACCAAGCGGGCGGCTCCTCTGGAGAGCAACCAACGACCATTCACTCTGGCTCTCCGTCTCCCACGCCGTCAGGACACCGGATCGCTTTCGCGAGGAGGCATCCCTAAATGTTGTGGGAACTCCCTTCGGACCAATTTCCATCATCAATAATTCACGACTGGTCTCGGAACGCGTGATCGCCTATGAACTGGGGTACCGGGGACAGCTCACCAAGCAGCTCTCAGTTGATCTTGCCACCTTTTTTAATAACTACGATCGGCTCCTCGACTCCAAATCTATCTCACCCTTGACCTCGCAGCACACCAACAATCTAGAGGGTCATACGGCAGGTGTTGAGGTGGCAGCTGAATGGCAGCCGATCACATGGTGGACCCTGCGACCGGCCTTCACCTATCAACATACCCACATCTTTGGGACATCCCTCAGAAATCGGGAAGGAACGAGCCCGAATCACCAACTGTCTCTCCAGTCCCGTTTCACCTGGGAGCAGTGGGAGTTCGATACCTGGTATCGCTATGTCGAGCGGCTACCGACGCTGAACGTGCCGGGGTACCATACATTGGACGTCCGAATCGGCTGGCACCTTTCAAAGTCCCTGTCGATCGATGCGATCGGCCAGAATCTCCTGGATAAGGCTCATCCAGAGTTTCGGGCAACCAGTGGCGGAACCCAATATACCGATGTGCAACGAGCAGGGCTGGTACGGCTGACATGGCGCTACTAAGCAACCGGACAATCCGGGGTCCCGAGAGGCCGTTCTCCGATCAGGACGTCTCCCGACCTGTCAGCCCGGTATACCGAGCCACCAAGCCTTCGATCTTCCCACTGGGTTGTGCCCTGCTATGTGTCCTCTGGCTGTCATCGTCAGTTTGGGCCCAGTCGTCCGCCGAATCCATGCTCAAAGCCGCCTTTCTGTATAACTTCGCCAAATTCGTCGAGTGGCCGACTGATGCGCTGCCTGCCGAGTCCGACCCCTTTATGATCTGTGTGATCGGTGAACCGCGCATGGCTGAGGCCACCAACCGATTCGTCAAAGATAAACTGATACATGACCGAATAGTCAGGGCACGTACGCCGGACTCCATGTCGGATGTACAAAGCTGCCATCTCCTCTTTATTGATGCCTCAGCCGGACCTGTCGCCAAGAAGCTGAAACATTCCGCCATGACATTGCCCATTTTGACCGTCGGAGAATCCGATCGGTTCCTCTCTCAAGGCGGCATCATCAATCTGTTCGTTGAAGAAGGCCGAATGCGCTTTGAGATCAGTCCCCAAGCCGCCGAACGCGTGCAGCTCAAGATCAGTTCGAAGCTGCTCACGCTGGCGAAGATTACGGATGCACCGTAATGTATGAGGATATAAGGTGAATCACCCTCCGCATCGTTCGACGCTGAAGCGAAAATTGATCACCATTACGATGCTGGCCTGCGGTTGCGCCTTACTCATCGTCGTAGCGGCATTTATCTTCTATGATTTCACAACCTATCGGAAGGAATTAGCCGGTCATCTATTGACCCGCGTGAAGGTGCAGGAAGTCAACAACGCCGCGCCCCTTGCGTTCAAGGACGGTGAGACCGCCTCGGAAAACCTCGCCGCGTTGAGCGCCGACTCACACATTCTGTCTGCTGCCATCTATGATAAAGACGGTCAGGTATTTGCAGACTATCGGAGGAGTCCGGACATCTCCTTGCCACCGATCCCGTCGGATGGTTCGAGCCTCACATTCTGGAGTCATCACTTGGATGCGTCTTCCGCCATCATCCTCGAGCGAGACATCATCGGCCACATCGTGATACGGACCGACCTCACCGCACAAGAAGAACGGCTCCAATGGCTTCTCTTCATTTCAATAGCAGTGTTGGCGCTGTCCTTGGCCGTGGCCTATCTGATCGCCACACGCCTATATAAAACAATTACTGTCCCCATCGCGGACCTCACCCATACCGCTTATCGTGTTTCGCAACAGAAGGACTATACCGTTCAGGCCTTAAAACAAAACGATGACGAAATCGGACTGCTGGCGGATGGCTTCAACGACATGCTCGCACAAATCCGTGAGCGGGATCGCCAACTGACACAGACAGTACAACAGCTGCAACATGAAATCTCGGAACGTACGGAAGCGGAAGGGATGCTCGAAACTACCGCACGAAAATTGGAAGCGGTGATTCGCACGTCACCGCTCGGCATCATCTCATTGGATCGCACCGGAGAGCATGTCGTTTCATGGGGTGGAGCGGCAGAGCAGATTTTCGGATGGAGCGAGAAGGAAGTTCTCGGCAAACCGCTTCCTATTATTCCGGAATCTGACCGGGAACGATCGCTTGAGATTTTTAATGCTTCTAATCGTACAGATCTTTTCCAAGGAGTTGAACTTCGCCGGCTGCGAAAAGACGGTTCGTTGGTGGATGTGATGATGTGGGGCACGGTACTCCGCGATCCTGAGAACCATCCGATGGAGTCCGTTGCGTTTGTGGCCGACATCACTGAGCAGAAAAAGGCGGAAGCGGAACTACAGGCGTCGCTAGACCAGATCCGGCAAATGCAAAAAATGGAGGCGCTCGGGCAATTAGCCGGAGGCATTGCCCACGACTTCAACAATCTCCTCACCGCCATTCTCGGCAACGCCGACCTAGCAAACACGAAACTGTTCGTCGATCATCCCGTCCGGACGCATCTCTCTCGGATCCAAGAAGCCGGACGGCGGGCCTCCGCCTTGGTCCAGCAAATTCTGGCCTTTACACGTCAACAAGATATTTCGCGTACGATCCAGCCCATCGCTCCAACCGTGAACGAAGCCCTCACGCTTTTACGCGCGACGCTTCCTGCAGGGATCAATTTGATTCATGTTGTCGACCTCACCACACCACCGGCACTGATCAATGCGACACAAATTCATCAAGTCCTGATGAATTTGTGCACGAACTCCTGGCATGCGCTGAACGACGAACCCGGACAGATCTCCGTTGAACTGAAACCGGTCACGTTGACAGAACCGTTTCACAGTCTCCAGGCTACGCTCCCGCCGGGCCTCTACGCATGCCTGTCCGTTCAAGATACCGGGTGCGGCATGACGCCGGACACGGTGACGCGCATTTTTGATCCCTTCTTTACGACAAAGAAACCGGGCCAAGGAACCGGCTTGGGCTTGAGCGTGGTGCACGGAATCATGCAACAGCATGAAGGTGGGATTCACATAGAGAGCGTACCGGGTGTCGGAACGACCTTCTCTCTGTACTTCCCGGCAAGGCAATCTGCCTCTCTCTCCTCCGTCGGTGAAAACCCGGTCGAAGCCCTGCACCAATCAAGATCAGAGAGCGCCCGTCACCTCCTCTACCTTGATGACGAAGAGATGCTGGTGGAGTTGGTCAAGGCTCGGTTCCAATTATTGGGGTACCGGGTTACCGCCTTCACGAATCCGAAAGAGGCGCTTGAATCCGTGTCCGCAAACCCGAATGGATTTGATGTCGTGGTCACGGATTACAATATGCCGGAAATGTCAGGCTTGGAAGTCGCTCGCCGTGTGTCGGCCATTCGCGACACCTTACCCGTGATCTTGGTTTCCGGGTATCTGACACCGGAAAATCACGCTGCCGCGCTCGCCGCACATATCAAAGATATCGTCTATAAGCCCACGATGCTCCGAGAATTGGAACCGACCATCTGTCGTCTCCTTGTCGAATCCGAACAGACCTCGCACTGACCTCTCGACTGCGTTCCTTCCTACTTTTGTCCCTATAGCCGACGGCGATGAGGCAACAACCATGCTCATCGCCGTCACCCGTACCCCCTTGACTCAGAGCCGCATCGAGAACATCGTCATCTCAATGCTGATGTTGCTGCCCACCGCCGCTTCCGCTTCCATGACTACCGCCCTGTCCATGTCCGCCGCCGCCCATCATCCCACCGTGTCCCGCTCCGCCTCCATGTCTGCCTCCACTCTTCATATGTTCGAGATGAGCACGATCCTTCTCACGTTGCTCCGGGGTCAAAAGCGCCGTTGCATCACGCTTGCTCTTGATATCTGCGATGAGGTGGGCACCTTCCGCTTTTTTCAACTGCTCGGCCTTTGTCTCAATGGCTGAGAAATCACTCTGTTCATCTTCGATCAGCGCCTGCAGCTCAAGTTGGGCGATCTTAATGTCGGCCTCCAACCTCACATCGGCCCGTTTGAAATCGAGCTGCATGGATTTTAATTCGGCTGTTTGCTCCGCCGTCAGACCGATCTCCTTGGCATGTGTGAGCAAATGTTTCAGGTACTGTTCGCTCTGGTCTTTCTGATCACCCTTGTCATGGCCACCCTTCGCATGCCCATGCATCATGTGCATATCACACGCCTCAGCCATATTGGGGACGGCTGCCATCGCCATGATCAATCCAATTCCGACAAGTCCACAGCACCAATCTCGCTTCACTTGTGTCATCGTCAACACCTCCCACATAAGATCATCGCTCCTTTCGACAGAGCCTTCCCTGACCATCTTCATGACGCCGCACGATGTTCACTCAGGCGCCGGAATTGCAATCAGCACGCCGCCCAGCACGTCATTCAGCTTGTAGATATGCTTCGCGTTGCGGGGATCGGCATTGTGACAGCTGACGCAACTTTCGGAAACAGCATGGTCTGCATAAACCGCATAGAAATACCGATCGTCTCCCTCCTTCACCAATCCTTTGTAGGGCTGCTCAGGATGAGCCATGATCGCCTCAAGCGCCCGACGCTCAAATTCCGTTCGAGGCGCATTCTGCGCATTGAGCGGTTTGAGACCGATCAACCGATACCGTACGGGACTCCCTGTCAGCTCGGCCAATCCCGCCGACTCCTGCACAAACTGCGCCGGAAGAGGCAACGCACTTTCTGAACGCCATTGTTCTGATGATGCGATCACCCCTCTCCGTTGCATCCGATCTACCACATGAACCGTGTAAAATGTCCTGTCGGCTGCGAGTACGGAATGTAAATAGTCCACGACGGTTTCAAGCGGAACAGTACCCGCCGATTCTTTCTTCGCATATCCAGCCTCCCATCCCCCGAATACCCCCAGTATAATGCTCAATCCTCCGATCAGCCACTTGTGTAATGACATGGCATCCTCCTTCCATCTAGTTTCCCCGGCCCAAAGATCGATGCAAGACGATGCAGAACGGCATAGAAACCTCTCACCCTTGCTGATGCCCTATGGAACAGAAATGTTTCCTTTCTTGAAGATCATCCTCGGCGCCTGCAGCTCGCCCATCTCAAAGGCGACAAGCTCCCATCCTCCTTGCCCGTACTCATCAAGGGCGGATTGGATGCTGAGCGTGTCAGGTGGAACTTCTATGACTCGATACTCAAACCGAGGTTGCGGTGGAGAGGGCTGCGACACGACCGAACTGACCTTCACAACACCAATCAGCATCATCACGAGTACCACGGTTCCGAACACGAATCGGCGCGACATGATCACCTCTTTCATCAACTCGTTGATTCCCCGGATCAGATACAGTCAACGATGCTGTTTTCCGCACGAACCCACACAATCACTCTGAACTCACGGGGTACCGTCTTCTCATCCGACTTGGTCATACATAGATCTGAACTGCAAAGCCCCCGAGGTGGGAAGGGTTCGACAAAATGGACGGGAAGACTCCCGCACCAAGAGACAAGTGCTATGGACGTGCGATTCTGATGCCGTCACACCGAACAGGGCAACGGCATCCATTGAAACAAGGACTTACGATTATCCGGTGGGGATTGATCGATGCTGGTGTGATGCAGGAATACTCAGTTCGTTCTTTCAAGATGGGGCAAAACGCTACCTCTACTCAGACATCCCTCCTCCTTGTCCCCGGTGGTGCATATCATCCATCCCACCTCCAGGCCCCATCATGGGCCCCATGCCTTTTCCGTGCCCCATCCCCTGCCGTCCATGCATGCCGGCAAATGTGCGTTCGTACTGGATGACGCTCCAGATCTCATCATCGGACAAGACCGGTCCGAACCCGACCATAGCCGTACCGGGGGAACCATGCTTGATCACCCAGAAAATCTCTCCCTCCGTGCGATGGCGCCAGAATCCATGGTGTCGAAAATTACGAGGCGAGGGGTTTAACTGGGCAGCCCCGGGACCGTTCCCGCCCCCGTCTATTCCATGACAATTGACACAGGTCCCTTTACCTTCATAGAGAGCCTTACCTTTTTCAACAATGTCCGGCGAACCCGGCAAGGGACTCTTGAGCGCACGGGCTTCGGCCAGTTTGTCGGCAGGAACCAACGGCTGCATCATATGCCGTTCCGCGAAGGTGGGAGACACGGACAATATAAGCACTGCACCGAGCAGGATAAATTGACGTGGCCTCATCGTTATGCGCCTCCTTTTATTCTTCTCCTCCGAATGATCGAACATAGCGCAGCACTTGCCAGGCCTCTTCTTCCGTCAAAATCAGCGGGATAAACGGCGCCATGGCTGTCCCCTTGCTCCCGTTCTTCAAAATCCAGAACAGTTCTCCATCGGTCCTCGCGGCCTGCCACTCTTTATCGGTAAAATTTCTCGGTAAAGGGCCCTTTAGAATACCCGGTTCGATGTCGCTGCCGAATCCTTTACCGTCTTTTCCGTGGCAGGTAACACAGAAGGCTTTGCCGTGGAAGAGTTCCCTCCCCTTTGCTCTCGTCTCATCCGTAGCCGGAA
>Ga0224501_10002221_pt1 | contig 15186 bp, 26 predicted proteins | sample SF_Oct11_sed_USG_4_FD_169105 | JGI IMG/M metagenome (GOLD analysis project Ga0224501, IMG submission 169105) | Sediment microbial communities from San Francisco Bay, California, United States - SF_Oct11_sed_USGS_8_1 | ecosystem: Environmental > Aquatic > Marine > Sediment | place: USA...
AGTGATAATGACGCAGGCGGCAACCAACGTTTCGAGCGATGGCGTTTATGAAATCAAAGTGAACGGGGTTCAGGATTTCATAGACTCGGCAATGGATAATTATGACTACTTTGTATCAATGCAAGGGAGTAGTTTCGAGTTCCGCTTGTACCCGATTGCTGCCGAGGCTGGCGTGACTGGTGATATGTACATTGACCATATCCAATGGAATGATGACGGTACGACATTGTATAACCCCCCATCAGCCGGGGAAACTTTTGGGTTAAAGGTCAGCCAGGGTGGGCTATATCGCCATGCGATGGCCGTGACTCCTGACGGCGAGAATCTAGCCTTTGCCTTGGAACTTGACCCGTCTGGTGATCAAGTGATTTCGTCCCAAACGCGACCTACTGATGCAGGCGTATCGACCACGCAACGGCTTTACACGCCTGGCGCGGGGACGGCAGGGAACGTCGCAGCGCCACCAGACATAGATAAGGTGATTGTCTTTGGAGATTTCGGAACCAATTTAGGGGTCATAAGTATCGTTATATCAACCATAACTGTCACGAATATCTCTCCGGCTTCATTAGGCGCTGATGTCATTCAGCCCGCCGCCGTCGATCCATCGGACACTGATCATATTGTCATCATCAACCAGACCGATCAGGACGCCATCGAAACTACGGACGGTGGCACTACCTGGACTACGCTTAATGCCACGCTTGCCCAGACGGTTGAGGCGTTAGACGTGGTATTTTTTGGACAGTATCTTCCATTCTCCGCGTTTTTTGGAGGAGACGATGCAACGGATGAAAACCTGGAATACACGCCCAACGCATTCGCTAATTTTCGAGAGGACACAAGCGCAAGCCTTAAAGCGGCGAATGCCATAACAGGCATCGCCATCGTGGTGGATTATGGCAATTAATGATAGGCTGGTTATTAGATCTATTTCTGGAGACTTAAGACAAGGCGGGACGCGGGTCACAGGGACAATCGACGGAGATACCGACGCCGTTGTGTTTGGCGACAATGTGCGGATTCTGGGTAGATCGTTTTCCAGTTCGGCCGACATCGTACAGACCGAAGTGTTCAATGGACACGTCCTGGAAACGCCTTCGTTTGACTTTGACGCACTGACTAGCGAGTCCTCGATTATGTTGGGGACGGCTAATTTTTTGATGACCGGACGGCTTCAAGCCGTTGGGTATACTGAGCAAGGATCGCCAGCCAACGACCACCAGATCGCACCGACGATGCGTATTAGTTCGATATTCCAGCACACCGTCAACGCACATTGCAATTTTATTTATAATGCCACGACGATGCCAGATGGCATTATAACTCAGACCGATTATGACACCGCAGACACGGCAGTCGATCTATTGAACGTGAGAGGCGGGAATAACTTCTGGGCAGCATTGCAGACGCAAGTGAGCGGCGGCGAGGAAGGCGGTATTCAGTTCTTTAGACCGTATTTCACGCGGCGCAACAAGTTTGTGTATCAAGCCGCGCCGCACTTCCGAAGCCCCGCCGTGACTACCAGAGGCACGATTACAAAGACACATTTACGCGGACGGCCGCGCGTAAATGTTCGTAATGCTAAGGCTTCCGATCGTATCGGACAGGTTGAGCTTGTGGCGGTCGATGCGGACGAAACGGTATACACTGGCGTGTATCCAGCGCAGCCAGCGGAAGGCAACATTATCAAGAAAACAGGCATATGGACAGACGGCCAAGCCCGCGTCAATACGTTGGCTCAAAATCTTTACGAATGGCTTACGCGACCATATACGCTATCCATCGAAGTCGATCCAGGATTGATTCTATTCGGAGACGATGGGCAGGGGTTGGACTTGGGGGACAAGGTAACAGTCACCTATGACGGGCCAACGGAAAATTCCGCCACGGGCGCGGGCGTGAGCGTAAATTTTAATGCACAAGATTTCTTTGTCTACCGCTACACCGTGACGTATGATCCACGCACCAGGCAAGGTAAAGGGATGTTAGAATTGGAGGCAGACAACTAATGGCACTCGATTTAACCGGCCTCAAACGCCCAGAGCGATCTATAGCCAATTGTACCGTGACCGATGTGAGTAGTGGCGCGTTTCCGCGTGACGTTACAGTTAAAATTCCAGGGGTCGATGGGGAGGTAATTCTTGCTAAATGGTATGGACAGACACCACTTGCCGTTAACGATTTGGTACGCATCTGGGTTGACGGCGAAAGCCAGATTGCACGAATCGCGGGGGAATCGTTTAGCAGCACTCAGTCTACGGCTAGCGTCGATTCAGCCAAGGTGAGTACCGTTTACTCACCAGACCTAACGATAGCCGCATTGACCGCCGATAATAGTGGGGACATAACGCTGGCGACCGGCGATGTTATCCTGAGTGCTGGCGATGTCCTTTTTGCGGATGGCGGCGGCTTCAAGGAGCGTACAAATAACTGGATCGTACCTGATGACGATTTCGCCGCGTTTTCCGGCTGGACTTGGGAGTCTACGGACTTTGACGGTGCGCCAAGTACGGTTGACGTGTCAACCTACACCGGGATTTTGCGTCTAATGAATGATAGCATAGTAGAAGATCACTTCGCCTATAAAACCGTGTCAGGCGAGACAGCCACCTTTACCGCACGGATGACGATGGGGCAGGATTCGTATGGCGGCATCCGATGCGATAATGAAAATGACGACGACTACTTTGAAATGCGAATCATCAACGGAACGACCACAGGGACTATTGCGCTGCAAAAAAGATACCGCATTGCGGCGGGTAGCGTTGTCACAGGAACACTATTGGATAACATACCGATGCAGTTTGTCACGTTGCGATTGCGGCGAGTCGGGGCCACCCAGGTACGTTGGGACTTTTTTATAAACGCACCATTCTATCGGTTCTTGGACAGCGTGAGTTACTCGACAAACACATGGACTACTATCCGATACGGGATAATCTTCGGGCAGAGATCGGCTGCAAACAGCCCAGACCGGGCGGCGTTCTTTGATTGGATCGCTCAAGACGGTTGATAATTTGGCTTTGCCCATTGGCACTGCTATAATACCTCCGTAGCCCTCCGTTCAAACAGGCAGCGTTGTCCCCGCCGCCTGACGTGATTGTTCAAGGTAAAGCTATCTCTTATCCCCCGCAGTTCCCTCTAGTGGCCGCCGATTTTCCAGAGTCGGCGGCCTTCCTCTTTACGTAAATTTTACGAAATTCTCACGCAAACCATACAGACATCAACGTGTTTTCGTAGTATCCTACAAATAGGATTGATTGCGGCACAGTCAATCAGAGACTACGGAGACTACGAAAATGTTTGATAAAATTTGTGCGCTATGTAGGAATGTTTGCGGAAAGACGTTGAGAGCGGGGCAGACGGGCGTCTGCAAGCCTGGGACTGGTTGTCAGCGTCATCGCCGGGGGGTCAGCCGATGACCATCAGCGATAAGGCGAAAAAAGCGTTAGAATTGGCTGACGCACTGGCCGCAGCAGCGAAGCGATTACGAGAGCAGAATGAGGCCTTGCGGAAGGCTGGCAAAGCGCCAAAGAAATCATAAATCATAGGGCAACAAAAAAGGCTACTGAACATTCTCAGTAGCCTTTTTTGTTCGGCGCCGATCTCCCCTCTTCAAGGGTTGACGCCCGACACCAAAGCGTCAGAGGCATTATACCACATTACGGTGAGTCTTTGTAGATCGGTTCGTCCGCTGGTTGGTGTCTGCCTTCGTGGTAGTTCTCCTTGCCTATCCATTAGGGTTGTGAAATGCTGTTTAGCCAGATCAATCGTCCCGCCAAGTTGTCTGGCGAGACTTCTTCTGTTTCGTAGTGGTTCCCGTCCTCAAAGAAAATATACGCCTGCTCGGTTTCCTGCCCAGGAATAACCAATCTGACATCTCCCGACGATCGCATCCATTGTACCCGGATGCCTCCGTTGTCAGTTGAGGACACGGCAGCGACGGGGAAGGCATTCCGAATGAGGTCGTAGGTATGAGCCAACAATGTCAACGTCTCGTTTCCGGCGTAGGCCGTTGGGATCGGTGCGTCGTCGTCCTGCTCGTTGAATAGTTCCGCTATGCGCGATAGGGTGATGGTGTAGCCTGTTGTCATTTTTGCTCCCGTTGTTCTCTTGTTACAACTTCCGTAATCGCCGCCGCCAACACCTCGACAATAAAGCCGTTTCGGTTAAAGTCGAGTTCCTGATCTGTGAACCACCTGTAAATATCGGGCGGCACTTTCAGCGGCACTTGTATGTACTTGTCTTTTCCGGCGGGGATACGGCCCCGCCGCTTTGGGATTTTGATGATCGGCTCACGTGCTGTCATAGTTCTGTCTCCATAGTAGTCGGCGGCTGGCTTCGGTCAGCCGCCTGGGGTTAGCAACCGTCGCCGTCGTGGACATTTCCTCTGAGAGTGAAACAGAAGCCGTCTTTGGAAAAAGTGGCTTTCATACCCGCCGGTTTCTCCTCAGACGTTACGTCGATGCCTGCTGAGCGTAATATATTGATGATTTCGGCGGTTGTTTTCCGGTGTGCTTCAAGGACGCGTTTGTCTCGCGCTATCGCCGCAACCCGCTTCTCGGCACGCGCGGCTTCGTTGGCCTTGTATTCGTTCATTGCATCCTCAATGGCCTCTGTAAAAGATTTGAGGGCGGCGCACTTCGGGCATTCCTTGTGATGAATTGAATATCCTGTTCTTGCGACGTTGAACTTCCGCCCGCATAGTGTCTGAATGTTCGTCGTTCCTGTCCCTGTTGAAATGTGTACTGTATTGCCGCTGAAAGATGATATTAACTGTGTCATAGTTCTGTCTCCTGTAGTCGTTCAATCAATCTCTTATACTTATAAGTATATACCAGAATAGAATAAAAGTATATACTAAAAATAGTACGTAGGTACTACCGTTATAAAACTTTAAGATAAGGGTAGGGGGGCGATATATGCCTTCAAAGCCAGTCACAAAACGAATGATAAATATCATTATCAAACCATCTATTTAAGCAAAAAAGGCAACAAAAAGGCCGTCATTGGGATCAATCAACGACGGCCTACAATCAACAATCCTCAACGAGCAGAGCCAAGGATTTCCCCTATTATATCCGATCAGCGCCCAGAAATCAATCGGAGAAAATCCGGCGGATGTTGCGCTGAATTGCCAGCTACTCCCCCTACCGTCAAAAGACGTTTCACTGAAAAATCGCATAGTGCTATGCGAAGTGGCGGCGAGGCAACAAAAAAGGCGACATCGGTGAGGATGCCGCCTTGGGGGTTTAGAAGCGTTTACTTAGTAGCGCCGATTGCCAACAGTTCGTAGGCCGTACCTCCGATACACCTGCCTCTTTCAAGGCCGTACTCGGTCAAGAATACCTCCAATCCATTTCGGTTAGCGCCAAAATCCATAAGGATTCTGTCGCCCGGCTGTGGCTTGTAATTATTCTGCTTCGTGGACATCCCCCCAGATGCCCACCTTAAGGAATGATCTGCCACGCGGCAGAACCCCGTTTTGGAATGGTTTGGCTGGTAGATTACGGTCGCTTGCTCAGTCATCGTTATGTCTCCTGTTGGTGATGGCGGCATCACTGAGGATGCCGCCATGGGGTTACTTCACTAGTTTCAGTTTCTTTTCGCACCGCTTGCAAGTTACGGCTTCACCCGCGTAAGGCCAACTACTCCATCCCGCCGAAGTCCGCCCCGGCTTGGCTCCGCACATCGTTGGTTCTATACAATTCATTCCATTTTTTCTCTACAGCCTCGGCGACAATATCGCCGAGGCTGATCTGGTGGTCACGCCGGAGTGCTGCCAGTTTCCGCGCGGAAACTGGCGTTACGTCAGTGCGCTTGGAAATGCTACGCCCCCCCTTGTGGGGTCTTATCTTCCAACCCTTAGGGAGAACGTTGTAAGTATAACGAATTTCCTTTTTCCACATTTCGGCGCGGGCATCATCGCTTGAGTTAAAAACCTTAGCCTCCTCAATGGAAGCCCAGCGCGCGCCTGTCCAGTAGCCTCGACCGCCTTTACTGTATATTACGAGTTCCTGGATATTCCCTTGCTCAGTCATTGTCTTGTCTCCTGTACTGAATGATTAGGCGTAGGCTAGTGTTGGTGACACTGGCCTACGCTGTTTTGGTTTGGGTCAATCTAGGCCATCTGGCAGCCAGTCCCAATCGTTTACCATCTCATTCATAATGTGGGCGATAGTCCCGTCGTCCCCCTCGCCGTCAATGTCAAACGTGTCAGTTAGCGCATTGGCACTAATATCGACGGTTACCGCCGCCGCCTCATAATAGGCGGCGGCACGTTTTTGTAATTGGTCAGCGTAGGCACTCATATACGCCTCGTTGCCTTCCAAAAACTCGCTTAAATCCTGTTCTGACAATACGATTGTAATGTTCGCCGGTTTGTTCTCCTGAGTAGTCATTGTCTGTCTCCTGTAGTCGTTCGTTGATTTAGGTGAGCCAGTTTATAGACTTGGCTCTGAGGTCTGGTGAATTATTTTTTACATGACGATTTCAGGTCGTCGATTGACATACCATTACGATAGGCTTTTGCTATGCTTTTTATGGATGGTAAATTATAAATCTTTTCATCCACTTTCAGGAAAACCTTGCAAGCCTCAGAGATGTATTTTCCGATCTCTGACTGAAACAATTTTTTCATATTGTCATTAGTATCCATTTTTCTTTCTCCTGTTAGGTGTGGTCAATCAATCTCTTATGCACTCATTATAGCACTTCCTGTACAGGAAGTCAAGAGCCAATATCGTCAATTCCAAAAATTTAAGGTAACGGATTTCAGCGGTGTGTGTAATCGTTTCTGAACCGTTTTTATTGCACTTTACTACCGATTGGCAAAGCCTTACACGCCTTACACCGTTACACCCACCGACTGAAACACGGTGTAATCCGGGGGTAAGCCTGCTAAATGTCCTTACCCCGGTGTAAGGCGATTACACGCCTTACACGCTTGGCTTGTGGGCCACCTTTGCCAATGGTGAGGCTGGCAATAGTTGACGCGGTGCGGGTTGGATCGTCGTCATAAGCATCTAAAATGTCCGCATCCTTTTCGTCGATCTCTGCCACCGACGCAAACTCAGGCAACGCCGGAACGTTGCCAGTCCTCGACACTCGCTCATAGGCGTCTCGCTTGTCTAAATACGGCATCCTCAGCAAGAACGGCTTGTGTCCATTGTCGCCAAACAACAATTTACCATAACCGAGGCCGCGATCAGTTCCATCCAGGTCGGCGGCTTCGTTGCTACCGATGACTACCCGGCTGGCCTCTGGTGACGACGCCAACGCGACGCGGGTGACAAAACAGGATCGGGCTTTGGTTCCGATGGTGTCCGCATTCCAGTAAGTGCCGATCCCGCAGATATACAACCCTGCTTTGCGAAGTAAAAATAGATTATCGCAAACAAGTTTATGGATCGCCTTATTTGCCATAAACGCCGGAAACTCATCAACGAACATCATAATGTAAGGTAGGTTGTCATTGGCGGTCTGATTATACTCGCTCAATTTCTCCACGACAGGGTATGGCTCAAACAGATCAACACGGCGGTTCGCCTCAGTTAGCATCACAGACAACACGCTCAGAAGTTCATTGTCCGTTTTTAGGATGGGCGCTAACTGCCCATTGCTACCGTCAAGCGTTTTCCAGGTCGTATTACTAGGGTCAGCAAAATAATGCTGAGTGTTATCAGCAGTGACAAACTGGTAAGCCAACCCACGCGCCGCCGTCGATTTACCAACGTTTGTTTCGCCGGAAAACATCGGGTGTACAATGTCCTCGATATGCGCCCAGATGGGCTGGGCGTTTCCAGTGTCAGGGTTTACGCGGTCGGCGATAAGCAATCGGCTAACGTCGCCCTTGCCGCCCGGCAGACGATCCAATAAGTTAAACTGTGGGGGCCTCAGGTCAATCTGCTTGGTGTCGCCGCCATCACCCAAGAGATTATTGATAGTTTTCTCGCTTGGCTTCGGGCTATGAAGTAAGTTGTAGTGGAGCCATCGCCATTTGTCTTCATCCGTGGCTGTCGTTGGCTTGCCGTTTAGTTCGCCGGGCGACAGATGGATAGGGCGTATCTTCGTCTCGGTTGATTGACTGGTATCATATTCGATCTGATACACTTGTTGACCTGGCTCCGCAATTACGATCTCGATATTATTACGGCGTTTTTCATCGGCTCTATTCTGGCGCTCCTCCTGCCACGTTACCAGACCCGCAGTTACGGCCAGCCCGACGGCAACCACCGCCAAAATACCAACACCAGCCAGGGCGACACGAAACATAATTGAAACAAAAACCCATTGCTCATAGATGAATCGGGCAAAGGCCATTGTCAGGATAATAACAAACGGAGAGAGGATTGCCGCTATATATTTCATAATAACCTCAACTTACGCATTAATTTTACGAGAGGATCAGATAACGATTTGGCGGGCGCGATGGTGGCATTGCTGCCTAGCATTTCCATAACGCTCAACGCGCCCTCGGCGGTTCCCTTACTATATCCCCATTGCCCACGAGATATGCCGCCCGCGCTTCGTGCCGTGTGGTCAGTCGAGATGATTGCCTGCCCCTCTGAAATCGCCGCGTCAATTCGTTTTTCTAAATCTTTTAGTTGGTGTTTTTGTTCGTCTATCTGTTGCTGAATCTTGGACAAAATAGCATCAATATCACGCGACATAATATACCCCCTTCACTCGCGGAGACGCCGCCATTGATACAATTTCAATGTATTTCTCGCGTAATCCGTTGCCAATTCTCTCAACGCCATCGATGGCGGCATCGATGCTATTGCCTGCTCCATCGACTAGGTACATCGTGATAATGCCGATGGCCGCCAGAACCAACAGCACCGACGAGAGTACCGATGTCCAGAATTCGCGGTTATCTGGCTCCACCGTGGCTATAATATACTGCGCCCTGTCAAGGTCAATGGTACGAAACGAACGAATAAGCGCCGAGAGTACCGGCCTCGTTACATTTTTTGGTGTGATGTCTGGAATTAAATTGGGGATATAATAGCTTTGCTGTAGAATACGGGTTGTCATATCGTCCTCCTGTGACGTATGGTTGAGCGGCTCACCGTGTAGGCGGTGAGCCGCTATTGTTTTACGGTTGAGATCATCGCATAAATAAAATAGCAATCGGGATCAATACGCCGATCAATAAAAACAGATAGGCCACTATACCTCCTGCAATAATCAGATAGTCATACTCTTCCCAGAACGAAAACTCATACGGCGTCTCTGCCATTATCCCGGCAGACACGTCAAGATTGTATTGGATCAATTCAGCATCAGCGGCTCTGGCTCTGCTGGTGATGGCCGCTGATTGCTCTGGCGTCGTTTCGTAATGACCAGGCAGCGGGAACTGTTGCTGGCCAGCGTTGTCAAAGGCAGTGTTCCATAGGTCGGTGTTAAACGTGGTGGTCATTGTCGCTCCTCCGTTTTCGATTCCATCGATTCCATCAATTCCATCAATTTGTTTTTTAGCCAACGGGCTAAATCCGCATCGCTCACCGTCTTGCCGTTGGCTAGCTTTAGCGTCTTGGGATTGACGCTAGTCAATTCCACGTCAACGCTGGCTGGCGTTCGCGGGCCAGCCTTGACCTTTATGTTAATGTTGATTGTGGTCATTGTTCGATCCTCCATAGTGCCGCGCTCGGCGGCTATTATTCCATCGCCTCTAATGCGGCGATGTTGATCTCGTCAAAACTGGTGCCGAATTTTTCGCCGTCATCGACTGACGGCTGCAAAATTGGTGCCGAATTTTGACCTATTGCGACGGTCTGGACAGCGAGACAAATCACGCGCTCCATTGTAATCAATTCGCGGATCAATGTTTTTATCGCCGACGGGCCGCTATGCCCTTGATCGAGCAACGGCTGAACCTTCGCCCAGATGTCCTGATCATATTTTTGAAAAGTCAATTTAATCGGGGTCATATCAACAACCCCGTAGCCTGCTCGTTGGCGCGGGCGTTGCTGTATTCGTCCATCACTCGGACGGTCGGGGCCATCGCCTTGAATCCGCTGAGGACAGATGGCGGCATTAACTTTGTACCGCCGCCGATCAATACCAGATCAGCGCCCGGCGCGTGGCGTAGGGCAAGGGATAGCTTGCCTTTGATGGTGCTGAAATGCGCGGCCAGATTCGAGCGGGCGGCGGCGTCGGTCAGTAGATCGTATTCGGCGCGGTCAGTGTTAATCGGGTTTAGCTTCTCGAAAGCGTGAGCCAGCCCAACGTTGAATGATTTTGCAAAGACCGGCTCAATCCGGCGCGGGTCAACCAAAACCAGGTCGAGCGTTCCGTAGCCCAAGTCGCCAAACAGTGTTAGCCGGTTCAGCTTCATTGTCTGCGCCAGTGTTGCGGCTTCCTGGTACATTCCCGCAAACTCTGTGGATATGCGGAATGTGTCCACGATGCTAGACCGTACATACCACGGCGCTGAACGTTTGGCGAAAGCCGCTTCATATGCCTTGATCGCCTTGGCACGGGTGGGCATATCAGCGTAGGCGCTGGGCGGTAAGGATGTCGCAATGGACAAGCGCCCCCAAGCTTCTGGGTCAATCTTGTGAGCCTTGACGTGATTGGCAAGGGCAGCGGCGAAGATGATTTGAATATGTTCCGCGTCATTGAACTTGTGTGCGTCAATCTCACGGATGCTATCGCCAGTTCTCAGCGCCGCTTCACCGAACCAATAGGTTTTTTCACCGTATGACAGCGAAAAGGTCTTTGGTTTCATCGGCTTTCCGGTGGTGGGCGACAGCAGGCTTGTCGGCATTGATACGGAATAGGCAGCGGGTATTTTCGACGCCTTGCCGTTGATGGCGAGTTTCACAAATCCATTTCCAAAATCTAGTCCAACTTTAGTGTTATTCATCCTGAACCCTCCTTTGTTCTGACTTCTCCCGAATGTAATCGAGCAAATTATCTACATTAACGAGCCATTGTCCTCGCTTCCCCTCTCCGATTTTTTGAGCATCGATCTTCTGATCTCGGCATAACACCCTGATCCAGTGAGGCGTATAGGTCACGGTTGGACGTTCTCGGAGAATTTGTTCGATGGATTGATAATCGTTGCGTCTCATAGTTGTTCCCCTGAATTATCCGAGAAATGATTTAACGAGGTCCGGTGACATCCCGGACATAAGCATATTGGCTACTAATTTCTCTCCTTGTTGTTCTCGCTTGTATTCTGGCGACATCTGATGTTGAATCAAAATTCCTGCGGCAACGTCTTCGTGACTTGTATAGTTCGGAGGGGATTCCCCCATCAGCCGAGACATCGCACCAAGCAATCCAGCCATTGCGTTGTTGTCGCCATCGTTATCGTCTATTCGTTGCCCAGTTTCGCGTTCTAAACGTTCGATTAAATCATTTGCTGCTGACATAGTGTATCTCCTTGCTAGTTACTACTGAGTTGTTATTACAGTGATAAGTATAACCCTTTAATCTTATCCTGTCAAGCGCCAGTTTGCAACAAAAAACCCCGGCACACTTTCGAGTGCCGGGGTTCGGGGCTTAAACTTATCGGAGCGGTCTATGGTACAAACCCCATCGCCCATAGTGCGATCACACCAAAGATGGCCCCGTGGATTATTCCTGCCATTCGATGGATGGTCTTGGATCGTTCGCTTGACCCCCGGCACTCATAGCCAATGGCTCGATCAAGAGCGTCTAAGGTATGAGTGCTCCCGATAATGTACAGGAACACCACTCCAATATAAATTTCTTTTCCCATCGTCTAATTCTCCAAATAGGCCCGGCGCTGCGGCGCCGGGCGGTGATTGCCCCTATCTACTCTGCAAAAATCCCACGGTCGGTCAATTGGTCCTTGGTCATCGCGCCTTGGTTGTTCATCCCGCCGATGGCCGCAGCTTGGCTCATTGGCGTGTCAGCCTCAAGCAGTCGGGCCTCGCTCTCCGCTTTCCAATCGGTGTATGCTTGATAGCCAGCGACATTAATTAGTTGATGCAAGTTGCCATCAATCCGAAGCTGGCTCAGTCCTGGGTTGATGGCCTCTAACGTACTGTCAGCAATTTCTTCATCCCAGGCTGGGATGATCGGCGCGACGCCGTAGTCCTCATTGGCGGCATTCTTACGCCATTCACGCCCTGATGTCGTTAACGGCATCCAAAACATATACAGCGGCAGTTTGGGGGCGATCTTCTCGCCTTTGACAGCGCGTATTAACTCGGCTCCGACGTTGATAACCTGGGTTGTAAATTGCTTCTTGGCGGCGAAATATTGTGCCATTGCGCTGCCTTTGAGCGAGACGATAAAAGGCGTGCCGGCGTCAACGAATGGGGCGAATTCTTGGACGTAGGCATACAGCCATAGACGGCCCTCATAGCCCGGCGTCCCCTTGCGTCGGGTGTAGAGTTTGCCGCTATCTCCGCCGGCCTTTGACTCGTACAAGAACATGTCACCGACCACGCACAGACTAAGCGAGGGCATTAAATAGGCTGGGCTTTCACCGCTGCCGTGTGGGACGTTGTGTATTGGCCAGTCTGGTAACGTGTGGGCATGGGCTTCAAGGCCTTGGACGGGGATTTCAAACCCGCCGAATTTGATAGCATCTGAATATGGGCCGTCTTTGCCGTTTAGCCATTGGATGGTAGGCCCAACGGAATCGCCGCCAGTTTCGGCGTGTTCTTGGTCAACGGTGTCCCAATCGTAGTTCAAAAAATCGTCGCCGGGGGATTGGTCTTGCTGCTTATTATTGTTCTTAGTGGTCATCGTTTTTTCTCCTTAGACTGTAGGTCACGGCGGCAATCTCGCCACCGTGATGTGGGGTTACTTAAAATTCAATTTCGACGACTTCGGGAATGTCTGCTTTAGTGACCGGTACGCGCTCCCCGTTTTGGTAAGCGCGTTTGACCTCGTTGATCTCAGCCTCTATCTTTCCCTTGATTTCGTCTGGGGTGTCCCACGACCATATCCATTCCTTGCCCTGGAAGGACACATAGATCGAGCCGTAGGTAAAGTAGTAGTCGTGCCCACACTGGACACAATTGGTATGATCTTCTTCGATATAACTCCGCCCGTCGCCGTATTCGGTGCAATGCCTGACGGTTTTGACGCCGCCGCAGGTCGTACAGTCCACTAGTTTAATCATTATTGTCTCCTTAGACTGTAGGTCACGGCGGCGAGATTGCCGCCGTGATGTGGGGTTACTTAAAACTAAGATTTTCAAAAACTCGCCACGTGAGCAATTCTGGCGATGGCAGTAAATACCTGATACACAGATATTTTAGTCATATCGTTCTGGAACCGATACGCCAACGATGCCGCTTCAATCCATTTGTATATACTCTCACGGTGTTCGCTCGATTCGTTGTAACTCCAAGCCCAAAATATTTTCTGGTGTTCTAAAAATTGTTGTCCATAAACGCTAGAATATTCTGTATCGCAGTTATCACAGCTTATGTGTTGCTCGACCAATCCCCACGGCTCTTCGTACCAACTCTGTTCATTGACTTCCTCACCGCAAATCATACAAGATGCCTTAATCATTCCTGATTCCCTCCTCTGTAGGTCACGGTGGCGTGATTGCCACCGTGATGTGAGGTTACTGGTTACATACTCGGCAGACGGGCGATAAACTCTGCCGTCCGCACTTCGGGCATCTGTAATGCTGTGGCGGGCGGTCTGGTATCGGTGGCGTGTCTACGGATGCTTTCAACAGTTGACGCACTTTTAAAATATTTATTAGGCGAATACTCCGTATTGATCACTCAGTAAAACTGAGGTGTCATTGGTTGGAGGCAAGCCGTCCGTCATAAAATCTTCGGCGTAATACTGCGCTTCCAGTGACCAATCAATGGCGATCTCTTCCAACGCTGGGCAGATGTCGGATACGGGCGTAATAATGGGAAATTGATATTCCCAACCATCATCGACCTGGTAGCAGGATGCTACCCATCGCCCCAGCGATTTTCTGATCACGAATTCGTAATCATTGAACGTGCTAACATAGGCCGTTACCCATTGCCCCTTTTTGTTACGCACGGAAGTAATCGTCGCGCCTGGGATGACGGGAGTTACTCGGCCTTTGTTGTCACATCGGTTATGTGTTCTTGCGTTGCTTCCTAACATTGCTATAATCTCCTTAACTTAATAGGGGGTTGCTATCCCCGAAAATCTCATAGGCCGCCGATGTCTTGAACACATCGGCGGCCTTTTTGTTTAGCTATTCCAAGCACTCTCGTGTGCCTGCTCTGTTTTTGCCTTCTCTTCCCGCTCGTCTCTTTCGTCTAATTCATCGGCTACGTCGCCGTTCCATAGTTCAAAACTATTTAACGCTGCCCTTGCTTTATTGATTTCTGTATTGATCTTATCGGTTATGGCTGTGTCGTGTTTCCGTCCCTCCATCATCGCTTCTTGCTGGGCAAGATCATCGTAATACTTCTGATCTTCCCATAGACTTAGAGTAAACCGTAAATCTTTGAGCTTCTTAATTAGGTCTTCCATTGTCCTGTCTCCTTAGTAGTTTCCTGCGTCAATTAACTATACCTAATTATAGTCTATTTTGTCGAAACTGTCAAGCGTTATTTTACAATTTGTAATCAATTAGTACTTAGGTGCTACGTAGTGATTGACAAATTGTCAATAATATGATAGCCTATTCCGTAGTGATCTTAGTAATAAAGGACAGGACTATGCAAACAATCAGAGAATTATTGGCTAAAAACGCCAGCCAAGGACGACAACCAAAAAACGTCGTGCAGTTGGCAAAAATATCCGGCATCAGCCGACCGACCATTATAAAAATGCAGGATGGCGACTATGGCCGTTCCAAACCAGCTTCCATCGAGCAAGTATTCCGAGAGGGATTCGCTATCGAGGTCGTTGTCCGTGACCCCGTGAAGCTTGTTGCTGAGGCGACGTAATGGCAACCGGCCTTCCGCAGTCGCCGTCGTTTCTGCGGCGGCTCGCCGTCCGTGTCGTCGTCTGTTCCTGGCGCGGCCATCGACTGGCGGACGATACAATGACCGTCACCCATTTTAACCAGCCTGAGCGGTATTTAACACAAGTCACGCACTGTCAACGGTGCGCGGCGCGAATGTATATCGGCGGTCTGCCAGTGGCGAAATAGTATCTATGTCTCCAAGATGTGATATAATATCCACATATCAAACATCGGGCGAGTAGCCTAAAAACAATTCGCCAATGGAGGCAGCAATGCGT
>Ga0224501_10002223_pt1 | contig 15175 bp, 13 predicted proteins | sample SF_Oct11_sed_USG_4_FD_169105 | JGI IMG/M metagenome (GOLD analysis project Ga0224501, IMG submission 169105) | Sediment microbial communities from San Francisco Bay, California, United States - SF_Oct11_sed_USGS_8_1 | ecosystem: Environmental > Aquatic > Marine > Sediment | place: USA...
TTTCAAAAATTTGTTTACAAAGTTTTTTTTTTTGATATAATGATAATGGTTCTCTTGTGCGGGCTGGAGAGAACCCCCACCTTTTTGGTTCCCATCATCAACCCCCCTTTTGCTGACAACAGCCCGCACCTTTTATAAAGGAGTTTTTCGATGCCAACCGAAGAGAAACTCGAGGGAAGATACAAGAGAATGTACGATCAGCTCTCAGATCTCCTTCCCAAATCCAACAGCTCGATTTCTCACATGGCCACAGTGGTGGCCCTGCTTCACCACAAAATGCCCTACTTTTTCTGGACGGGTTTCTATATCCTTCACAACGGCGAGCTCACTGTTGGCCCTTATCAAGGACCTTTGGCCTGCCAAGTTCTCGAGAAGAATAAAGGTGTCTGTTGGGCTGGAATTCTCCGTCGGTCCACGATAGTCGTGCCCGATGTCCATACCTTCCCTGGTCACATCGCTTGTGACAGCCGATCGAATTCAGAAATCGTGGTTCCTCTGTTTGATAAAGACAACCAACCTTGGGCCGTTCTGGACGTGGACAGCAAGAAATTTAACGCCTTCTCTGATGTGGATAAAAAGTGGCTGGAGAAAATAACAGAACTCATACGGCCGATCTAGGAAGTCCGTTCCAGGGAGCAAACAAGCAGAATGATCTGCTTCAAAGCCAAAAACATTCCGTCTATATCCGCCTCCTCCCTGAGACTGTGCTTGTAGCGCCCGTAGGTTCTCCCTAGGTTTACACTCAGTATGCCTCTTTCAATGCCGACATTGGCCTCTGTCGATCCTAGTGGGTCGACCTCTATATCCTTCACTCCAAGATATTCCAGGATATCAGTGACTGTCTTGACAAGGGACGAGTCTTTGGCCCCAGGAATTTGATAAGCTCTGGCCCGATCATTAAGCAGGACCTCCCCTTTCACACCCGTTTCCAATGCGACCTCTTGGGATATTCTTCTGATTTCATTCTGCACTCGCTCGATCTCCTCTTGATTGACAGAGCGTAGATCAATGGTAAAAGAGGACTCTTGCGAGACAGCGTTGCTGACCTTTCCACCATGGATGACTCCAATATTCAGTATGGTCCACTTCTCCATTTGACTGTCCTGAAGATCGATTTGATAGACGCGCTCGATGGCCCTGGCAACAGCCAAATTAGGATTGGGCACGCCTCGGCTCAATAGAGTATGGGCGCCTGGACCACGAAAGATGATCCTCCCTCCACCAAATCCCAGAGCTCCGTAATGAACCTTGCCCAAATCTCCATCGAGGGCAATGACGCTGTCAATATTCTCTTGAGTGCGGTCTAAGAAGGCACGCATTCCGACAAATCCCGACTCCTCTCCTACGGTGGCAAGAAAATAGTAAGTATTTTTTGGCCTAAAACCTGTCTTCTTCAGGGCCCGAATAGACCAGAGCATGTTTATCAGACTCGCTGTGTCATCACCAACTCCGGGCGCTTTGAGGACATTCCCTTCCCTTTGGACTTTTATATCCCAAACATCCTGAAACACGGTATCCATATGAGCGGATAGAATGATTCTTTTTCCTTTCTCCAATCCCTCCCAGATGCCAACAACGTTACTCGCCTCGTCAATGAAGACCTTGTCCAGGTCAGCTTCTTCAAATTGATCCCTCATGTACTGAGCTCTCTCTTTTTCGTGTCCTGAAGGAGAAGGGATTTCGGTGAGTCGGATCCATTCCTGTATGATGGTTTCCTCATTCTCTTTGATATAGGAAAAAAGCTTTTGGACGAAACCAGATTGAGCGATCTTTCTCGAAAACAGTGATTCCTCAGTTAAAAGATCTGGATTTACCGTGGAAGAGAGGAAAACGAAAACGAGGATAAGGGAGAATGTATGCTTCTTGATCATTTTATCACACCTCTTTCCTGGTTTGCCTTCAATCATTAACCTCATCTCAGGTTTTTTGGATCAAGATTTCGAGGTTACTCAGAATAATATTTGATAACCCGAATGATAGCCTGTTCACACACCTTGCAATACGGCTTATCACCTTTGGTGAACATGAGGCAATCCAACATGGGACGATAAAGGCCTTGGGCAGAATATCCTGCACCCTCGAAAGCGCCGACCTTATCACGGTATTTGCTTTTCGCTAGGTAAGCATCCAACTTGTCCGCATGCTCTCTGGAAAGCTGCTCGGATTTTTGTTCGATCCTAACGATCTCATCCTTGGGAGCAACTTGTCTTTTCATCTCTGCAATCTTCTGGTTGATTTCCTGTCTAATTTTCTGATAATCCATGTCCATCTTGTCGAATGCCTCTTTTTCCCAAGGTGTAGGGATGCCCACACCTGGAGTGATGAACTCCTTCCATTTCAGGTTCTCAGGATCAAGAAGGGCCGTGATATTTGCCTCTGTAGGCTCCACACCTCTTGGATAGAACTCATTGTATGCTACAGAAGACGTGTAGTATTCGTCTCCGAGGCCAGCAAAAGAATGCCCAAACTCATGGAGGAAGAGATATCTATGCCATTGGTTGTCTGTGGTAAACGTGCAGAACAGATTATAAATCCCACCTCCTCCGTAGCGCATATGGTTCACCATGATGAACAGGGCATCATACGGAACATTCGCGGCAACATCCCGCAAGGCCTTGTTGTCCTCTGTCAAGAGATAGCGCTCAGACCCTAGGGAGTTGAAGGAGGCACCCAGTGTTGTATTTTTAAACACCCCGCGCCTGGGTTCATCGCAGCCGCTCTGCTCGGATGGTTTGTTCACCCCATAGATGTTAAACATGCCTTTGTAAGTCCTGTAAGGCTCCTGGCTAAAAAGAATGTCTGCAAACCGCTCGAAGTCCGCTTGCAGCTTCTTCTCTTCTTCCGAGGTGTATCCCTCTGCAATGAGAGCCACATCGACCTTCACATGGGGGTGTCCATTCTTTATCATTTCGAAGACTTGCACATCTTTATCCGGCGGTTCCTTACAGATATCGACACCCGATGGATCAATGACTTGGCTGAAAAGTGGGAGGAGCTTGTTTTCTCTATTTCTGACTTCGAGCACAAACCTTATCTTGTTTTTTGGATAAGGAATGAGGGCGGTCTCATGGTAAGTCCTTTTCACTCCCTTCATGGCTCTATTTGTGGTTTTATACTCCCCATAATAACTGTCAAAACCTTTTGAAAAGATCAACATGTCTGATGATAAATCATGGATCTTGACGTAGTAGCGTCCGTTATTGAAGGTATCTATGAGGTTATTCAAGCTTCCTGCCCAGATTCCCTGTTCATAAACCTGATCGATGGTGACGATCTCCTCCTTTGCATCCCCGATGTGGAAGTAATCGATCCGCATGGTTTTGTCCATGAAATACCGGTCAAAATCTTCTGGCAATTGGGCAGATACTGTGAGGGAGAGAACAAGGACAGACAAGACAGAAAGGCCTATTTTTTTCATGATACCTCCTTTTGCGCCGGTCTCCTTCGTGACACGGTCTTACCTATGATTTCCATGATGATTTTCACGGCTGCCGCAGATGTGATTCCAGAGTTGTCCCGATCGGGATTGAGCTCCACAACATCCAGACCCACAATCTGTGCGTTCAGAGCATGGATCATGTCTATCACCTGTCTGGTAGAGAGGCCACCGGGCTCATGGTGGGATACACCGGGGGCAAAAGCCGGATCAAGGGCATCCATATCAAATGAAATGTAAAGGGGATTGGAAAAATCGAGATCGATCTCCTGTTTTATGTCTTTCATCTCGATCATCCGCACCCTGTGTTTCCTGGCCATCTCTCTCTGCTGGCCGGTTGCAGCCCGAATGCCAACTTGGAGCAAATTCTCAACCCATCCCTCCTCCATAATCCTTGCAAAGGGACAGGCATGGGAGTATCGATCACCATATAACTCTTCATAGAGGTCGGGATGTGCGTCAAAATGAAGAACGTCCAAGTTCGCATACTTGCGTGAAAAGGCCCTGACAATCGGATAGGAGATCGAATGATCGCCTCCTAAAACAATGGGCATGGCTTCCTTTTTCAAAATCTCAAGAACTCTTTGTTCTGTTCTCGAAAAAATCTCCTCAAAGGAATCCATTACATCTAGATCACCTAGATCTGCAATAACTGTTTCATCTTCGAGGTTCACACCTGACTCTGTCCAAGGATTGATGGCTTTCCCAGTAGAAGCCTCACGGATGGCCTCAGGCCCTTTGGCCGCTCCTCTTAGATAGCAGGATTTCCCATCAAAGGGAATTCCTAGAATGGCAAATTCATATTCTTGGACTTTTTTTATTGATCCCCCAAAATCAGTCATCTGCTGCTTCCTTACATAACATCAAGTGAAACAAAAATTATATCGTTACGCCAAACAAATTTAATCATTTTTCACAATCTTCTGAGAAGGCGAGGGCAGCAAAGCTCACGGCGGATTGAGTTGCCCCCTCCATCCAAAAATCATACCCCAACACATGGCCCTTTCGGCCTGAGAGAAGCTCCATCAGAATGGCCAAGGCTGAGAAACCACACACTCTATACCTGTTGTTGACCCTCTTGGCTTCTGCCCAGAAATCCTCCACATCGCCCTGGCTGATAGCCTGTATGAGTAGCCGATCATGCTCTTTAGCTTCCAAAAGCAGAGAGGAAGCCACATGGCGATGCCCGAACTTAGGACCGATATGGGAAAAATCCACTCCAACCACAGTAAGCGTGTGGCTGGAGTCGTCTTCTGTATATTCCTTAAGAACGGAAAGAAAGGGGGACATTCCCTGGATTTCTGCTGGACGAGAGATGTCAGAAAGCACGCGATTGAAGGAACCGCAGAGAACAGGAAGCAACAAGAATTCAAATCCGAACAGATGTTGAAGAAAAAGGAGTTGAAACTCGAGGGAATGCTCACTTCTGTGATAGAAATCATCAGAAGAAATAACCTCAGAACCTGCCTCCTTTAATCTTTTCACCCATTCTCTGTCTGTTTTTGTTAGGCCTAGAGGAGTGGCGAAATCTTTTTCTGTCAAAGAGAAGTAAGACTCTTGAAGGTTGTGTCCTGTTCCGAGGAGTAATACTTTTTTTGGAGAAGAATCCTTTAACATCCGGTAGGCCTTGGCGTAAATCTTTTTCCCTACTTCCAAATCAATATGGGGAGCGATTAAAGCAAGAAACCTCCTTGCCTCAAGTCCATGAGAGACTTCTTCTTCCAACTCGAGAATCGACTGGATATAAGCCTTGAGCTTCTCCGGCTCTCGGGGATAGGATGTTCCGGCAAGAAAGGCCTCTCTGACTTTTAAGCGAGAGTATTCTTCTGCTATTTTATCTCTCTCCCTCCTGTAGTTAGAACTGTCTATCAAAAAGGCGCCATCGAACTCTGATAATATGCCTTCCACATCATTCCTGCTCACGAACACGCCGCCACGAAGACGCATCAATTCAAGCTGAATATCCCGAATATCCTTTCTCCCATCGATCAGGGCAATGACCTGCAGGGCTGCACCCTGCAGGATAATGGGATCCTTTATAAGTCCCAAAGAATCTTTGACAAGAAGAGCTCTCTCTCCTTGGTAGTGAGTGGGGATGATATCGATATCGGTCCTCAGTCTTGGAATGTCTTTTTCCATCAATCCGTTCGTTTGATTCTTCGCACCTCTGATTTCTACACCTATTATAAATAAAAAGCAACCAATCTTTGAAGGGAGATAGCGACTCCATTTCCGCATCGAGAGAAACATCTGACTCAGGCTAGGCCGTGTGGCGCCGGCTCCTGGCCATCCGAAGCCTATGATGGAGGCGATCCCATTGAGTTTCTTGTACAAACCGATGGGGGAATTGGAGAAAAAGATTGGGGGGAGAGGAACCCTCCTCCCCCTCCCTTTTCACAACCTCGACGCAGCCTTGGATGAGGAATGCGTTGGCGTCGATTTGGTTAACAGGCCTATGATGGTGCCACAGGACAGTTTTGGCGTCAATCACCCTCAGCGATGATTCTCAAGGTGATTTTCCCCCACCTCTTTTCTTTTCCCATAAAAAAAAATATAATGCTTAGCCTGAGATACGGGTCAATTCACCTGAGAGGAGGAACAATGGATAAAATAAAAAGCATTCATACAAAAGAAGATGCCATACAATTGATGAATATTGCCCTGGAACATGAATGGGCAGTGAGCTTCGAGTACACTATACACGCTTATTCCATGCCCAAAGGGAAATCCCTCTACCGAGACCCCATCTTGAAACGTCTTCAAGATGCGCGTGCCCAGACCATTCAAATCGGCATCGACGAAATGTACCACTCTCTCCAACTCGGAATCATCATTAATCAAATGGGAGGAACTCCCTCCTTCAAGACTGATGAGGTCATCCGTTATCCCAGAATCATAGACAACCTCAAAAGAGATCAACAGACAGAGGATATGGTGACAGAGCTCTACCAAACGGCAGAATTCGAGGAGGGTGCCTTTCCTAAGATCCAGAACATGATTCTCAACATTTCCTACGATGAAGTGCGCCACTCCGATCAGTTCAAAGCAATGATGGCGGCCATGAGGGCAGAAGGAGCTGAAGAGGCCTTGTGTCATTCATCGAATCCTGAGAAGGCGCAAAAAGAGGAAGTCCAGCTTCTTCATGAGATCATGCGCGCGGAAAATGAACTGATGCACCGTTATCTCAAATATGTCATCCTTTTCAGTGAACACCAAGACCTCAGCCAACGTCTGTTTAAAAATTCTGTCGATCACATGAGAAACTGGGATAAAAACTCCGGGATTCTGATCAAGATGGGCGATGTCATTCGAATCGAGAACGCCGAAAAAGATGAAAACGGGGTAGAAAAAAGTACCTCGCCAATGCCGGCTTCATATCCAGGGGAAGATCGCCTTTCGGCTTTGGAAACATTGGTCCCTGCTGAAGAGGCTTTGATCTCGAAATATGAGAGGCTCCTTTCCCTAGTTCCTGGTGGTGAGATCAAGGATCAGCTCGAAATACACCTAGGCCTCGACAGAGAGCATCTCTTTACCCAAGAGTGGCTCCACAAGAATGCCCGAAAAATCAAAGGATTGATATAGGATTTCACAGCACACAGCCTGCCTTTGATCCCAAAAACCGGGCTTCATGATAATAGATAAAAAAGCTTGCTTGAAATAAGAGTATATTTATTTATAATAGAATGGATTAAATGGATATTGTTCTGAGAATCGAAAATCTTCACAAATCCTTCAAAACAGGCTTCATCCCTAAAAAGAAAAAAATCCTCAAAGGCCTTTCTCTGGAAATCCAAGGAGGAGAGATATTCGGCTACCTCGGTCCAAACGGGGCAGGCAAAACGACGACGATTAAGTGTATTCTTGGGCTTATTTTTCCTGAGGACGGGAAGATTGAAATCTTCGGTCACTCCAACCTCTCCCTTAAGGCCAAGGAGAAAATCGGTTTTCTTCCAGAGAATCCCTATTTTTACGACTATCTCACAGCAACAGAATTTCTCCGTTTTTACAGCGACATCACCCTCGTAAAAAAAGAAGACAAACAAGGGCAAATCAAAGGTTTGCTCGATATGGTTGGCTTGAAACAAGCCGCTAACCTCCAGCTCCGTAAATTCTCTCGTGGCATGCTACAAAGAATAGGTCTTGCTCAATCTCTGATCAACAATCCGTCTCTTGTCCTTTTGGATGAGCCATTGGGGGGACTGGATCCTCTGGGACGCAAAGAAATGAGAGACGTTATCGTCAAGCTCAAAGAGGAGGGGAAAACCGTGTTTCTTTCCTCCCACATTCTTCAAGACATCGAAATGATATGTGATCGGGTGGCTATTCTCGTGGAAGGACAGATCATCAATCAAGGCCCCCTCCAGGATCTCATCTCAGAGAAGGTCTTCTTTACAGAAGTCACCCTTTCCGGAGTAGCCATGAAAGATCTCGGAGGACTGGGAGAGCTCTACTCCGTCCTAGGAGAGAGGATTCTCCTCAAAGTTTTTGATGAAGAAAAGATCGAAGAGGTCTTCCTGCGTGTGAAGGAAAAAAAGGGGAGGATTCACTCACTCATCCCGAGAACAGAGACCTTGGAGGACTTGTTCGTTGGAGCGGTGAAATCCAGATGAAGATTCGGGCCATCGCTTTCAACACCTTCAAAGAAGCCATCCGAGACCGCATCCTCTTCCTTCTTTTGTTTTTCGCTGCGGTATGCATAATCTTCTCTAGAGTTTTAGCGCTTCTTACGGTCGGGGACAGGGTTAAAATCATAACAGATGTGGGTTTAGCTTCCATCTCGATATTTGGTGCATTGATGGCCATTCTGATGGGAACAGGCTTGGTGTATAAGGAAATCGACAAAAGGACCATATACACCCTGCTCTCCAAACCCATCCACCGTCATCAATTTCTTTTAGGAAAATACCTCGGTCTCGTCTTCACTCTTTTCGTGATGCTCGTCTTTATGACAGTGATTTTTTTGGTGCTCGTCTTTCTTCACTCTTTTCGGATCGAATGGGCCATGTTCGTGGCCATTTTATTTATTTTTTTAGAGCTCTGCCTCATCACGGCCGTAGCCATGTTCTTTTCCTGCTTCTCCACCCCTATCTTGAGCACTCTTTTTTCTCTATCTTTCTACCTGATCGGCCACATATCCTGGGGACTAGAAGCACTGATAAAGAAAATCCCATCTGGCGCAGCCAAGACTTTGGCTCAGGTTTTGTACACATTCCTTCCTGACCTAGAAAATTTCAATTTTAAGACCGAAATCGTCCATCATCTTCCCATCCCCCCAAAAATCTTTTTCTATTCCACTCTTTACGGCATCTTCTATTCCGTTTTCATCTTAGCTCTTGCCATGCTTGTCTTCCGCAGAAGGGACTTTATCTGAAGTCATGAAGAAGAAATTCCTGATCCTTATTCTTCTTTTGAGCTGCGTTCTCTTCATGGGGCTGAAAATATTGACAGACAGAATCACACGGGCAAACATCCCGGGCGCTTCGATCATCTACATCCCTTCTGGTAAGTTCTTGAAGTATGTAACATTCGGGTATTCCTCCCTCGCCGCAGACCTGGTTTATCTCTGGGCCATTCAGTACTACAGCAACTACGCTATAGCCGAAAGATATGATCATCTGGACCATATCTTTTCGATTATCGCTGAGCTCGATCCCCGGTATCTCGACCCTTATGAAATGGGCGCTATCATTGCCGTGTACGAAGCCCGGGATCTTTATCTGGCCTTCAAAGTCCTGGATAGGGGACTCGATAAAAACCCTGACCAATGGATTTTTCCGTATCAGGCAGGCCATTATGCCCAGATGGTGATGAAGGACTATGATCTGGCACGAGAGTATTACAAGAAAACCATGGAAATCCCAAGCGCTCCTCCCATCGCGAAACGGCTGTATGCCAACGCCGCTTTCCAGGGAATGGATTACGAGTCAGCATGGCAAAGCTGGCTCGAAGTCTTCCAGACGGCCGAGGAAGAACGCATAAAAAAAATCGCCTCTAACCACCTGTATCAAGTCAAATCGGCTGTGGACGTGAAACGGATCAAGGAAGCCATCGAAGAATACAAACAAAAATATGGACACAATCCCCCAAGCCTTGACCAGCTTGTAAAAGCTGGGATATTGGCTTCTCTTCCAAAAGACTTTGACGGAAATGATTATCTCTACGATCCAGAAAAAGGTGAAGTTGAGCCTTCGACAACATGGTGGAAAAGATAATTATCATCGCTCTTTTTGGCCTGGCCTGGGGAAGTTTTCTCAACGTGGTCATTTACCGGCTCCCACTGGGGATGAGTCTTCTGAAGCCCCCCTCATCCTGTCCCCAATGCAAGAGGAAGATAAAATTCTACGATAACATCCCTGTTCTCTCCTATATTTATTTGGGCGGAAAATGCCGCTACTGTGGAGCGAAGATTCCTCTTTCCTATTTGCTTGTCGAGATTCTGACTCCCTTGAGTTTCCTTCTTCTTTACCATCACCATTCCTCTGGTCTCAGCTTAGCTTTTTTCGCTTCCTGCCTGTTTGCGAGTGCCATGATCGTGTTGGGATTCATCGATTATTACCACCAGATCCTTCCGGATGAGATCACACTCCCGGGATTGGTTTTAGCCCTTGTCTATTCCCCTTTCCGCTCGGACTTGAACCTTAAGCAGGCTTTGATCGGGGCTGTTGTCGGAGCAGGATTCTTGCTTTTCGTGTACGGAGCATACTATCTTTTTCGCAAAAAAGAGGGGCTAGGCATGGGGGATGTGACGATGATGCTTCTCATCGGAGCTTACCTGGGATGGCGGCTTACGTTTTTCACCCTTATCCTGGCTTCCTTTGTCGGAGCCGTGGTCGGAGTCCTTTTCATCTTCTTTAAGAAGAAAGACCTCCAGTATTCTCTGCCTTTTGGAACTTTTTTGGCTCCTGCTGCCTTCTTCTCCCTGGTGTGGGGAGAACGGATCATCCAAGCCTATCTGGATCTTTTCAAAACTCCATAAGAACCTGAAGGATACTCAGAATCAGAGCGAGATTCAGTTTATTTTAAAAGCGGACGATTTTGTAGATTTCTCGCCAGGATTTGACTTTCAGGACTGCAGGCACAGGTTGTTCGAGCTTCTGTATGGTCGAATCGTATTCCTGGATGTAGACATCCCTTTTCCTGGTTGTGCCAACTCTCTCGACATCACCTAGAGTAACGGCTGATCTCGTTTTTGAAGCCAGGTCTAAGCTCGGCAATGTCCCTGCAGCGCCCTTGAAGGCCGAACCGCCAAGAGCGCTTCCACCTACAGCTTGAACGAACCGGCCATACAGCTTTCCTAATCCAATCAAGTTTGCGCAAGGATCCACACTCTCGATGCTTCCTGTCAGAGTATTGAAGTAAACGATGGAATTGGCCACAACCGGATCGGCCCAGACCTTCTCACCGATTCCCAAATCTCCCATATCTTTGGCCGGATCGAGGTTGAGCTGCGCTGGATCACCCATGTACCACTCCACTTCAGGACTGACATCATCCGTCAAGGCGATAAAGGAATACGTTGTTGTGCTGGGCGCTCTATCGTCTCCCCCGGTTCCAAAGTAAACTTTCGGAATCACTCCCCATGCAATCGAATCTGCCCAAGGTTCGGGTCTGCTGATGATCGGGTAATTATTGGCATCCTCGTAGATGACCTCTAATGTGTTATCCCAACTCGCTTTTTTCACATCAAGCTCTGTGCTTGTATCCAATCGATACACTCTCCCGTCCAAATCTGCAAAATACACACGATCCGCAAATCCATTCTGATCGATGTCGATCAGCGACGGAGATCCAGGAATAGTGTTAGGAATATTGGGAAAGCTGGCAGAGGTGTTGACATCCGTAGTCCCATATTTCCAAAAAATATTTCCGCTCTCAACATCCACAGCATAAAAATAATTTCCGACGACGTTGGTGTTATCGTTATCGTACCCAGAACCCATGAAGGCCACATAGGTATCCTGGGTATCCACGACAGCCTTCCCAACCACGGGAACAGACCAGGTCTCACCCATGGTGATGTCGGTGAGTTCCCAACGGGGTTGGGGATCATAGGGATCCGTGACATCCAATGCAAAATAATAGTTTATCCCACCGGCAACCATGCTGCCTCTTCCAGGGCCTTGGCCGCAAATCAATACGGTCCGCCACTCTTTACCACCGATCCCATCGGCATTGATATAGACATCGGCAGCAACCGGACTCCCGTCCACATAGACATCTCGCGAAAAATACCTTTCTCCCGTAGCCGCATCAACCGCCCACATGTTCTTCAACTTGGGCAGTAAGTTGTAAGGGATATAGCCCCAGAGCTCTTCTCCTGTCAGGGCATCAAAGCAGTGGAGTATTCCATCGTTGGCTCCCAAATACACCACTTTTCGTCTGTTTTGGTTTGTGACCATAAAAGAATCATACCCGGATCCCATCACGAGTGCTTCCCCATCGGGCGGACCGACAGCCACCGGGTTGGAATGATTCATGTCTCCCAGCTTCCAGTAGCGGCCTTCGCCTCTCACAAAATCGATCAAGCCTACGTTATCGTTATTCACATCTTGAAGAATCGGACCCAAGGTGGCCACATTGGCTGCGGTAAAATCCAATCGGCTCATTCCAGAAGCGCCGTCCGGAACAGCCGTGTAGATCTGTCTGCTTCCTGGGGAACGATTGTCCAACAACTCTCCAGCATCCCACAAAATGTTCACTCCTGCGGCCGCAATATCTCTTCCGGACGCAGAAGACAGGTCAGACCGCGTGACGGTTCGGAGTATCGAGTCAGAGGAAGCATCAGGAGTCATGTTGGTAACGTCATAGGCTCTCAAATGGCCCTGCCAACCAGGGAAATAAAATGTCGCGGCTATGACGAGTTCCTTTTTCTGGCTGTTATCTGTGACGGATGTCACGACAACAGATGTTCGGGAGTACTCTCTTCGGTCCACATACACGAATTCCCATTTTAGATCGGAGATGGCAGGACTCTCGAAGGACGCACCTTCATATTCTGCCATTACATCCTCTTCTGCGAAGAGAAGGGCTTTCCAATACAGATGGGAACCAAAATGATTAAATGTATGCCAGTGGAGGTCAGATGCGTTATGTATGTCCACTCCATCGAAACGCGTGTAAAGCTCCCAATCTCTCCCGTTATTGGAAACATACAATTCAACACTCAGTCCCTGGCTGGATCCTCCCAGAACCTTTTGTCTGATACTTCTCAATTTCACTCTTGTCACGGCATATTGCTTCTGGTCGAGACCTCCTGCCACGTCGGTCGAGCGAGCTTCGCCTGTCAGGGCAAAGACGTCGGCGAGATCATTCCTAATCAGATAATAATCCCCGGAATGGTTGGCATCCGCAAGAATAACATCCAGGTCACCGTCTCCGTCATAGTCCAGCATGGCGCTCATATCCACATCATGAGGGGGAGGGAGAATAGGCAAACAACTGTTCAAACACCGAAAAGTAAAATCCATTTCAGGACCATTCCCTTTATCCACTACTCCTGCGTTTTTCATCAGCCACATCCTGGCTTCGTCTTCTGGACCTGGCGGAACCCCATCAGGCTTATTCCATAAATCTGTCCCAGCGAATATATCTAACAAGCCATCTCCCGTAAAGTCACCAACGCAGGTTCCTACGGTTCCTGTACATTCAGGCATAGGAATGGGCAATTCTTTGCGCGTAAAGTATCCTGTCCCGTCGTTCTCGTAATAAACCAGATAGGGGATGTCGTTAACAGTGCCTCCGATAACATCAATATCTCCATCTTTATCGAAATCACCTGCATCGACCGATGAGCCCCCCCGGCCCAAGGTAAATCCGGTGGGTAAATCATAGTTGAGTTCTGTTATGGTGAAATTGCTCAGGGCAAAATTGCCTGGCCCGGGATTTCTGACGAGGAAAATTTTATCCTCGCTGATAACCAATATATCCATATCGCCATCGCCATCTATGTCGACCGAAGTGAGATGGTCGGCTGCCCAGTTGCAGTAGATCCCAGCGCCCATGAAAGCACTTGTGAAATCGAGGTTAGGGGACGAGTTATAGGTATAAAAATCTGGGTCTGTCGCTGTCCCCACATTGATATACATAGCGGCAATAAAATTCGTGTATCCAAATTCATCCAGATCATTCTTATAAAAGAAAAAGTCGAGCAAGCCATCGTTATTGTAATCAGCAACCTTTATCGAGGCAGGTCCAACATCTAGGTGAACGCCTTGTTCATAAACCTCAGTCGGATCAATCATAAAGACGATCCCATCATCATCAACTTTATCGTTGTTCAGGTCTTCATAAAAATTCCTGATCAGAATCAGACGATTATCCGGATCGTTGGTTATATCCAACCCGATCAAATCCGGCTTTCCATCGCTATCAAAGTCTCCAGCATCGATCACATAAATCCGAGCTCCCATTCCCAGAGGCGCTTTTACATCAAAATTTGCCCCCAGCCAGTCTAGAGTTATCGGAGGTGGAGGCCAGTTTCGGACAGATGTCCACTGAAGATCCTTGTAGTCATCGTCTCTGAAATCTTCGGTGAAAATTCCTGTGTATTCATTGCACTGCTGCTGAGCCCAGAATTTTACAGCAAAAACAGCCACGACGATGATTATTGGAAAAATTATTAATATTTTTTTTCTGTTTTTTTTCATTTGCCCCTCTTCCGTTATATTTTTATTAATATTGTTCCACCGCTAACACTATCTCCAACCTGGCCGTTGACATCTTCGGCCCGATCCCTGATATCCCGATGCACACAAGCAGCGTATCGTCTGGATCTGGCGTACCTCCGACTGCTTCATCATCGATCAGGAAGGCCGTATAGGTGTAGCGGGGATCTGTCCCCACTCCTGCAGAAGGGATGTACTCCACCTTGTAGAAAATGACATTGTTGTAATCAGGATTTCCGTCTCCGTCCTGATCGAGTAAATTCATTATCTCCAGGTCAGTCAATTTCCGGAAATAATTCGCATCCAAAGGAAGATCGATTCCGGTAGGCTCGGTAAGATAGTGCCCATCAAAGTTCGTCCATGCCTCGTTGAGAAAAAAATCCTCTATGACAATCCATGCAGCGTCAAAGCCCGCCTCGGCGGCGTTGAACGCTTCCTGCTGCGCCCGTACGTTTCCCGCCACACGAGATCCGATCCCGGTGATGGTGATGAGACCGACGCCGATGGTCACGAGAAAGGTCATCACGAGGATGACCACAATCAACCCAGAGCCTTCTTCTTGCCTGGGCTGCCTTGGCCTAGTATGCCATCTGAATGCTTTCATTGTCTTCACTTTTCCCTTTTTATCTTGTTCCCGTGTTGTATATGTTCAAAGAAAGATTTCTCATGTTGGCGGTGGATTCCATCAGGAATCTTTTGCGTTTATCATCCTGATTGTCTCCAGGGCTGTTGGCGATCGAGGGTCTTCGGTAGAGGTGGAGGGTAGCCGGAGGATTGGAGCCAACGCTCACGAAGGGATTTTCCGTTCTTCCCAGAACCCAAATTCTGATCTGACGGATTCGGCTGACCAGATCAGTATCTCCTGTCCAACTGGGCTGCCAGTCCATGAATCCATCTAAAAAGCCATCATCATCCAGGTCTCCGTTATACTGAAATTGGAGATTCTCGACATTTCTAGCTAGCGGATAATGGATACCATTCGTATTCAGGTATAAGACTCCGCCTTCTCCGTTTCCGATATATCCTCTCTCCCCTGCATTCAAACCCGGGTAATATCCGGTCACATCCAGCCAGT
>Ga0224501_10002224_pt1 | contig 15172 bp, 10 predicted proteins | sample SF_Oct11_sed_USG_4_FD_169105 | JGI IMG/M metagenome (GOLD analysis project Ga0224501, IMG submission 169105) | Sediment microbial communities from San Francisco Bay, California, United States - SF_Oct11_sed_USGS_8_1 | ecosystem: Environmental > Aquatic > Marine > Sediment | place: USA...
CAGTAGCAGTAGCAGTAGCAGTAGCAGTAGCAGTAGCAGTAGCAGTAGCAGTAGCAGTAGCAGTAGCAGTAGCAGTAGCAGTAGCAGTAGCAGTAGCAGAAGCAGTAGCAGTAGCAGTAGCAGTAGCAGTAGCAGTAGCAGTAGCAGTAGCAGTAGCAGTAGCAGTAGCAGCAGCAGCAGCAGTAGCAGTAGCAGTAGCAGTAGCAGCAGCAGTAGCAGTAGCAGTAGCAGCAGCAGTAGAAGTAGCAGTAGCAACAGCAATAGCAGTAGCAGTAGAAGTAGAAGTAGAAGTAGCAGTAGCAGCAGCAGCAGCAGCAACAGCAATAGCAGTAGAAGTAGCAGTAGAAGTAGCAGTAGCAGTAGCATTGGAGTTGTCCTCTCTCAATGTCTTGTGTGTCTATAGGGAAATAAAAGTTGTGCAGTGTGTTCCATGGTCTGTTTCGCAGTAACTACGCGACTTGTTAAGTGGTCATAGAATGACAAAGCGATCTATAGTTAGCCGTGACATTGGCATTGTATAAACTAGCACGTATACTTTCAGGCACAGAATGCTGTTCGTGTGATCGAATTCACTTTTAGATGCAGCCGAGGTACATGGTTTCTAAAAACGCATTTTTCGGGTCCAATTTTGAGCAGAAAAGTTGAAAACGCTTGGTGAACCACATTTCAGACGCCGTAGTTTCAGATGCCAAAACCCGAGCTCACGAATGCACCTATTGTGACCATTATCTCATATCTCGAATTAGCTAAACTTTCTGCTTGTATGAGAAAAAAATGAGCCAGTCTGCCAATGGGAGGGGTTTGGCGATTCCGGCAGACAGGTTCACCATGAGGACTGCATGGATTTGAGACATCTGGGGCGGAGCTTATGCATGTGCTTCATTCTGATTGGTCTATGGTATGTTTGACCACGTGGTTACTAAGTCCTATCTTAGTATTAGTTATCTATGTTAGTATTAACGGGTAGTAGGATTAGTACTAGTGTCTCAGGCCACAGTCAGTTTGTACTGACTTACTTGCTTGTTTGTTGTATGATGATTCGTACAATACACGAAAAATTGTCAGAAAGAAAACAAGGAAGGGGTATCAAGTATCAGTAGATGTGGGAGTCTAAATATCTTCGCCAAGTACAAACATCTTCATTCATTACTTGGGGACCAACTGACCAATAAGAATTCAGCACAAGCATGAACTCCGCTTCCTATAACTCAAGTCTGAGGACTGAGTGTGAGTCATACAGCTAGGACGATGGCAAGTCTACTTGTTTGGTCCTTTGCAAGCCATTGCAGATTTAGGGGAAGACGACCTCGCTTTTGAACCTTGGAGGACATTTTTTGAGAAAAATGTGAGTCACCGATGGTCATAAATCTGAACAGCAGACAGAGAATCCGTGATCCCAATTCCATTGGTTAGTGGAGTCACTATAGCTGATTTACTTGGCGAGTCCAGTCAGAGTAAGCCTTGGAAACCTATGACCTATACACTGAAACCAACAACCAATAGCCTATGACCTTTGACCTATAACCAGCTTAGGCACCGAATCTCAGTCTGACTTTCTCTCACTGCTTTTTGGCAGCTTTACAGCTGGATTAGTATTCATTTGTTCAGTCTCTGAATTTTACGTTTTCTATGTGATCTATGCTGAGGAATTGTTTTTGTCATTGCCATTACCAATTCTTGGGGCGGCAAGAATTGCCTTCACAATAGTCAATTATTATGAGGGAAACAACTCCAACAACGATCCTCACTATCGCCTTGACCTTTTTGAGTTGAAGTCAGGAATCAGAGACTATTTGGGCCGGCTTGCATTCTAATACAAACTAAGCATCTTGTCCTATCTTGGTATCATCTTTGATCACTCACACCAAAACAGACAACTTTTCTGGTCACCTGACCCTAGAGTCCTCATAATGGAAATCATTTTGGAGTCACTTTCCCCTGCGAAAGGTTTCTAGTGACTACGTGTGTGGATAAATGTGGGTATGTCAACAGGTATTCCTGGTATTCATTCAATTTTCAGTCTGTGGGAAAGCAGACCACACTTGATACAGTGTCTCTGGTAAGTAACGCTACTTGTCTCCATGTATTTTCATTTACGGTAGTAAGTTCCCCAGAGTTCTGACTTGCTAAGTGCCGTAGATATTTGAGTGAAAGCCCGGGTGGCCCGATGAGTAATTACAGGAAGTAATGAGGATGTCAAATTATCCCTAGCCTATGCTTGCAACGTTTATCCACCATACCGGCCTCTAACTTACTTGGACTTGCTGCGGTTCCAGATCACCAGTAAACAACTGAATAAGCTTCAAGCCAGTGGCTAAGGGTCAAGAGCACTCCCTCAAGGGTGTTTAGATAGAAGAGTCTCTCTCCCTTCTAGTTAAAGCCCACCCAAGTCCTCGGGAGGAGAGAATGATACAATTATGCCAACACATACATGCTTTAGGTTGGCCATTTCAAAGCCATCGAGGACCATCAATATGTTAGTCTTATCACAAAATGAGTCAGTGGTGACCTTGGTCTCAACCTTGGATGTTGGAAAATTCCAGTATGCCAACTATGTGAGGCTTGTAGTGTATGTCTCCCAAGGTCATTAGACAGCTTGCCCAAGAGAGAACGACTTTGAGACGACTACTGTTAGGTGATTGGGGTTACCGTAAGGGTTTAATAATGGGAGTCGGGGAGTTGTTTTACCCCGCTTGAAACATAAATGAGTCTCTACAAAGCAGACAACTATTCTTGTCACGTGGCCCTAAAGCCCTCGTAATGGTAGTCGTTTCGAAGTCATTCCCTCATGCACAGCGTCTCTAATCATTCGTTTATGCAATCAGTCCTCAATCAAATCACTTCAACTCTGTGTAGCTCCAGAAGGCCCAGCCAGTTTGTCAGGTCGTCATTTCTATCATCTGTGGGCATGGTGTTGTTTACACCATCGGGTGAGGCGAAGAAGGGGCAGGCAATGAGAACATACATTGCCGTCTCAAGGAACTGGTCGTATTCACAGAGATTGTGTGGGAAACTGTGTCACATAGCCAGTCCCAAGGGCATATGGATTTCAACGAAGTGATGAGCCATTACAAGTTAGCGATAACACTACATTGGTTTTCTATCATCAAGAACTATCACCCATTCGAAATGAAGTGTCCGAAGTGAGATGGGCTAATTTGTTGGCCCCACTGAAAATTAGGCGGCCCGCTGAAAATAAAGACGGTAGCTCGACTGTTTGCTGGAACGTTGGTATTGCTGTATAATTTTGCAAGCCCATAGGTTTATCGCAACCAAAATAACTGTTTCAGCGACGTTGCAGTAAAAGTAAAAGCTAATATCAATTGCTGAATTTCCCTCAAATATAATGGCAAGAGCTGACTTCGCAAGATGACATCCTCCAAAAATCAGTGCACATGTCACGGTCAATTAGTTCAAATCTATTGAATTTAATGGGTACTTGCGCGTATCGATAGAAGTCATGGTCATGTGATTGAAAGACACGCATAGCAGACAAATACTACTTTTTGTTGAGTTTAAACAACAATGGAAATCACTGATTCGGAGCCCCTTCCTGCCACCAACACTGACTTTTCTTGGATTTGAACCCACGACCCACTGCGCAAATCATGTATTGTAACCATTAACCCATGGCCATTTGTTGTAGTTAAACCCAAAGCTTACCCGCCGACCACCAATGATTCTCCGGATAATAGGCCTGATATGGCTTTACATGCTGTAAGTTATTCGATTCTAACCCTGAATCGTACTGGAGTAAAGAGAGACCTTTCGCAGGAAAGGGTGACTTTGTAATGACAACGGTTACGGTATTGGAGTTATTGTAGGGGTTTTTAAGGGGAGCTGGGAGTTGTTTTACCTCATGTGAACCATGAATGAGCTATCATAAAGGCTCGTACCAAGCTCTATTTGACGGTTAATCCAGAGGTCTTTTTGAGCAATAGACATATGATGGGATGGTTGATAAAAGGATGCAAATCATATGTTATCCACTGCAACTGTGAAAATACGCAAAAAATGGTACTAATTACAAGTTGTAGCAGCCAATGAGAACTGAACACCTTTCCCATAAGATTTAAGACTCACGACAAAGCAGAGAACTTTTCTGGTCACGTGACCCTAGAGCCCTCATGATGGTAGTCATTCCAGAGTTGTTCTCTCATGCGTAAGCCGCAAAGTCTGCAGTACTACAAAGTTACTAACTTACAGCAAATAGATCTGATATCTGAGTATATGATTACAGCGTTGGTGGCCTGGGGCGTTATATGAGCCACATGGTGATGGGCCCAGTTGATCTCATAGCAGTTCCGGATATAGATGAGAATGATACCATGGCCATCAGACCCGCGATTTACAGTCTATATGTCGACGAACGCAACGCGAGTCGTATACTGGCTGGGACCGAATCCGCTCTTCTAGAGATTTCTCACCAATTCACTCGTCGTAGAACGGAAACATTCAGTGTGGTATTTGGTCAGCTCGACTCTGCCGGTATGACATTCGATGATAATCCCCAAATAGGTAGAGTCACTGGTATAGCAAGATTGGAGGACGAACAGTACCTACTCTCCGACGGCACCTACCATTTTCTTCGTCGGATCAATCTGATAAGTGGAGGAAGTGAAGTGGCAATCGGTCGACCTGGGGAGGCGGGATTTACTGATGGCAGGCTGAACACCCCAGGAGATCTGATTCCATATCAGGATAAGTTCCTGATAGTTTGCCAAGACGCGTTGCATATGTACACCACTGGGAATGAAAACGTGACAACATTTTTGCATTCACCAACTAAGTCAGGATTTGCTGATCTCAGAATAGAATGCGGAACTCTTTTCAAACCAGAGTAAGATTTTTTTATATTTATGCTAGGTCTATCACGCAGTACCAATATCACTAAAGGTCCTGAGGCTAGCCAGGAAAGTTAACAACAACCTTGCCTTTTCTTTCCTGTGGGTGGTCAAACCAATAAGTCTCTGCTGTTCAAAGGTGACCTAATCAGCTTGCTAATGTTTTAGAATTGTGGTTCTTTTTATCAGACCGTGTGGACCACTACCACATGCCAAACACAGTAGTACTAACCCAGAGATAGGCGCTCACAATGTAAACCTTTCATTCAACAGATTACTTGTAAACCCTTATCAATTACGTCTCTAACTGGCAGCTGGGCCTCTAACTAACAATCCTGGAAATCATTTTTTAAATCCCTGCTGCCTAGTCAATTCTATCACAAATTCAACACCCATGGATTTATTTTTCTGTACTCCTGAAGCCTTCGAGGGCTCTATAGCAGCCATTTGACCGATGGCTGAAAAGTTAATGTGGCGAATGCCCATGCATCTCTAAGTTAGTACCATTGAGTTTGGCATGTGGTAGTAGTCTACATGATCTGATACTAAAAGAACCGCAATTTTAAAACATTGGGAAATAGATCAGACCACTTTTGTACTGTAGTAACTCATTGGTGTGATCACCAGCAGCAAAGAGCCAGGCCGTTTTCAACTCCCCCCCCCACTATCGACAGACAGTAAGAGTACTGAAGCTAGTAAAATGATAGTAAAGTTAACAACAACCGAGGCTTTTATGGTGTGGTGGTAAAGCCAACAAGTTTCTGCAGCTCAAAGGTGATTTTGTGTTATCTGGGCAGGCGAGCGTGTTGATAGAGCATGATCAGCCAGGGGAAAATCCCTTAAAATACTTCGCCATGGCCAGGAATTGAAACCCAAGCGGCGGAAATAAGAGGCGTGTACATTCATTCTCCCACTGAGCTATCACGACTGACTCAGTATTGTATTATGTTTCTTCATTTTAGCGTGGTGGTGCTTGGATTAGTTGGATTGAAAGGGTGCTGTCAGGAACGAATGCTGTTTCTGGAGTTCAATCTAAACTCCTACGACTCAGAGCTCAGCGAAGTTCCCATCTGGTGGCGTCATTCACCTGTGATCAAGTCTATGACAAATTTAGATGGGGAAACCATATTGATTACCCAAAAAGCGCAATCAAGCTCCAGGTTTTATTTCGTACACAAGGATGGAAGAGGAAATTGGGACCCTGAGGATATTAGTATAGCTGACTTTGCAAAGAATCCGATTATTGACTATGGAGGCTGGTGGGCTTATACCCTCAGCATCGCCAAAGCGGGTAACTTCTTTTATGTGGGTCACACGATGGGACTGACTGCGTACGCCTTTGGTAAGTTGACCTTGATCTCTGTTTTGTACATTTTACCATGCCATACGTTTGGGAGTATTTATTCTTTAAAAGTTGACATTTTCAAAATGTTTCTCTAGCGGATCTGTCTCTTGGGGTTCTGTTTCTAGCAGTTCTGTTTCTAGCGGTTCTGCAGTACACAAACATTTAATAGAGAGCTTGCGCATGAGAGAATGATTTTAAAATGACTTTCATTATGAGGGCTCGAGGGTCACGTGGCCAGTATACTCGTCTGCTTTGTAGTGAGCAGTCAAGATCTTATGAGAAAGGTGCTAGTTTATTGATGGCTATTATGACTTCTTAAGCCCCTGTTTCACTCCATCGGGCGTCTGGTTTGGCTCGAAACGGATGTTCGATCACCTAGTAATGGAGTGAATAGGCCTCGTCCTATCAGCATCAGACGCTCTCTCAGACACCCAACCGTTTGTCTCCCAGAGGAAAAATGAGTCCGATCGGCTCAGATGGTCCGTTTCATCAACCGATCAACTGGTGCTCCGCGGAATACCTAGCACTGTTCACTCATTTCCGGTCTTTTACTAGGATCGTTGGAAAGGAAAATTTGTTTGATTTTGCAACAATATTCGCTCGAATAACAGCACGAAGTCGCACTGGACAGAGAGGCAACCTGTAGTGAAAGAATTGAATAGCGAGTTGACTCTCTTTTGAAGTAATGAGCAAAGAACGATCGCCGTTTATGGAAACACAGGTTCAGCACCATTGATTGGCTCCAAAGTAATCCGGGATCGCACAGCTGACAGATCTGTTTGGGGAGAAAAAGGGGCCGCGGATCCAAGGTCCGATGCCAAATCAAACACAAACTGCGTCCGGTCTGAGCGATAAAACTAACTACGGCATGTCTTCGGGTTCAATCTATTCAGCTGTATTAGGTTTAAAAATAGATTTATTCAATTGATGTGAGGGTTAGTGCTATAATTATTCGAGTTACGAATGTTTCTTCCATAAAAATATATGCTAGCTATCACTACAAAGATGTGATGTCACATTCCTGAATATAGTGGGTTTACACTAGACCAGCGAGGCAGCGGCGAGGCCACACAGAGAATGGCCCCGTAGGGGTGTTAACACGAGTGGCACTGCTGTCTGTACCAGCGTCCGTGCTGCTCAATATTGGGCATCATTCTCTGCCAATCCAGCTGCACAGGCGCAGCGACCAATCAGAGCGGCGATTTTACTTCGGATATATTTCTGCCTCCAATGCTTAGATCAAGGGCGAGCTTGGCAGCGCAGAAAATTTGAATCTGCACTATGATTCGTTGCCGCTAATGCTGAACAAATAGTGCAAGCAGGATCGGTATTATGCGGCTGAATCGCCGGAAGCTGTCGCCGATGTGAAGGTCATTTTGAGCAGGTTTTACCCAGCAACCAGGCAATTCCTGCTTGTGTGAACTCCACTGAATTTGAGGTATAAATAACTTATCTTAACCAAGGATGCATTTTTGTGTTACAGGAACGTGGTTTGGGGGTGTAAAATTCGAAGGAGCTTGTCGCGATGAACGCTATTCATATCTCAACCAAGAGAAGGTTCCATATTATATGGCTGGAATTTTAGCTGAAGGAATGAATGGGCCATTAGTCACCTTGCCTGAGCTTACAGAACCTCAAAAATCTCGGAATCTTAATCTGAATGGATTTTGGTTGGAAAAATACCGATATGGTATGTCTAGTTATTGGGATTCTAGTCCTGTGAAGATTTCGATTGAACAGTCAGTGATAGTAACTGGTATTATTTATGTCTTTATGGGGTTTGTGATTGGGCATGAGCAGCAGAGTTTACTAATTATGAGGTGCCTCACAAAGGCACTGACAAAAATTGACCTGTTTAGCCATTAGGATCTGCGCTGCTACCGGGATTATCAACCAAAACGACCTCATCACCCCTTCGAAGGAAACGTAACATACTTGTAGTTAGTTTCTGAGAAGGGGTCTAGTTCTACAGGGGGGGGTGCCAAAACCAGCCAATGCTAAGCCTTTCACTGAACGTACCTGGCTACAGCAGCCCGTAACCCAATGTCCGATGTACAGAGCGGCTAAGAAAACGGATTACACTACACTGGGGTGGCAAGCGAGCGGATAGATCCAGCGCATCAAGGCATTAAGTAGGTGTGCCGTTAGTACCTGCTTGCTCGAAGTAGGACCAACACCGGTGTGAGCCAGTCAGCGGTTTTTACGAAGTTCGCGTAAACCATTCTCAGACCATTCAGCCAGCGGTCTTCTCCGCTAGAGGTCGTTGATATGATAACTGTAGGAACGCAGCGACGTTGCTGCTGACAGCCGGTGGTAGCAACAGTCTGACCGCGCGTGCGCCGTTTGCCATTTCCGACTGTTCGTTTTCATAGTGGTTTCGCTTTGCGTGTTAGTTTGTGCTGGCCCCGTAGTTTCCTTCGAAGGGGTACTCTGTTCCCATACACTGCCAATGGTCCCCACTGTTCGTTGAGAGGGTAGTTGCTTGCGATAGGCGATGCTGGCATGGCTGGTAATGGTTAGTACTACTACTACTCTGACAAACTGTTTGGTCGGTGTGCCTAGTGAGTTAGTACGTTTTGATTCGCTTTCTCAAACAACTACCAGCCAATAGAAGAGACGCTTTCCATTTGCCTTCAGATTTAATCTATTCAGCTGTATTAGGTTAAATAATAGATTAAATAATAGACTTATGCAATTGATACGATGCTACCGAACAGTCATCGCATAAAATTTGGGGGTTATTGGTGCGATGAATTGATACGACTCAGCGAACACACCCTAAGGTCTATGAAGCGAAGAATGCAATAATCAAAGACATTATTCCAGTAAGCAAAGCCCATTTGACAGTCCTGGTCAGCGTTGAAAACATCAATATATTGTGTATCGTGTAGTTACGTAGCTAAGTCTTGAAATTATATAAAGTTGTTGCATTTAAAAGTGATTAAAAGTGTTCCAATGTCTAGGTGCTGCGATACTAGAAGCTACTAAATCCCCCGTCCATTTAAGCGTCCTGGGAACATCAAGAGAGTTTCTCATATCAGGTCCCATTCTGTAAGCTGATCAGCTACAAAAATTTTCTCTTACATGTTTTTAGCTGAGCCTATTTGTTCGCGTGATGCGTCTGTTCGTGTGATGGGGTCTGAAATATTTTATCTGCTTCTAAACGAAATCACACGAATACACCTACAGCATAATTGGGATATAGGCAACACTTTGTTGCGAGGGGTAATGTGTTGCTCAGTTGGCTACCGTTGCTTACAACAGACAGTACTAGGAGTTGCGCACACATCTGATACGCATGTCATATAATATATAATGTACAACTTCAGTCCATATACATCACTTAAGCAGAGCCTGGCACCAAAGTACATGTGTTAGGTGAGCATATGTGCTGGGCTTCCGATACACATGTAAATTTCTTGATTTTACAGAACCAGCGGAGACTGGAATGTTAAACAACCTAACTCTGCAGGACGAACCAGAGCCAGAAATATTTATGGCAGAGAAGAGGGAAACTGGCGACAAGGCGCATATACTCGTACAACGACGTAAGATCTGAGTGGTTCAGTAGCTTGATTATTTGTTTGAATATTATCATGCTTTTACATCCATTTATCCTCGACATTATTAGTCCCTGTGCGGGTCAGGGAGTTTATTCTCCACATTATTAGTCCCTGTGCTGGGTCAGGGAGTTTATACTACCCATTAATAATCTCTGCGCGGGGTCGTGGAGTTTATAGACCACATTATTAATCACTGTGGGGAGTCAAGGAGTTATCAGCACATTATTAGTCACTGTGTGGGGTCAGGGAGTTATCTCCACATTATTAGTCACTGCGCGGGGTCAGGGAGTTATCTCCACATTATTAGTCACTGTGCGGGGTCAGGGCGTTTGGTCCCCGGCTCTCATCGATGGAACCCAAATCTAATCCCAACTGAGTAAGGTGAAGCAAATGGCTTTAACTTGGTGAATCAGGCTGTAGGTGATAGATTCATCGAATCTATCTCCACATAATTTTTAATGCTGGCGAAGCCCAACAAAAACAATACAAGCCGTGCCAGGTCACAAGCAAGGTCTATCCCAATGAAGTGTCTTTCTAATAAAGAAAAAATAACAATGATTAACTAAAAGTAATAATGAATAATTAAAATAATTAAAATTATTACTTAAAAGTAATAATGAATAATAAATAATAATTAAATAATAGTAACAAAAATGATTTTTATGTTATGCAGGTATGCTTTACAATCCTAAATGGTCATGGTGGACTGAGTGGAGGCAGACTGAGACATGCCAGGATAGCTCGGCGAGGAAACACAGGGAACGAAGACGCTGCAAAGAGCAGATAAGCCATTCATCTTGCGTTCCTTTCAATCACTGTCCGGATGATGCGCCCAAGTCAGGTCTGTCTTCATTATATTAGGAGTTATCTCCTCATGACCTATATATACCACAATGTTAATACTATAATGGGGCATCGAGATAGTCATAGTAGGCTGTTTCTGACACGCTAACGTATGTTGTCTATTGTCTTGTTAACCCAATGACCAATGTTAAAGTGGACAATCTAAACTGAATTACTATAGTCAGGAAAGTTAAAAACAGCCGCACGTTTTTTGCTGTTGGTGGTCAAATCAATGGGTTCTTACAGTTCAAAGGTGATTCAATCTGTTTCCAATGTTTCCGCATTGTGGTTCTTTTAGTATCGACCGCATAGACCACTACCACATGCCAAACTCAGTGGTACTAACCTGAAGATAGGCGCTTGCCATGTCAGCTTTTCGGTCTAGCAGTCGAATGGTGGAGATAAAGCCCCTCCGGGGGTTCAAAGCTACGGACAAAGAAACTCATGGCTTGTTGAATCCGTGGAAGAATTGAGTAGGCATCCGTCATTAAGCACGATTTTCTGTGACTGTCAGTTAGAGGCCTGGCTACTAGGGGCGCTATAAGTAGTCAGTTAATCGAAAAGGTTTCACGGCAAGTGCCCATCTCTGGGTTAGTACCACTGACTTTCGCGTATAGTAGTGGTCTACGCGGTCTGATACTAAACTTTCCCGACTACAGCAGAAGAAAACATCACACCTTGTATAGTCTGGCAGCTGAAAGTCCAGCAAATTTTAAATTAGAAAGAGCAAGAGTTTCAAAATATTCTGGAATATTCTGGAAGACTGAAAACTAGACACAAAGAAACATCAAACACAGTCGCATGCACGCGGCCGAAATTTCTGGTCGCGCCATAGTCGCTACTTTACAGTGATCCTCAAACCACTTGATTCCCTCTCCACAATACTCAGTTAGGTTGTCTATCATAATCATAATCGCCAATCAAGACACTGATTCCAAATATTGTCTGCGCTCGCCTTTGCCTCCTATTGTCATGGCATGACAAATCTACCACAAACACCAAAGTGTTAAAAGCTAACCGTTGATATCTTACTATAGAAACACCTTACCGAAATATCGCACTGAACAAGCCAACGGAACAATCCGGAACCTTCCAAAAGGAAGATGGCACTAGATACGGTTCAGAGAACGCTAACAATGGGAACCTGAGTGATTTCTCACTGAGTCTGCGTGGTATCAACAGCTGGTGGCTAGTGGACTTTGGGAGCCAACATTGGGTTATGGAGATAAAAATTCATAACATGAAGACCACAGAAAATCCAGATGGTGCTGATGATATTATGCAATGGTCAGGGGAAAGCAGAAATTGTAAGATATGGGCAAATTTTTATTAGAGAGCTTAGGGAGTTGTGTACCCATGATACGGAACTGGAATTTTAGCGATTCCACTTACTTACGTACACTGACTCATCGGTGAGCCAATTGCTCACTCAGCGAAAACACTGCTCGATCGGTATTACTAGTGATTCAGTGCACACTAGGCATGCGGATGTGTCTGTGTCTGGCATATTAGATCATAACATCAGTGGTTGCCCGCAAACTGCAGCAGACTTACTATAGCTTGAACAAGTAATAGAAAATGTATCATCATACGGAGACTCGCCTGCATCTGCGAACGATTGGCGTCAATTCGGGGCAGTTTTCGGTTTACGTAAAGGAAACGCAACTCCGCAAGCTCTCTATTATTACATGGTAGATACTTTTCGCTGTAGACCAGGATGTTCTATAGGCATCTCATGATATTCATGAGACTGAAGGCTTTTTTTCCAATGTGGTGCCACTCCACTCTTTTGTACTCCCTGAACTGGGTGCAAGGCAGCGCATATGATCAGCCAGGGAAAAATCCCTTGAAGATATTCCCTCGGCCATGGTCGGAAATTGAACCCAGGCCACAGGGAGGACAGACGATGAACTATCCCACTGAGCTATCATGACCTGGGTCACAGTGAGGAGTGAGCTATCCCACTGAGTTATCATAACCCGGGCCACAGGGAGGACAGACGGTGAACTATCCCACTGAGCTATCATGACCCGGGCCACAGGGAGGATAGATAGTGAGCTATCTCACTGAGCTATCATGACCCGGGCCACAGGGAGGACAGGCGGTGAGCTATCCCACTGAGCTATCATGACTGACTGGATACTAGATAATAATATGGGCATAAAATGGGCGTCAGCTTCTGGCAGAGAGCTGATTCCGCATGCTGGAAATGAGCGGTAACCAATGAATTTCATGCTCTTCCGAGTTTGTCATTGACCTAGATGCCGGAAACGTAAGTATTTCGAGGTAAATAAAATTGACGCTCTGGTTGGTCACCGCGCCTATACCGCTCGAAAGATAGCATGTGCAGTGTCTACTCACAGTGCACACCCTGTCACGCTGGATCGGCAGGAGTTGGACAGCGCATGCAATGGCAGAAAGTAGCGCTGCTGTCTTGCCACTGCCATGTGAACCAGTTATTAAATTATAGCCCTCACTGACAGCCTCATGGGGAACCTACAAACATTTAATTTTCCGACACACTTTGAAGCGTGCTGAATAAATTCTCCATAAGTCAACACGCATGTAAAAGTTTCTTGATTGAACATTGAAGGAGACACCACTCAGCACGGATTGTCTGAGTGAGAAATTCTGTTGACTCACTGCAGCAATTATTGCATTAAACTGCTGATTTTCATTCAGGAAGACACCTGAATTTTTCTGTTCACCTCATTGTCCCCACAGAGAAGATGCTACCATCAGCCCTTCTCCGGTCTTCCCCTTGATCTTGCTGAAGTCTGTCACTGAGTTCTGCTCCCCCCCCCCCTCTGGCCGAAAAGTGAATGTATACTCAGTTTCAGATCCAGTCATTAAATGAGAGAGGTCCTCCCCAGAGTTACCTTCTGTATGGGATGTGCGGTCCCAGGAACAGGTCTCCTAAATGCATACGCCTGCTATTAATGGACACGGCCAATCATCTGTCACTTCATGTCACTGGTATACGCGCGCTATTGATGGAAACGGCCAATCATCTGTCACTTCATGTCACTGGTATACGCGCGCTATTGATGGAAACGGCCAATCATCTGTCACTACATGTCACTAATAAACGCACTTTTGATTTATACTTTTAGACCATCGTCTACGAGGATTTTCTATTCTTAGCTCGATGAATAGAGTTTATACCCCTAACACCAGCCCTACCGGTGGATGGGTAGTCCGTCTTATGCGACAAGGCCCAGGAAACATTGGATCTGTGTATCACAAGGCATTTAATAGGATGCATGACAGTGCCTTCAATGCGCGATATCTCGCCATTCTGGTTAACTACCATCTGGGCATCGGGCTCAATGAGGTGGAGGTCATGGGAAAAGGTATTCAAAACTAAAGTCAAACTCAGCCAACGGATATTGTTTTTTATTTTACCCCACCTTTTGTCTGTTCATAGTTGAACTTCGGCCTTCGTCCTCGATATCCACAGGTTGTGTGGTGCTATTGAGGGGATATTGAACCATTTTCTGGCACGCTGGCTCAGAACGGGTCGGCAGAAGGTAGATGGCCTACAATGATGTGCTCCCCATGGGCCGGGTTTAATTCCCGACGTAATTTCGGGACAATCAGCCAGGTTATGGCCTTAAAGAATGGTCATTTTGTATACCTATCTACTAAAAACATTAATAACTCTCGAAATCAAGATCCTGTGAAAATACCAGCATCATTTAAATTTATATACCTAAATTCATTTGTTGATGAATCAAATTGTTTTATTAAAAATACAGCTCGTTAAAAATATGTAGCTCGTTTTCTTGATCTAAGCTAGGGAGGTCCTTCTGACATTTCTTGGTGTCCTTGGCGTTCCGGGACGACCCAAGTTTGTCGTCCTATGATGTTTTTGGGGCTCTAGCAGTTTCTTGTCCTCTGATGTTTTGGGGCTCTAGCAGTTTGTTGTCCTATGATGTTTTGGGGCTCTAGCAGTTCGTTGTCCTATGATGTTTTGGGGCTCTAGCAGTTTGTTGTCCTATGATGTTTTGGGGCTCTAGCAGTTTGTTGTCCTATGATGTTTTTGGGGCTCTAGCAGTTTGTTGTCCTATGATGTTTTTGGGGCTCTAGCAGTTCGTTGTCCTATAATGCTTTTGGGGCTCTAGCAGTTTGTTGTCCTATAATGCTTTGGGGCTCTAGCAGTTCGTTGTCCTATAATGCTTTTGGGGGCTCTAGCAGTTCGTTGTCCTATAAAGCTTTTGGGGCTCTAGCAGTTTGTTGTCCTATAATGCTCTGGGGCTCTAGCAGTTCGTTGTCCTATGATGTTTTTGGGGCTCTAGCAGTTTGTTGTCCTATGATGTTTTGGGGCTCTAGCAGTTTGTTGTCCTATGATGTTTTGGGGCTCTAGCAGTTTGTTGTCCTATAAAGCTTTTGGGGCTCTAGCAGTTTGTTGTCCTATGATGTTTTGGGGCTCTAGCAGATTGTTGTCCTATAAAGCTTTTGGGGCTCTAGCAGTTTGTTGTCCTATGATGTTTTTGGGGCTCTAGCAGTTTGTTGTCCTATGATGTTTTGGGGCTCTAGCAGTTCGTTGTCCTATGATGTTTTGGGGCTCTAGCAGT
>Ga0224501_10002225_pt1 | contig 15171 bp, 10 predicted proteins | sample SF_Oct11_sed_USG_4_FD_169105 | JGI IMG/M metagenome (GOLD analysis project Ga0224501, IMG submission 169105) | Sediment microbial communities from San Francisco Bay, California, United States - SF_Oct11_sed_USGS_8_1 | ecosystem: Environmental > Aquatic > Marine > Sediment | place: USA...
TTCCTCTCTAGTCAATAGTCTACGAACCAGCAGCGAGTGATTTTAGAGGGGCATCAGCCGGTGATCTTTCGAAGCAGCGAGCATTGAGCAAAATAGAGGCATTCCCAAGATACGTGTAAGCTGTCTTGTGTTTAGTCTAGACCGGGTGACTCGGACCCGGACGGGAGTGTTCACTAATCTGGTTGTTAGTAAAAAATAATTTCCTAATTACACAAGTTTACAGTAACACTTGCGCTGTATATACTGAGTGAAATGCTTGATGACTACCTGTTGGTGCCGGACACGTTTAGGCTTCTCGGTTGACCGCATAGTGTTGCAGTCACATATGATATTACTATTAAATGTTTCGTCTGTATCATCTTGTAGTCAGAGTTACCCTACGCTAGAGGATAACTCTATGCTTGTAGTACACTTATTACTGCCTTGCATTAGAGACTACTGTATATGTCATTGTCTGACCAAGCAACAGGTACCTGTGTAATAGATTTCTGACATTATGACTACCTGATGAAGCATATGCTGCCCAATGGTGTGTAGATCATTGCCATTTGTTTTGGTCTGTTTGTAGTGACAGTCCTTGTCAGTATCTATCAACAAAACAGTCCCATTTTCTTAGTATTACCGGGACGGACACATGAGAAGCCTACTCACTGTTTCTTTGAATCAGTGACCGACTGACTCACTCAACTAGGTTTGTAGGTTCATGGAAGTTATGAAGTTTTCTACTTCAACGTGGTACACTGAACTCAACAGCGCCGCAGTGTTCTGATTGTTAAATTTCTTTTGTAGTTTGACGCGGAGTTCAGAAGATTCTCGGTGGATCGAACAAAACTCACTAAGTCGGATGACTTTTACGAACTAGTAAATAAATTGCACAAGTTGCAGGACATTCCGTTTCTGATCACATATACAGACTCATATGGAGACCAGTTACCGATAAATAATGATGATAACTATTTAAAAGCTTTGAATACAGTAAAAGGATGTCTGAGGTTACAGATCCAAAGAAAGGGTATGTAGTCTGTAGTAGTTCACCTCGCTAGTTCGACAGTGATTTGAATGCTTAGTTAGTTTGACAGCAATTTGAATACCTACCGCAGCCTATAATAATAAGATTTTCAAGGCGTGACCACCTGTTCTTGAAACTGGGGAACCATTACCTTCTGCCATAAATTCGCCTCACATCCTGACAACTAAAATGTGGATTAAGTTTCATAAATGGTCTCGTTTTGGGTTCAAGTTGGTTAGAAAACTTTTGCCCACCATAGCCTATATAAGGCCTCACTTTTCTTTGCCTTGTGTGCCTACTGTCCTGCCATATTATTGGTCACATAGGGTACTTAGGTATTTATCTAGAGGTCAAATCTCAAATCATGACAAATAGTCAAACTCATTTCCCTCCCATCCCTCCCATTTCTGGTTTGAAAAAATCAAACATAACTCTAAGTGAACTAGGAAGTCCTTAAAAGCGTTCCAATCCACCAATCAGTTGTTGTGTCCTGATTGCTATACTAGAAGTTAAACAACTAACTCAATCATCATTTGTGCAGTGTAGACTGGTAAGCCACTAGAAGATTCACTGGATAGCCACCAACAGTACCAGTTGAGCACTTTCAAACTGCCTCTTCTAGGGCCCAGTTGGAAGTAGTCCCTTTAGATGAATCGGATTGGTAGCCATCAAATGCCATTAAACTGATGATCAAGCACTCTGCTAAACACACTCCTCTTTGAGAACTAGGTTGATATAACTAGCCTACGCCTAGCTCATTGGTGAAACATTATTCATCCATTGATAAAGGAATGTCCCAACAGTCCGCTGATAAACTAGGCAATGAGCCTAGATGACTCACTTCACTATTCGCATCAACTCTCTGGTATTGTTTGATTGCTTCTTGTCAGTGTATCAACACAATGTTTACGGTTTCTTTTGTGTGTTTTAGTTAGTACAAGCACCAAATAGGTTCTAGCCCTAATCGCACCCAGATCCTTCCAAACCTCTCGTAAAAGGAAGCAATGAACCGGTTACTAGCAGTAGTTCTTATTCGCTCTCATTTAATGAGCATTTCATTCGTTTTCAGCCTCATAAAATCCTTTATTTTCTCTTGACAGGCGAAACTCCGGAGTGTGGATTTGGCACACTGCAACGGAAGAAGAAAACAGCGATAACCAAATTCATAGGGCAAAATGAGAGAACACCACCACGTAAGAATCAGATAGCGATAAGCTTTCCCGAGGATTTCCGTCGCGTGTCAGCCATTATTGATGTCGACGTTGTCCCCGAAACGCATCGGAGAGTGAGACTTATGAAGAATGGCACGGAGAAGCCACTTGGTTTTTACATTCGTGATGGAGTCAGCGTCCGAGTGACGCCACATGGATTGGAAAAGGTAAGAAACAGGGCTGAATTTAAATTGTCACCCACAGTTACTGTGATATTAGACATGAGATCATCTTCTTTCTACATGGATGGCATCACTAAGCGAATGGGTTTGCCCTCCCCTCCCCATAGAGTTAATACTCTATGGGCGGGCATCCATTGTTTAATATCGCGATCGATCGGATGAGGGAGACAATGTGTCAGCACACAAACTTGGAATCGGACCTAATTCACCTGGTCTATGGCCGAATGCGCTACCCACTAGGCAAGCGCTTCTACCAAACAGATGAAGACGAATGATTGCGACCAGCCTTCGAATCCTTGGATCCTAGTACCCCGATTTCCTGATTGTACTGAAATAAAACGCCTTATCATGGTTGCATACAACATGCACCATGCCTAATAGTTGGTGAATGCTGTTACTTTGTTGACACTCCCATGGAATTCATCACATAGTTAAAAGTTGAAAAATTTATCCATGTAAATCATATTCACATTTGATTCAATCTGTAAAGAAGGATATAGCCAGTGGCATAACTACCAAGGCAAAGGCCAGACTGATTTCAATTACCGCATTTCCTCACTATCATGATATCCGGTGCAGGAACCAGTAGATTATAGTATTGAACTAGTAAACCAAAATGACTTCACCCTGGATATTCCAGGACAGTCACGCCAGACACAATAAGCTCTTCAACGCCACCACCATGACAATTTGTTTGCCATTATTCATCTGTCAACCCACCCGAGCAAATTTTGGCCTGGAGATGACCACTAGAGCGACACACCAGCCCTCACATTCAGACTTATCTCCCACGAGTCTCATGAATCATAATAATCAGTAACTCCCAGCTCCCGGGATCTTAACACATGATTATCCGCGATGGTATGTTATTACTACATGGCCAAACTTTAGCGTGATGACCAATTGTGGCAACTTTCAATCTTGTTATCATTCAATTTATAATGCCTCAGATTTCTTGGGCATGTCATAAATCAGAAACTCTATAAATATTTCCGTATAAGTCGTTCTAAAAATCCAGCGAAACTCCTCAGGGAAGAGAGATGGTTTAGTATGGATAGGACATGGAGTCTAAAATTGGGGGCACCATTTTACCTTTTCACCCCCTTCGGATTTAGATCGTGATGCTAAACAAGGAGCCACTCCCTAGAGAAACCTTCTCTATGGGATGCGCCATGGACTATCCTGGATACAACCCATTAGCTCAGTGATATTATCCAAATGAAAGAAAATTGTATTCTCTCATCTAAGCATATTCAACCCCTTTAGAAAGACGCTGCATAGTATCGTATGGGTTTTTCTAATTCGCTTGTGCTTTGACACATGTAAAGCTTTTTCCAGCTTACCACGAAGGCAGTTTGGATCACACCAGATCAGTAGTAGCTTATAGCATTCCTCTTTCTCTGTAGGTGCCGGGTATATTTATCTCTCGTTTGGTTCCCGGAGGATTAGCTGAGAGTACTGGTTTAGTCGCGGTCAATGATGAGGTGCTCGAAGTAAACGGTATAGAAGTGACTGGTAAATCTTTAGATCAAGTCACCGATATGATGGTGGCCAACAGCACCAATCTCATTATCACGGTAAAGCCAGTCAACCAGAACAACACTCTGGCTACACAACATTCAGCTCGACATCATCCCAATCGGCGATCCGGCGTTTCCGTCGGTTCCAACCAATCAGCGCTCAGCATTGACAGTGACGAGGTCAAGGACATGATGCTCAAAGACGACGATGACGACGAGGTTCGCGATCATACGGCAGAAGCGGCTGCCAAAGACACATCAGCCAGCCGCGTCAGCGAATCGGATAGCGCCGTCGTTACGTTGTAACACTCGCTCGGCTTAACCACTGAGCTGCTAGACCACTGACTCACAATGGAGCTCGTTCACAATCAGTGAGTTAGTCAATGAAAGTTATCCTTTCTAAGTTTCATGGTTGTAAAAGGAGACATGAACACTCCTAGCTTACTTTGGTATAAATGGTGCTGTTATGCTGACTCTATGCACCATTATCCTAGAACTCTTTTTCTAACATTCGCACTAGGCACATATCAGGCTATCATTATGGTCGAGTCCCAACTGTCTACTTTTTTATCATCATCAAGTTTCACAAACACTTTTTTGCAGAATTGTATCATTTATGTCTATAGCTTTTTCCAGCAAATTTTCGTAGGCGTGGCTTGACAAAACTTGTTGGTTGTTAATCTTAAACTTGTTACAGTTGGCATTTGGACATTTTGTGCTATGCCAACGCTCAGTTGATAAACTTAGCCATTTTATTATTCATTGAACACTAAGTATCATGAAATAAATATGATCTAATAGCATTTAACTTTAAGCTGTCTTAGCACTTGATTCCGGTATGGGCACTGAACTATCATAGTAATGAGGGTACCGCTGCAAAAACATTATACACACTAGAACCTGTTCCAAACTAATCTGTAAGGTAGGATGGAAGGAAAGCAGCCCGGAGGACAGAAAGGAATCAAGACAGTAGATCATATCAAAAATGGAAGGCCTTACTTTGGCAGTTTACCTTGATTGATTGACCATCGCAAGATTATACGCACTAAAAGGTTTACATAGCGTGCACCATGAGCAAATAAATCTATGAAAACCAATGTAGTAGTCTATGGGTGTAGAAAAGAGTTTTTGGAATGAAGCCATTTACACAGAAGCAAGACGCCGGTCACCACATTTTAATGACATCACAGGAATGCTGCATTGTTTCCCTTTATGACATCACCCGGATATGGTGCTGCACAACCTCACTTCATTTTAAGAAACCATGTTGATGATTACAGTTTTGCCAGGTCAGGTCAGGACCGCAAGCATCACAAACACTTTTGCAGAATGAGAGAAGATAACTGCAGTACATGATTGCACTTCAACCCTCTAGAGTCTAGGCAGTTTGGCCGTTATTTCGTTTTGGGTTCCGTTATCAAGTGATGGTCCAAAAATTGCCCCAGTGGCAGTACCATATCACTAGTTTTAGAAATATGATCATTGGTCCGCCCCATACTACGCCGTACCAACCCATATCTTCCACTTTGGGATGACGGGATAGCTCAGCGGTTGAGCACCCGGGTTCAAATCCCGTTATGAGTATGCACCCATCGCATTAATGCTGACTCACTCATGGGGCTCCATGATAGGCCATACTGATGAAAAGATAAGTAGCCAATTTGGTAGCTTCATCATAACAGTGAGGACATCATACAATTTTAGAAAAGAAATCCACCACTTCCTGTATCTGATTATTTCTATAATCTGAGGTGACATAAAAAAAGAATCACTCCTAGCATTGGTCTTTATAATCCAGAAAACCAACAGCCGCAAGAGAAGTAAGTCGTAAATAGTAGTATCATGCTACATAAACTAAGAGATCACCGGATCAATTGAAAACGTTCCAGACCCTAGGACTCTGGAGAGAGAAAGGCTCCTGTTTTAGGCCTTTGAGGTGAAATATTTTTCCGACTGAATCAATATGAGAGCTTACTTTGTCTCCCGATATGTCACGATCAGTCACAATCAATGAAACTCTCACATCCAAGAAGCAGAAAAGGTAGTTATACTCTCGTTTTCTAATTTGGGCATCTTATGACCTAGTCAGTTGAATAAAACTAAAACCAATGCAAATATTCGAGATATGAGAATATGGTAGTTGTCTTCTTCCGCCTCAACATGATACAGTAAGAAGACAACTCCCAACTTTGTAGGGGAATCTGGTTTATGTCAGGTGAACTGAAAACTTAGATTCAGTGTAAAAACTCACCTGCTGTTTCAGAATGAGGAAAACCGGACTTCCTGGAAAATTACCTGGACACGTACTGATCATGCGAAGAAAAATCTCAAATTACTCTGGAAGGTCCTTTGTGGTCGTTTTTTATAGCTACAGTTTTAACGCTCCTCCAGTTCAAAGGTGTTAAATAAGGCTATAGACAGATATATTGGGTAGTTCAGTCTTACAGAAACCCGATGCCGTGGGGACACATCATATTAATTTTTGTAAGAATATTCGGAAATGTGTCAAGTTTTAGTTTTGCTACCCAGGATGTCACATGAATCGTCGGTAACATTTTTCTTCTTCACTTAATACTATATTTACAGGTAATAAGACTGTGATAGTGCTTGGCCTTCACCTTATAAAACAGACGCTGAGTAGGAGTGGCGCCTCACCTCAGTCTCAGTCATTGCGGATGCAAGTTAGCTTTCCAACAGCCACTTCACCACCTGAAGACTTACACAGTGTGAGACTCCATGTGTTCCTTTTTCATTACGGTTTACATTGAGACCCAATACCATTGAGACTGCTCCTCAACAGAATGTCATCATAATAACAGCCAATAGTCAGCCAGATAAACTCACAGTACATAGACCTGCCAATCAAATGTCAAGTCAATAATTTGTCAGCTCACTGCCATTAGGCACAGAAACCAACATCCACATTAATTTACTTTATTCAACCTGTTCTTCAACAGTAATAATACCTTCACATACAGCGATCAATGCGGCGATGCTGCATCCAACACGTAGCATTTAATTACAGGCTTCCGGTGAGAAAACTTTCGTGAGCGCACCTTGGTATGATGGTATTACAGAAGACGTCAGTATGTGGGTGACAGATGGACCGAAAATAGTGCCATAATAAAAACCCATGTTCTTTAGTTACCACGGCTGCCACATTATCCTCTCTCCTCTGTGGTAATGCTTTATCACTTGCATATGTGTCATGTAATTAATCATACTGTTATACGTTATAGTATTATACACTAAATGCACATTATTTTTTTGTGTGTGCCATACATATATTATACACTATACTAGGGGTTTTCAACCATGGCCTCTTGAGCCACAAGTGGCCCTTTTCACTACTTGCGTAGCACCTTTTTATTCTGCTTATCTACACGAATTGTATCGAATTGTGCCATAGATAGACCCATTAATACCTGTACATGTATATAAAGGCCTATTCTACATAGGTATGATGTTGCGCTCATAGTAATGCAATTCTTGGAGTTGGCTTTCCATAGTTGTGGGAGGCATGCATATGTAGTCAAATTACATGGCCCTCTTAGGTTGGCGATCTGAAAAATTAGTTGAGAACCCCTGAGCTATAGTATTATATTATAAACACTAATCAACTATACATTTCACATGCATACTACATACGTATGTATGCGGACAAAAATCTCTCTGGCTGGATCAGCCGTTAATGCATTATTATTGATATTTTATTATTCCAAAGGGTTCGCAGTTACAATACAGGCATGTATAGTAAAGGCCCAATTCTTTACAGGTGAGTTATTCTTTCTTGTCAGTATATTGATTGTCACCAGTCATATAGTTTGAGCGCCAACTACTACTGCAAATACTAGACGCACATAATCAACATGGTGGTGAGTGTTTTCACTGCATGTTTTCACGTGTCACTCTTGGCAGAAGAATTTCATTGCCTCGTTCCCATGAGGGATTACAGAATCTATTTCTACTCTTGCTGCATTTTATTTAGGACAACTGCTCACTGCTCTCATCTGTTCAGTACTGCGATGACAATTATCATCTGCAGGGTTCTAGGGCACTACAAGCTGGTGGGGTTGCGCGTGTAATATTATTCTTTGTGCCGTGTAACATTTTCACAGTGATAGTGAAGATAGATAATTGTTTTTCGCCAGTTACCACTTAGCACGAGGCACCAGAAGCCAGTCAGTTTCAATACTCCACCTCAGAAAGAGTCTTATTTTTGTTTTGAGTTGTTGTAAGGAGCTCACATGAGGGTTTATAGTTTAACTATACAAACTGCCTATCTCTTACTTACCGTAAGCATTTATTGTGTGTTGCAGTAGTTGAAACTTTGGATTGTTATTGTTTGTGTGCTATAAATATTCCGAGAGCCATTTTCAGGTCAATTCATGGCATATATATTCACCTGTAGCTGCCTGAATAGAGATGTTCCGATTTTCTATCGGATAGACTAAAGTTTATAATCTTATATTTGTTAGTATATGGTAGGCTTTTGCTGTGAGAACGAGCTACTTACACAATTCCTAGTGCCTACCGACCCAGGAGGCATAAGAGTTCCGTTAAATCAGATGCCCAGTGTCGGAGTAGAACATAAATAACTTCGACATTTTTATTTTTTCATTATATACTATACATGAAATTTTTTAAATTATTGATTGCTTTACATTGTTTGATATGTAAACATGGGCCGGTGACACATATTTCACTGCTTGGATCATATTTTTCGACTTTCTCCCACCAGAAACTAAAAACCCTATTGCTAAGGGTATAATGGGGAGTCGTGCTCTCCGTGTCATGGCCTAGTACTCTCTGATCACCAGCTGACCTCATATTCATGGACAGTTCCCAACAACACAGGATCCACAAGCGGGTCCAGATTCACCTCCCTTCTCATGTGAAATGGAAAATCACCTCAGTACCATCCCACTCTACAATGATAATGACCGGTCATAAAAACCTGCCTCCATCAGTATATTTCATCACGATCGTTAGTCACCAATGTGTCGAAATCGGCCTTTGGTATTCCTGTCCTGGTCTTTATGCAGATGCTTTGGGAAGTTTACGTCAGTGGCTGAATGGCGACAGCGAAGCTCATTGACTACGATTACATCCTTGACTTGCTGTTGTCTGGTCGTATTACCGATCAGCTCAAAGGTATGTTTCCGTCTACAAAGAGTCAGCAGTGAATTACACATAGTCAGTGACAATACTTTAATTATAAGTGGACTTAGGTACGAATAGTTTTTTATGAATAACGGGACAAAAACTGATTTTTATTCATATCGCGGTTTCGTTTGCACAATCTGAATGTCATCGCATATTCAAGGACTCTTTTTTATGCGCAATGACGCGTGTCCGCAGCGTGCAACCTATATGAAGTGTCCTTTTCAGAATCGAAAGCATAACTCACGGATATTCTTTCGTATCCTGTCCACGCAGACTGTCGAGGTCTTAGTTTACTCAGAGCATAATCTATCTTGCCTAATCAAGAAGCCCCAGAGGCCGCATGCATTGACTTTTTCATTGCAATTTATAAGTTTTAATTCGTTATTATCATGAATTAGATATGTAACAAAAAGAAACCTGATCAAAAGATCTGTATGCTAAAACTATTGTTCAGTCTCACAGTAGATATCTCAATATTTTTAGCTACCAAATAATAATGTGACCCACCTCTTGCCGGGTATGGCGGGTATATGGCAAGCGTTGAAAGGGAACATGAGAGTTTATAGTGTAAGCTGACTTGCCTGGAGCCAACTCACTAATTTAGTGCGAAGAAGAACTATAAGACTGAACGGATGGTTCAGTTACTACTAGATTAGATGCCACCTCAAGCTAGGCAGACGGCTTTTTTCTTGACAAGACAGCTGTCAGTCTGACCAGTGACATAAAGGTCACAGGTTTGGCATTGAATGCCATTGAACAGAAATCAATCTGCACAAACTAAACACTATTTATTTTCTACTAGCATATCCAATTCACAATTCACAACGAAGAGAATAACAAAATCAAAGCTCCACGTTTGCCCGATACTATTTTGGGCCATCCTATTTAGTGAACATTCAAAACCTGAAGCTTGTTTTGTGGCGTCAGGGAACGATGTTTGTGCTCGGAGCCGCACCTGGCCTGAAGTTGAACCCACAATCTTGAACCAAGTACTCGAGCCACTGAGCTTTTCTTTCATCCATCAGTTATAAGATCAAATGCATATGAATGAATTTCACCCAACAGTTATGAGCCTAAAAGCCTAGCTTTTCTTCAGGCTAAAGACTAGATTGGTGTATTCATAACAAATTAATTGATCATTCGTATTTGTATCTGGTGCGCAGAGAGGATACGATGACGGCAGCTCATTACCTTCTTGTGGACACAGAGGTGTTGTACGCATATTAAACGTAATTATCTACAACTTAAAGCCACATTAGAAGGCCAATATTAGGTTTGCATTGTATCGGTATAGTCTTGCTTGTCAACAATGGATTAATTGCAGATGTGCTTATATCGATTCTCCAAGTAGATATGGATAGTGGTAGCAGTAGTAAGCAGACTATCACCACTAATATGGACGGTGAAGATGTCTGGGCAGCCATGACACATCTAACAGATGAGGAGAAGGATAGAATACTGGAGGTGATGAGACGAGCGGAATGTCTGGATAAAGAGGCTAGTCAGCGAACAAAGTAAGACATGACTGTGAATCCGTCTTATCTATTTATGTTATTCATCACTCAAGCTAGTTCACTGTGATTGAGGAATACATGTAGGTCTTAATTTATATCCACAACTCTGTGCACGACTTCTAATGACTAATCACTAGTTGATAGTTGGAGACAATTATTGAACCCTAAGTTTGTCAAAAGCTAGGCCTATGACTGCGACTCACTGTTCTTCTGTATATGACTGTGCGATTATTCAATGGATTACTGCTTATATCTCCCCGTGCGTTTATAGTTTTACCAAATTTAACAAGCAATGCTCTCCAGTGTTGCCTTTAACTAAAAATGGACAATCACTGACCAAAATGGTTTAAATCATCAAATTGTCTGGTTATGTCACTGAAATACTCATGCTCTTTCATCAGTCAACCTGGTCACTAAACAAGAGTTGAACTAACTCCCACCCACCCCCACCCTGCCATCTATCCGTCTGCACATGTCTATCTGCAGCCTGAAGATACATTATGTTCTTTCTCTCCATGTGTAAGATGGCTTCTACCAAATTGTCATTAGTCTAGTTTCGATTACTAGAAAACAGCACCACATGTGCCTCTACCCTTACGCGTGGTACTAGATCAGATCAATACCGAGTGAAAGTTGTTATAATCACCTCCACTGTAATTAGCGGCCTCAGGCATATAATGTCTTTTACCAGTCCATTCATTGACTTGATCCCCCTTGCGTGTCATCAGAAAACCATCATTGCCCATAACTACCAAAACGAATATTATGAAGTCAAATTGCAAATTTAGTATCAGTGGTGTTCTGTGGTGTATAGTCTATGCACTCAACTATCTTATCAACTATGAGTATGAGTGACAATTCTTCTTCCTTTTCTTTGAGCATATGAACACGAAAATAAACTATACACTATATACTATATATTATCAGAAGGTATACGGTGACCAAGTGCGCCATGAGAACAGGCGCAACACACTTTATGGGATAGCAAGAAAGATAGCTCAATGGCAAAGCTCTGCATGGGCTCGCAACTGTGAGGATTCGGTCATGACGGGTTTCCGTTGTGAGTATGGGCTCCTCACTTTAATCCTAGCTAAGCACCAAAACAAGCTTCCTATCAGGTGGGGGATTGATATTGTCTGGTTCGTATATGCTATCTATGCTAAGGCAAAGCTGGTGAAAAAACAAGTATCTGAGCCGACGACTTCCTCACGAGAGTGACTCCGCTATACAAAAAACAAAAACCCTATATGCCCATTGTGATAGTCGTAAATTTTGCATGGATGAATTTGGGTTAATAAAAATTCTCCAGCGAACTAAGTGTCGGCTCCCCAATGTAGCACCTGCTGTATTTGACTTTATCATATTCATTACTAAAACGCGCAACACTGATCAATTCACAGAGAAGTCCCACGGGTGCTTTTATCCGAGCAGTCACATTCTGTCATCTCTCTCCCTCCTACTATTCTAACAGCCTCTCTCCATGCTTTCAATGTAGGACACTAATCTTCCGAATTCTGAATAAAAATTTTCTGGAAATCAAAATTCAGGTTTTTAGAATAATGAGCTCCCATGCAATAGCACTTTAAACGGAAAGCAACCAAATTTATCTACAAAACATTTTTGCGACTCTTCGCATTTGCTGCAACCACCGCCCCTGTGGATTTAGACCCCACCTTCGTAACTCATTTGATTCTGTAGATTCGGTACTTTCGAAAGGGTGAGACCTCGCCAGCATGTGACAGGATCAGTCCATTTTACATGGATAGTATCACTGGCTGTTCCAGTGGCTAGTTCCCAGTTTGATCCAAGGTGTGCCCCATAGTAAAGAATTATGTATGGGTGGGTCTCCTTCAAACTTCGAATACGGCTGTATAAGGCGCATTATGCATGGTACATGACATGGTCTCTATGATGGCTGTTAATAACCAAACTCATGACTAGTTATTGATTTCTTACCGTCTTGGTTAGGTCAGTTGTTGGTTCCAGTCGTCTATCTACGAATTACCCTACTACGATACATTCATACATCACTTTCAGTTCAAGATGATCTCGTTGAGATTTCCAATTATTGAGATTCGGTCATTGAAATCAAAATACCAACATTATTACATCTAGTACAAATGAAGGATGATGAGATGAGAAATACAAGGCTTTCACATCATGGTTATGACTGCGAGCCCGAGCTCAATCCCGCGATAGAAATCTATTATTTTTTAATGTAGTTCCTCGACATCAGATTTTGGCACTTTGTTGGGCACTCGGCGATTCTATCTGACAAGCCTCCTAAGCCTGAGGCTTGTTAGAGCGGTAGGAGCTAGGCATTATGTAAGGAGCTCATTCTTACAGTGATGGCCCAGCGTGACTAGGACTTGGACCCAGGATCTTCCGATCATGAGTCAAACACTCTACCCATTGAGCTATCCCACTATCCCTAACCCTTTTAACAAGAGAGATTTGGCAAGCAATACCCTGAGTAATTTAGGACTGTAAACTTTGCCATGTTCGTACGTTCGTTCATCTCAGAATAACTCTTTCCGAATTAGAGCCCATTAATTTATTACCGCATGAACTCTATTGACGCCTTAGCCACCATATGTCGCGTGCAAGCCATGACTTTTCCATGCAGTGTCAATATATCAGTAACCTGTGGCGGTTCGCTCCACCATTCACCCCTGCCTTTATAGTGGGATAACTCAGTGGTAGCATGCTGGATTCCTGACTACGAAAACTGTGTTCGAATTCCGGTCGTGACGAGCTCCCCAGCTCAGAACAAACAAGCCTCTTGATGAGGTGGAGTGTTGAAATTGACCTGCTTTTGGTGGTCTATGCCCATACCAGAAACACAAGTATCTAGACCGGCGGCTTCGCCGATCAGTTAAACCATCATATATGCATGAAAAAAACCTTTGTACGAGTGGGAAGTTTGCCCATTATATAGAACTTGACGTCGCTTGAAAATCGAATTTTCATCTTGATAATACGGATTTTCAGCTACTTTGATAAATTTTTTATGGTGCTCAGTGCCTTTTTGGAGCTAACTACTGAGTTGACAAAAAGATCGAAATCATAGGTCATATGGACAGCAGACAGATTTGTTGAGGCCAGCCATCTGAGGGTTGTCACAGGATTTTTAAAAGGTAAAACTTGACTCGCATGTTTTGGGTAATTCTGACACATCCGATCACTGTATGGTAATAGGTAAATTAATGGGAAATTTGCGTTGAGCGAAACATAATGTCATGCGCTTCATTCAGTGTCAGGTCTAAAACATCATCAGCTTCTTCCTCTCTTATATAATGTCGTCACTGTTATGGGAAGCTGCCGAGTTGGCTGTTTGTTCTCTTCACCCGTCACAGATTAGCATGGAGCACCACAAGCGGATCAGTATCAATGCTCTACCTCATAGTGAAGTTTATTTTTTAAGCTAGGATTCAAGGGAGGAGCTCATACTCATAACGAAGATCTCAATGGGTGACATTTGAAGCCAGGGGCTCTTGACTGCCAGCCCAGCGCTTTACCACTGAGTGATCTCACTATCCCAACTTGAGTGCAACGATGAGTGAATCACCAAACTTGCAATAGGCATTTCAGTCAGCCATTCACCTGAAAACTGCCCTAAGGTGTCAATAATAGCAGTCATTTTACTGAAAACAAGATGTCACAAAAATTATCTTTGTCTGGTTGACGTATGCAAGTTGTATTTTGTCAACGGTCTACGCACACGGCACAAACTAAAATACTTGAGGAAAAGTGTGTCGCAACTTTCACAGCTAGAAAGCTTTATATAGTAGTTTACACCAAACCTCAGAGCATGAACACTTGGAAAATTTGGGATTATTGAACTACCAGCAGACGACTGTCATAAAAACTGTGACTCTAGTTTTTGGTCTCTTAGTATCTGAGCATCTATGGGACATTCCATTAGACTACCTGACCCAATACTCGCAGTGTTTCAATTTACTGTATTTGCCAGTTTCCTGAGCATTCCACCAAGCAGTATATTGCTGATTGTTCTTTACAGGGCATTAGCGGAGGACTATGAGAAAACTAAACATCGTGTGCTGGAAAAGCAGTCATCATTGGATAGTAATAAAAGCCTTTGTCCGATCTGCGCGGAAAATGAAATAGGTCAGATGAGTAGGCAAAATGCCTGTGCTGACTGTGAGAGAATAGTATGTCAAGACTGCGGGGAATATCAGCTCAATCCTAAAACAAAAGTATGTACTAACAGGGCGCTAATGGTGTAAAGGTTTTCATTTTCGTTCATACTCAGCCTGCCCACTCTAAGTTTTTCTTCTGGTCACATTGTTCATACGATATAATGGGAAGGTTGTCCCTTAGCCAATGGCTATGTGTTGGGAAGTGACTGCTATAGAGCCAACCAGTACCGGCAACAGTATAACTAACTTGGGGGTGCCACTCCTCTTCTTCACCTCCTTCATCTTGCCCAGCTCTGAAGAGAGCCGGGTACCCATCTCCTGCTGGGTGACAGAGAGGGTTTTTCAACAATCTTGCCCACAAGTTGTCTCCAATCGGGGACCTTCAGTGCCAGAGGCTAGCACTCTAACA
>Ga0224501_10002226_pt1 | contig 15171 bp, 10 predicted proteins | sample SF_Oct11_sed_USG_4_FD_169105 | JGI IMG/M metagenome (GOLD analysis project Ga0224501, IMG submission 169105) | Sediment microbial communities from San Francisco Bay, California, United States - SF_Oct11_sed_USGS_8_1 | ecosystem: Environmental > Aquatic > Marine > Sediment | place: USA...
GCAATAGCTAACTAACTAGCTAACTAACCAACCAACTATTTGACTAACTAACTAACCAGCTAAATAACCAACTATCTATTTAACTAACTAACCAGCTAACTAACCAACTAACTATTTAACTAACTATTCAACTAACAAACTAATGGTACCAAACTAGCTCACTGACTATCAAACTAACTAACGACTAAGAAACTTATGGGAGTAATGATCAGTGGTGGGACATGTAGTGGTGTTGGACCCCCAGCAGCTAAGTCACAATCATGGGAGAAATATTACTTAGCCCGCAGACAAATGTTTCAGAAGTGAAAGGACCCATCTGAATTGATAAATTCTGCTTATTCACTCTCAATACTTGCTGCCAGGAAGAGAGGTTTGAGACTTGACTTTGATGAGCCCTCCATACGAGTAATGGTGGAGAACAAAGGAAACTCAATGAGGTAGTTAATGAAGCCATTACTAGTTAGTGGCGAGATGGTATTATATATAGCAAGAGTTCGCTTACTTCACAAGATGGTCCCCACAGAGTCTTCTGTTGTGTCTCATATCACATACCCTAGCGTCAGCCATTCTGCAGCCTACAAACACAAAGTATGTTTCCAGCTAGCAGGCCATTTCAGAAAACCTATCGCCTTACTGCAGCCACGCATGTCAGAATCAATATACTGAGACTCATAGTTCTGGACTAAACCAGACAGTCCCTAGGCTCTTAGTGGTGCTCTGCCGCTGGATCGGAGAAAGTTGACGCCCATTTTCAGTGGCCCATGAGCAACAAGTGCTTGTGTAAAAATCCCAATGATGCCGCTGCCTGTGCCGCTTGCCGCGGTGGTGCCGCTGTCATGTGAACTCGATGGAACAACAAACATACCATCATTTTACATCGCTTTCATATGAATTCATGTAGTTATTTTAGATGATAACTTTGTCCAATCTTCAGCATTTAAAACCATTATTAGTCTGCACTCCAAATCATAAAACCAACTACTACTAAAGTCAACTACTGCAACCAGCCACGGTTTGCTGTTGACTTTTTCCTGCGTATAAAGCCAAGCCGTATCCCGCGAGATTTGTGTCTGGAACTTTCGGGCTTCAAATACGCCAACAAAATTCAGCCGTATAATCCCGGTATGAGATAGCCAGATATTTAGGAATGGTTTTGATTAGAGTCTTTTGCTCAGCCAGCTTTAGCAGTTTCTGTCATGACTTTTTGTGATCAATCACAGCTCTCATTTATCATTCGTTCTTGTGTGAAAGCCACAGCTCACAGCCCCACATAGTTTTGCATGAAACAGCCTGGCGCTGATCCTTCAAACCAAAAAAATGTGCATAGCTGACTACATGGTTTTTTTTACCATGACACATCTTTTAGCAGTTGGTTTAATCGATCCGTTTCAATCACGTCTGAATTTGAACATGAGAAGTGGTAAGCTGTCGTACCATAAGATGATTCATAGCAACGCCCTTGTCGTCAGAACAGCTGCAGTCTTTTTGGTACATGTTGTATTAGGCCGGTTTAGCCTTTGCGTCACTTCTGTTGGGGAATGTACAACATGTGAGGCAGTAGGTGCATTTGCGCGATCACATTCTCAGTTCCACTGCTCGAAAGTGCACCTGAAAAGTGCGTTTTCACAAACTGTGTACTTCGGCTGTGTCTGGAAGTGAATTCTATCACGCGAACAGAATTGAACTGCCATTGAGGCGAGGTCGAGCCCCTTTCTGCGATGCTGGCTCAGAGCGGGTTGGCAGAGTGTGATCAGCCAGAGAAAGATCCCTTGTAATACTCTGCTATAGCTGGGAATTGAACCCGGGCCACATGGAAGATAGTGAGATTCATTCATTTTCCCACTGGGCTATCATGACTGACTGCGCTAATCTATAAAGTGCCAAGGTTATCGAAATGACAAGGCTATCTATCGATCACTTACTTATTCTAGGGTTGCTTCACGAGTCGCTTCGATCATCATTGCGAAACAAACTGTACAATTTTTTGTTCTTAGATACGTAAAAACAAGCCCACTGCGCCCAAATTACCTTGCAGTTTTTGTATGCCTCTATCTGCCTCTATCTGCCTCTATCTGCCTCTATCTGCCTCTATCTGCCTCTATCTACCTCTATCTGCTTCTATCTGCCTCTATCTGCCTCTATCTGCCTCTATCTGCCTCTAACTGCCCCTATCTGCCTCTATCTGCCTCTATCTGCCTCTATCTGCCTCTATCTGCCTCTATCTGCCTCTATCTGCTTCTATCTGCCTCTATCTGCCTCTATCTGCTCGCATGATGGTGTTTGAAAGTTTTAACTGCGTCTGACCGAAACCACGCAAATATCTAGTGCTTCACTGTTGGTGTTTCTGATTTCATTAACCAAACAAGATTCTTGTATTCTATCAGACCTAGAGTTTTCAGAAGATACGATGAGCGGATAAATAAGGTGCCAAAAATAGTATTATAGATCAAAATAAATCCGAGCTTACCTTTACCATCCTCCCATTCAGGCTCACAGTATTTAGTGATAATTTTGCTGAGATGTTTATATTCCACTGGGTAGCTATACTGTACTCCCTCTTCTAAATCCTTTACACAGTGTTGGAAACATTGGAAGGCCCATCGAAACTCTCTGCAAGAAATAAAAAAATTGATAACATATGATTGGCTGGTGATTCACCACGTCACCGGATCGCCTAGAAGAAAACACCAGATTACAGCTCATAGCCCATTGCCTGAATGTCTGTTCTGTTAAATTCCCAAATTGAGTGGGCAGAAAAAGGCAGAATAAATAAGACCCGCTTTTCCACAAAGAGTGCTGGGAACATGGCCAGCATTGGTGAAACTTTTATAGTCAAAATATGAACTACAATATCCTAGTGATTTCAAAATATAAAATAGTGAACTCTTTAAGTAATATCTTTAGATATCCTAACTCAGACGATAATATATGCACATTAAGTATCAGTACAGATATAATTAGCCTTTGATACGGAATTAATCTCATCCGAACAGCAATCCAATTGAAAGGACTTTCAATTCACAGGCCAAGATTCAACCAAATGTTACATTATAGTACAGTATTCGGATTAAAGTCTAGAATACAGCAGTTGGTATGGCAAATAACATGTGATGAAACTCTTCTCACTTTGTGCTAATTATGCCGGCGTTACAACGACTTCCTAGGAATAAAAATATGTGCGCTCCATATCCTGCCTGGCTATCGGAATATGCATGAATAATGCAAAACTGAGTTCAAGAGGAAGCTAACGAAGGAATAGTTTAGGTATTCCCAGTCCGGCAATGAGACAGCATAATGGACGACACAAGAGCTAGATTCGCCCCGCTGCGCCCTACCGTGCCCAGCCGCACCTAGCGTGCCCCGCTGTGCCCTACCGCACCCGGCTATGCCCTAGCGCACCCAGCTGTGCCGGGTGCACAGTGATGGACTTACTCGCAGTATTTCTTGCCAGCTTTCTCTATCCAGTTAACCTCAGGCGTGTCTTTATAGTCTCTCTCATACGTTTTAAAATATTTGAAGTCCACAAACTCCTGCTTGGCTCTTCTCGCCAGTGCTTCGCATTCACTGCATGCTGCAATAATCACCATCATAGTAAATGGGACCAGGTTTTCTCAGAACAGCCTAGATTAGCAGTCAAGGTTGAGAAACAAATGCGAAAGTCTGCAGACAACCTGACCTGTTCAGATATGATATATTGACCCCGCGGAATGAGATTGAATACGCATTCCTGCTCTTTCTTGAGAGAAAATAATTGACAGCAAATTATTGAGTTTATCTGTTCGCATTCTTATCTGGGCAACGTTGGAAACAATTTGCTTGTAACTCCGCAGATGGTGAATCGTTTTAGTGGCTGTAAAATTATGCAAAAGACTGAAGATTGAGACTACAAGTATTACGCCATCTCGCATATTTGACTGAAGCTAGAATCTCCAATCTGAAAACAACCTCACATGGTCTATTGAAATTTGGCTCCCATACGTGAACCAACATTTATAATGGGAACAACCCCATCACCACAATGTTGTAAAAAAAATCAACAAAGCTATCAATATTATAAACGGACTTCTGTTTCAGTAGCTAGTTGGTGACATAAAAGCGATATATAGGAACCGGAAGATGGCCAAACCTCATCAGGTACACACCAAGCACATGCTATAAACACATAGAAAGGTTGAAAGACAAACATAAGAGACTAAAAGTGTTACCACGAGTGTCAATCACGGTGACTGACTGAATCCTTGGTGCTAATGTGGTGGTATTAGAATATTCTGAAACACGGTTTGGCATGATCATATGTACACATGTTCGAAATTATACGGAGAGAGTGCGAGACATTGCATCATTAAATTGCTTTGGGTGTGCAAATATAAAGGGTACAACAAATGCGCATGCATAGAAACTCATAACACATCAATATGTACATGCATATGCACTCAAAACTCTTGAAAGCAAACCGACACACATCCTAAGCCTGCAATAGTCTCCCTATACCATCACCGGAAGACAGATTCAGCCATACTTACGATTTATCGGTGTGGGTCTGGTGCTAAAATATATTACACAATTGCAGTGATAGCTCAAATCTGCATATCAAAGTCAGCACCAAACAGCAGTCATCTGCAAACTATCGGATTCCAGTAACGTAGAACCGCACGCAGTTTGGTAAAAGCCATGTGGGAATTATAGAGACATGCTCTGCTTGATTCATCGTGCCAAGGGACAAGGTTACCCAGTGACTTCATGTTGATCGCTGCCGTACCTTAACACATGCCCTATCATAAGGATAAATCCTATTATACGAGATAGTCATATGATGGTAAAATGCTGTGCATAAATCGAACGTTTCGGTAAATCTGTATCATTGCCACCAAGTATTGTAGTTAACTATGTATTTCAGCTCATAGTTCTGATTAATTGCTGCAGATCAACTATTCCCACAAGAATTTATGAGGCCGCATAGCTATCGCCCGCTGTTAATGAATGGTGAGGCCGCATATCTGTCGTCTGTCTTGAAATGAATCGCAAAGCCGAGACCAACTATATGTTAATAAACTTGTTACCAGGCAGGCCATCGTATCATGGATAGGATAAGTTGCACAGAATGGATAGGCTGAAAATGGATAATTGAAATCGTTACTTGACTCACTGCTAACATGTGCCAAAATATTGGGATCTTCCAGTGTTCTCTGAATAAAAGCTTGACTTACTAGTCTTGAAAGTCAATCAGAATGGTAGTGCGGAATAAACAAAATCCTCTATCTAGCCAAATATGCCTAGAGGTCAGCTGATGGAGTGTGGGGCTCACACAATATAACGATTTTTCACCTTACATCCATTGATCTATCACTCACCTGGTGGTTATGGGTCGAGAATTGGTGTCTGTCTCGTTGGTATCATTACTATGTACCCCTCCTAAAATAGCCAAATATAACTGAAAATTTCTCAAAACCGGTTATCCCCGAAGGATAACTCTATGGTGACAACCTTCAGGTGACTCATACATAAAGGGCTGTAGACATAGTGACTGTAGAAGGGGGAATAGTATGGAGAATGATTTGGTGATAAAAGCCGAGAGCAGGACTCTACAGTGGGTGATAGGTGAACCGGAGATTAAACCAAGGGTAATGAGACTGAGGTGCTGGGTCAGGAGCTTCATACAACCCATCAGCACATGGTCGTATACCCATGATGGATTCGATAGAGCTGAAAACCATATGGAATCAGGGTAGGTAAAGTTGGGAAACCAGTAGTCAATGGTTGCTTCTATAGTATCATATGATACACCTTACTCACCTGGGCCTATAAGAATAAGAAATAGTGATCCCGTCACTAGCGGCCACTGAGTCATTATTCTGCTGATCGAGGATAGTGGTAACTAGTGCCCTGGATTATCGACTTCTAACCCAAATGAGCGCACAGCGATTGAGAGGGCATACCAGGACGAAAAGACTAGCAATGAAGCGAGCAGGCATGTTTCCATGGTTACCACATGTCAGACAAGTAAAACTAATCTGTCATTTTATATTCCTGTTTTTTAGATCATTTTCTAATGATTCTGTCTTGTGTTCATTAATGGGTGAGTGAGCATAACAGCATGTTGTGACCTCTATATCTGAAGGAAACTACCAAACCAAGATATTTCATAATTGTGTAAATTACTTTGTGATAAATATGTGGACAACTACGCCGAAAAAACTTCCCATTTATGTCAGTCAACAAAGGCCTTTATTAATTTTGGAGAATCGATGGTCAGTCACCTTTTGGTTTGAGATGCTAGCGGCAAGCGGAATGCTCCGATAAAACATGGCTCTGTTTTATGCCGAACACTTCGGGCATCTCATTCAGGAGTTCCCCTTTTATAGGGGGGAAGCTATTGTTACTGATACAATACAGCGTGGGTTAGTGAAAGGGCAGTTCGTGCAATGAGATTGAACACATCAACCGCTTCAAAGCACTGCCAAACTCAATGCTGGTCTTTGCTCTTTGTGCAAAGCCACAAAGCTTGTCACCCCTATGGACTACCTGAGTGGTAGCATAACTCGCAATACTAAACTCAATACTCGTGAATAAAGCCACTCTTAATCCAAGGGTAAATTCAAACACATGGGCTGTAGGGTAAAGAGGTGAGCATGCAGATAGCGTAAACGATATTAGCCTTTGTGAATGAGAAAACAACTCCGAACTGACTACCATTATGAGGCCTCTCACATGACCAGAAAAGTCAACTGCCTTGTAGTGAGTCATACAAATCTTCAAAGTCGGCAAGCGAGAAAGGTGCTCGTTTCTCATTGGCTGTTGCGACGTCTAATTAGTCCCATCTGTTGCACATGTCTACAATTCCAGTAGATCACATATGATGTTTAGCATCTCATCCATCATCCTAACTTGTTTATTATACCAGCCATGCCAGCATCACCTTTCGCAGGCAATTACCTCTGCAACGAACGGTGGGCGGCAACGGAAGAGTCAGGAATGAGAGCACCCTTTCGAAGGAAACATAGCTGCCAGCTCATATTAACCCACAGCGCAAAAAAATCAACAGGAAGGCCACCAGCTGGACTTGAACCAGCTGAATACCTGAAAAGACAGGTCGACCATATCATAGAGGCTTGACTCCCTGTCATGGTGCGTGAGCAAAGCAAAGGTAGGACAGAACAGCACCGTAAAAAAGGGAATTCAGGAGCAATGAACTAATGTCATTGACTCCCCATTAACCACGGGAAGAAAACACAGACTGTCCAGCACATGGCTCCTAAATCTATGATCATGAGAGCATCAAAGTGTCCATATTGGACATATATTATAGGAGAATAAATAGTTCTCCACACAAAGAGCTCTTATCTAGGGCAAGTTGCCGACACCCCATATAGTTACATGAAGACAGCAGGTATTACATAGTCTATGTCATGCAGTAAGTAGTACATGGACTCCATTGGCACTGCAACAGGCTTTCCAATTGTCTATGACCCGCTGATCCTAAAAAAAATTGTTATAAAAAGGCTGTCCCCAAACTTAATGTTGATGATAGATTTTGTTTGATATGTCTGCTTGCTGACAGTTCCCAAATGAAAAAGTTGCATATGCAAAGAATCATGGTTTGTAAGTTGTAACACCGTAGTTATAAGCTAGTAATCTCATCTAGACGTCTACACAAATCTAAAATCTATACCCTGCATTATTACTGGTAAAATGGCAAGTAACTGTTATACTGTATAGGCACATAGACCATAATGTGAGTTTTCTTCTCTATATGATTATACATGATCTCAGTATCCACATAGTTCCCTACTTAATAAGACTTTATGACCAAACAATCACCAATATTTAATTTTCCATGGTCAGCTTACATTGGGTAGGTTTGCAGCTTTCAGATGATACTATGTTTGACATGATTGACTCAATATTTCCTTTACAAAAAACCTTGGTTGAAAAACAGGCTATTTTGTATACGAAAGAATGGCAGCCTCGATTTCGTAATCACCAGCAAGTCCGGTGGCGGTAATATCGCCATCTGCCTTATATCACAACTCTGGTTATATGTCTTTGAATTTGAGGGCTTTAACTTTCGAAGCGCGCCGCTCAGTGTTCAACAACAAGCAGCGTAACGGGAGATCTGCGGCTACCAAATTCCAGAGGAAGCTCTCTAGCGGTGAAGGTCGTCCACTTGGAGTTGGCCAGAACTAGGTTTTTACATTCGCTGTGTCCCAGTTTTTCGGTGGTAACTTGAAGTCATGACGGCAAACTCGGCAGTCATCGACATGACTGATGTCACGGATGATGGTCCACACTTCCAGGACTTTCACAGTGATTCCATTTCTGGACAAAGCAGCACTCAACACACAGACACTAAAGGAATGTTTGGGTTTTCTACGAGCCCAACTTTGAACCAAACCGTGACTAACATGGTATGGGAAGCGGGCAAGACTCATGCTGGAAAAGCATGGAACGTTTACGGAAACATTGATCTTCTCCGACCCTACTTTGACGTAGAACCAAAGGACGTGATGAAAAGAACTATCAACTCTTTAGTACCCAAAGTACCCACTGCCACGCCTTTGAAAGTTCATACAGAGCTGTATGGTCCTACTATGCTCGTACTCACCCTCATTGCTCTGTTGTTATACGAGATGAAATCCTCCGGGCACACTGTACAAGAAGGTACACTCATCGGCACTGCATTTGGGACCTGTTTCGGTTACTGGTTTGGTAGTGCCGCTCTTCTTTGGATCACGGCGTATGTGTGTAACACGCACATCTCATTCCTTCAATTATTATCGCTTATCGGTTACTCTATAACTGCACACTGTGCGGTGGTGATGACCTCCACAGTAGTGCATACAACGCATGATCACATGTTCTTTTACTTACTCTGGGCAACATTTGGAGGTGAGTAACCCGATTGTTGGGATTCTTTTGATTCCGCTCACCTTGCCACGTCCAGGGAAACACGCTTGAGCTCTGAAAGCTGATGCGTTCGAGCCTCTATCTTTGTGCAATAATGGCACTAACAGTATCTGACAGGGGTGAAAAACTACACTCTGAAACCCCATTTCTATTTTCTCTATCTAGACTTGTGTAACCACAGGTCTAATATGCGCCTGCAAGATGATTTTCCAAACATCAGCGCGTAAGCCGAGAAATCAATGCAAACACCAACATCTCTGTGTTAATTTCCTATCTCGTGGCCAATTCTGTTGTGTCAATGGTCTGAAAAGTGCATCGCCAAGTATGCGCATTGGATGCGGCTATATCTAAGTTTCCATTTCAGCTGGGTATTTGCCCCATTTGTTCATGGTAGGCTTCAGAATTTGAAAACAAGTGAAGATACCTTTGGCCATAACAGAATCCCTTTGAAGGGGTTAAGCCACGATCGAGAGTAGACACACTTCCGGAGCTGTGTTCCCCATTCTTAAAGGGGGCAACTCCGCATTCATTGCGGCTATAGCGAGTGCTCTTTTGCCAAATAGCATTTATCGGTCACTCAATTAACTACAGCCCGAATGGCCAAAAAGAAAGGAAATGGGATCTAATTACTAAAACTTAGTAACTTAATGATCTTTACCCCCTCATTACATCGAGTAAAACTCGAAATTGAATGTAATATCGAGGAAAACTGAAATTATAGGAAGTGCTTTGCTGGTTTCCAATCATCGCCGATTCATTACCTATAGTCTGAGTAAGATCTTTCATTGTTTTTTTAAGCGGCTGGGCAAAACGACAGAGTGGGTCAGCAAAGCACTAGTACCATCTAACTGTATGTGGTGTGTTTTCAGGTTTGTCTACACTAAGAATGGCATCAATTCTGATATCGCGTACTCATGGTCCGTCGCAGAAACTCATTGTCTGTGCTGCCATGGCAGCCATGAATCTTCTATTTCTCCTCTATTTGCACTTTGCTTATCATGAGATTGTCGAAGATTTGGATGAAGCTTTGAAACGAGAGATGGCTACCCACCCAGAGAATATTGTTGCAAATATGGACGCTCAAGCCTAAACTAGAGCCCATGCAACTCTTGTCTACCTGGTAAAAAATAACTGAAAAAAAAACACGTATCCATATTATTTATTGAGTTTTCTATGCCAAAATACATGCAAATATTCATTAAGGAAATGATTCAGGAGGCTGCCTTCATGATTTTATTCAACAAGAAGTATCAGTCCTTTTATGGTCCATCTTACATGATGTTTCAGCTCGCAGCTGCGTCTTGAACCAGCCAGCATCAAGGCTCTATATTACGTCGCCATTAGGATTTCCATTGCCTAGTTTGGCGAACACATAAGAGCAACTCCCCATTTGTTCCTCTAATCTGACAGCGGAGAATGCTCAAAAACTACAGCCATTTTATATAGTTCCACATATTGTAACTCGAATATAATCCTCTGGTTAGCTGTAAAAAAAAACTCCAACAAGCGAACATCTTCTCTGGAAAAATGCTGAGTAAATCATGATTTCTTTCCGGGAAAGTCAGTCTCTACTGAGTTGGGGTAAACAGAATTTATGATCTTCTGATTTTTGGTTCTGTTGAAATGACTCTTGTCACTCTGTAAATGTAATTCTTTTTGTAACTGTAACTCTGTAAGTAAATCATGGTAACTGGGGTAGATTGTTCGAACCATATCTACGACTACAATACCACAGTGTGTACTTCAACACATTGACATGTTTGCTCTGTATCACTAAGTATGTTCACCAGCAATTCGTCCGCCATGCTACAGCATATAGCAGCGGCAGCGCATTGGGTACAGTTCAAAAGTGCTGTAGTTGACTTCTCATTAGTCGAAAAGCCAGCTCATCAGACGAAGGCCAATGCTTTCGGGGTTGCGTTCCCTGCTTTTACTTAGGCCACTTCGATGACAATCCGGTCTTGTGACGACTATGAACACAGCTGTTAGACGTCGCTCGCTGGCCTAGTATTACAGCATTCAAGGACATTGGAATACATATCATTTGATGTAGTTCAACATAACGTAGAGCAATTTCTATACAAGGTCTGTGCGCGAATTTTTGAACGCTGAATGTGGAAGGAGTCTTACTGGCTTGATTCTTCACAGGAAAGGCTTTTACTCAGCAAGAATATGTCGTCCGGTGGAAGACCAATTGGTAGAGGCCGTGGGTTGAAAACGAAGCAGCAAGAACCATTGCAAAAACCAAACATGATTAACTCAAAATCTCCAGCCCCGGGAAAGACGACCCTCCCCTCCGAGTCAGATGCCACTGTTTCGACAACATCTCCCAGGACTGCTCAGTCAGACTCTACTGTCCATCATCACGCAAAGGCTGATAAACTCTTGAATGCCGCAGCCTCCGAGTTTGTGCCGCGTGCTGCTAAATCACAGCCAATAGTCACTATATCTCATCACCCAGCCGAACCGGTTCACGTTCAGCAGTATGCACAGCTTGTCGATTATATTGAACGTGTTCTGAATGCTCTTTATACCAACCCTAGTCACTTTGATATTGTGGTACCTGATTTGAACGGATATTTACAGAAGGAATTGGTTGATAACGAGACAATGGAAACAGCAGCAGATGTTCTTTTCGAGTGGGCTGTAGCGTATGACAACTTTTCATACATATGCGCTAGGATATGCCAGCATTTGCACACTCACCTGAAAAATGACCATACCGGCACGTTTTCTGTACATGTTATTAAGAGATGTCATACCGAGCACGAAAGCCGTGACACCTGTGAGCCTCAGCGGTTACGAAACTTTGCCATCCTGTTGGCAGAGCTGTACACCCGTCTGGTCGGCAACGACGGACATCGGCTTAAATCCCTCATGATTGGGGTATGCGAACTGGTTGAGACAATGATGGCTAAGCTAGATAATGAATTTGCAAAAACTGTTGGCCAAACATTGAAGATGTGCGGTGCGTGTCTGGAAGATGATCTTCTCCGGCATAACAAGCTGGGAATAATGGAAAACATTGTCGCTCAGCTGCAGAAACCCAGGCCCTCGTGTAAGTTATGACACACATTCAAATTCAAATCTGGCTCCAATTTTATGAAACGCTTTAAGCAGTTGAAAGTCGGCTATTTTGTAAAACTAGCTGTTTAGACCACACACTGACTGCCTGCTTTAGGCGTACTCGGAGTCTGTTGAGCTCATAAAATGAACTGACATGGGAACATTTCTCAGCTGATTACAGTGACCTGAGCGTTTTAGCGCAATCGGCGAAACTTCAAAAGCTGCTTCTGAGCCTTTCTTCGCAAAGGGTCATCCTCTTGTTTGTACATTTGTCGTTGAATAATAGCTGGATGCAGTATACGCATGGCAACCTGAAGCTTATTGTTGGTACTTGTTAGGTTTCGTAACACTTGTCCTTTCTCCGACAGGTAATATTAATCAAAACATGACTGGTTTGCTCCAATCTGTGATAACCATCCGAGCGGCCAACTGGGGCAGGACAAGTTCCGAGCCGAGCACGCCTCAACAGTCTCCTGCCCCTGATTTCAGTCAGGAACCGGTATTCTTCAGCCCATCTGGCCAGCAGATCAGCCGTGTCGAGGCTGGATACGGTTGGTCTTTGATTCTGGTCCTTCAGTTAGAAATTAATTTGGATAGTGGCTAAACCTCATGACAAAGAGTTAAGTCGTAGCCAATTTAAAAATTGGCCACACGAATCTAGATTCATGCGCACTTTAGAACAGAAATTTATTGCCCTTTCATTTCTTATTGCTGTAAAGATTCCCAGGAATCACCAAGTTGGGCTTTTCATGAGTCTTGGCTCACTGTAAAAAAAATCTTTTCACAGACATTTTTTGGGATAATGTCTTCATGGAAAGAAGTAATATTTTATTGTGTCGTCCGTTTATGCAAACATGGCGGTTCAGGGAAGCCCAAAACCAGTAAGGTGTAAAACACAGGGGTCTTCTTTTAGCTGATTATGTAACAACAGATTTGAACAGAGAGAGTGGATGGTGCTAGTTTTATTTCAGTTCCTATTTCCATTTAGACAACGATGAATCCGCGTTTCCACCAGAATATTCCACACCATGGTTCGGCGCTGACTCCGCTGACCTATCAGCTGGAGACTTCCATGATTTCCCAGGTGAGTACGCTGGCACTGATGATCCTTTCTCCCCCTCCCATTGGTTACTTCTGCTATTTGCCGATTAGGTGTCATCATGTTGTCACAGGAGCCTGTCTCTCTGCAGATTCAGATGATGATGGTGATGATGACGACGGTATGGATGATGAGATGTATGCCATGTATGAGCAATTTGAGAAAGATTTCATCGTTAACAATGACAGTAATAACCAATAACTGGTGACTGACTGTCTTAACTGTTCTGGTCTAAATTTTATTGCATTCTGGCTGAATTGAGATGTTATTCACAGAAAAGTGTCAAATATTTAAAATATTCTTTAGCATTGTTCGGATGCGAATTAATCACAATTATATTCCTCAGTTCTATAAATATGTAAATTCAATTACCAATATAACTGTTTAGGTTTCAGTCAAGTGTTGGAAATATTGTAATAATACTCGGTCCAGGAAATTGTATGATGGATCTGGCTCTGCCGCATCAGACGGTTTGCTTTACTTTTAGTACCCAACTGCTTTACTACTGATCTATTCTGCTATTGGGTTCGAATCTGATGAGCCTAGCACCTAGATATGAACCCGATTGCCCTAGGCAGATTGTGATGGTCTATGACAAGCATATAGTGAGACTCGCTGACAAAGAAAAACTTGCTGCTTGTTCGGACTTCCTAGTTCACGTTACTCCCAGAGTCACCAACCTCCTCGTTTCCCCAAGCGACAGTCCCACTTATTCTACCGCCTTCTCGTCTTCCATGCCTTCGTCCTACCGTTTCCATCCCCCCGCTCCGAGTCCCCGCATCCTTCACTCCCCTCCCACCCTGTTTCCTCTCATCCCTCTTGCTCGCCTTCTCTGGATACAGTAATTGTATCGTATGTACTCGGCTACTGATGTGGCCTGTCAGATGGTCCAGTTATCACCTAGCTTGATGTTGGACCACCTTATCACCCCAGCTGTTCAGCCACAGAACACCTTCAATCCTCACTTGGCCTCTGGTAAGCTGATGGTCCAGTCATGAAGGTTCTTATTTGTATTGCGGCTATTGCTATTATTACCGAGGTGAGTTTATCGTGAGGACATTAAAATGGTGTGAATTCATTCAATGCGGGCTTTATTCAGTTTTTAATATTTAGGTATTCCGCTTAATAGCCTCAGCTGCTCCAGTTGTTTTCTCGTTGAGTCAGTCTTATTTCTGTAGTGAAGTCAAGTAAAACCCTTTACCCGTGTTTTCTCTATCTCTACACCAAGTAGCCACTAACTTTGGTGTCTAAAATGGAATTCACCTGAACATGACCGCTATGGAAATACGTTGCCACGCATTGCTCTGGGATAAATTCGCAGACCCATGGCTCACTTTACCCCAATATGGCTCTGACTTACTGTAGCTTTTGTTGGTTTTATAGGCATTGCCTGAGGGATCCTATATTGGTAAGTGTGGACAGCATTAGAAAAATAAAGACCAACTACGCTGTAATCACTGCTCTCAAAAAGCAATGTTATTGGGATAGTGCATACTGAAAACACCTATTCAATTGACTTGTCATTGAAGTTGCATATTTTATAGTTATTAACAAATAACTGCCCTCATACCTCATCCACCAAGCTTTCCTGTTTGGTTTCAAGAGTTTGTTTTTGTATAGAACCTACAAACCTGAGGCTGTCTGAATATTATAAATTAAAATTACCACATAATAAATTAATAATTTATAAATTTACAGCGAAGGAAAGAGTGCAGATCAGAGAAGTGTCACTGGCTCGTCGCAGTGAAGGCGAGAGGAAATACGAATTTCAGGCGTTTGGCAGTAAATATGACCTTAACCTGGTGAAAACAGAAGGATTGCTGCCAGACACACTGCCAGTCTATGTGTACGGGGAGGATGAAAATGGTAACCCAACCGTTGATGACTGGACTCACAGAGTAAGTAAAAATTAGATACAATTTGTCTCAGGTGTCAGCTTAGTGAATGACTTACTAAATACTGTGCACATTACAGGCCGGCAGCTACACTAAATATTGTGGATTTCTCTGCCTTCCCATGGACCCAGTGTCGATAAGCATGACATTATGAAAGCTCAGGATTATGCAGCAACTCTTGTATTTGTATATATATATATATATATA
>Ga0224501_10002227_pt1 | contig 15170 bp, 18 predicted proteins | sample SF_Oct11_sed_USG_4_FD_169105 | JGI IMG/M metagenome (GOLD analysis project Ga0224501, IMG submission 169105) | Sediment microbial communities from San Francisco Bay, California, United States - SF_Oct11_sed_USGS_8_1 | ecosystem: Environmental > Aquatic > Marine > Sediment | place: USA...
GATTCCATGACAAGGGCATTAAATGCAATAGTACCCATAAAAAGTGGAATCATAGTAATTCCTAAAGGTTCCAAATCAAAAATAAAAGGAAAAAAGTTCCAGATTTTCAATTCCAGACATCCTCAACCGGACAAAACAAGTGTGAAAGCAGCAAAAGAGGTCATGAAATTTATCCAAAACAAACGAAGAGATGAATTAATCATTTTTCTTGTTTCAGGGGGAGGATCCTCGCTTCTAGCAATGCCTGACGAAATTACTCTAGATGACAAAGTGCATGTCACAAAAGTACTTTTAAAAACGGGAGTATCAATTCAAGAGTTTAACTGCATCAGAAAACACCTATCAAAAATCAAAGGTGGAAAACTAATTCAAAATATGAAATGCCAGGGAGTGAGTCTGGTGATGTCAGATGTTGAAGGGGATGATCTTTCATCCATTGCATCAGGTACAACATACATGGATGATACAACGTATGCAGATGCATTAGAAATTATTGACAAGTACAAAATTCGATGGAAGATGCCAACTGAGGTCCTGCAGATTCTAGAAAAGGGATTAAATGAAAAAACTGATGATATTCCGAAAAAATCTCAGATTGAAAATTACATTATTGCAAACAATATGGATTGTTTAGAAGCAATGCAAAAAAAAGCGGAAGAAATAGGATACAAAGTTTACACAATGCAAATTTTTGGAAATATTAAAGAGGTAGTACCAAAAATTCTTGAAAATATTTCAGACAATCAAAACACATGTCTGATTTTTGGTGGTGAAACAACAGTGAGAGTTCTGGGAAAGGGGATTGGAGGCAGAAATCAAGAATTAGTTTTAAGAATTTTAAAAAATACTCAAAAATCAAAAAAGATGATCATTGCATCAATGGGAACAGATGGAATAGATGGGAATTCCAAGTTTGCAGGCGCAATTACAGAAAATATCAAAGTAGATTTGAATGTGATGAAAGAATTTCTTAAAAACAGTGATTCAGGTAGATTCTTTCAAAAGCAAAAAGGGAACATCATCACAGATTTTACACATACAAATCTAATGGATATTGGCGTGATTTTGAGATAATATACAGAATTTCATTTGTGACAATCACAACTACAGCTGTTTAGTACACACCTATGAACCATACAATCCTTACAACCTTTACTTCTTCCATTTTTTACTCGTAACCATTCTCTATCCAACTACATCACTGAAAAGTTGTGATGTTCATATCAAGATAAACTATTGCAAATTAAAGCTCAAAAGCTATCGCAATTTTTCATAATACTCTACAGGATGAGAAAATTGTCTATTATAGTCAATTTCCTGCCAGAATTTTTCCTCATCGATATCCTTTTCCTCTTCAATCCAGACATTTAGAATTTTTTGCATAAACATCTGCGTAGTTTCATCAATTTGTGGCCTAACACAGGTTTCTTTTTCTACTCTATCTCTTTCTTCTTTGAATTTTTTCAGTAGGCCTTTGAGATTTTTTCCATTGATTTTAGATGCTTTTTTTCTTTTTTGAGTTTGTAAATCTTTTCTGAGATTTGATAAAAATCCCATAAGATCAACTGCTAGTTTGTTTTAAAAAAAGAGTTTAGAATTCAATCCTCAGAATCATCGTATTTTTCATCCTGAATGTAGCTATCTTGTAGTTCGAGTTGATGATCTTCTTCTTTCATTTCTTCCTGTTCTAGTTTCTTCCACTCTTTTGTTATTTCATCATCCCTATCGCTCATAACGTCAATTACGAATCATTACATATTAGATGAGCCATAATTTTCAAGTTTGATATTACTAGTATCCACGAATGAAATGTTCCTGATGTTTCATAACCATGAATTTCTCATTTTTTTACAAAGAATTTTAGATAGGAAAAGTTAGATATACAAATCATATGAGCAGTGAAGTTTTAGAAAAGATTACCCTCACATGATCTTTTAATAGAATAAAGAGGTATCTTAACCAGACATTGTCATGTTAGAAAAACAATTCAATCCAGATTTACTGTATAACAGAATTGTGCATTTTTACATGGATAAGAAAGGATACTCAAAAGAAACGGCAAATGCGATTGCCCAATCAGTGGTACAAAAGGAGTCTCAGAGAAGGATTTGTAAAAATGAGAAATGTAAGCATTTTTCACATGATCATATTAGAAATGCTGAAACATGTCTAGTTGAGAGTTGTGAATGCAATAAATTTTCAACTAAGTAAAGTCATCTAAAGAATTTTCTAATAGTGGTTGAGCATTAATTCCAATTTTTCGTAATTGCTGTGCAAACTCATCTACAAAGCCATGAATTGTGTAAACTTGCTCTGCTCCTGATTTTATTACCATTTCTAAAAGTTCATTATAATCACAGTGATCACTCATTGGAATTGAATAGTCAGTTCTTCTTCCAAAAGAGAACCTAGAAGATTGAGACCATCCACTAAACCCAATCGTTACTGCCCCATATTTTGATTTCATATCTTGAATGAACTTGTTTTTACTTGACATCATTGGTGCGACCATCATCCAGGGTTTTTTTTCAAGTAATCCATTTTTTTCAGCCTCTGAATGACCGATACCGTCCATTAATAAAACTCCAAATTTTTGATGAAGTAAATTCATATCTTTTACTGAATCATGAAAGTAAAGAGGACCCCAATGACCAAACAGTTGTGTAATGGTTTGGGCTTTACCCAATTGATACCCCATTAAAATTACAGGTATGCCTTTACCGTAAAGCTCGGAAATCAATTCATTCACTTGTTTTTGAATTTCTTCCATTTTTGGAAAAACAAATTCAGGTAATCCAAAAGTACATTCAGTGATCAAGGTTTTACATGTTGGAATTTTTGCTCCCTTTAGGAAACCCCTATCCCTTGTACAAATATCACCAGTATAGAAGATATCATCAAAAAGCAAACCCTTGGCGCCAAGAATATGGCCACTGTCAATTAGAGAAAAATCCTCCAGTGATTCTACATGGTTTTCCATATTAAAGCCTCGAAGGCGGGCAATTTCATTTGTTTCAATTGATGATAAAATGGTGCCACCGTTTTTAGTTGGAAGATGATCAGAGTGAGCATGAGATACGAAATTGATTCCGCTTGCATCGCTGTTTTTCGGATCCAAGTAAACACGTTTTTCATTAACATCACACAGGATACCATTTTTAGTCATCCTGACTTTTCTAAGCAATGAAAATCAAAACATTGGATTTGATATAAATTGCAGGTTGAACAGAGTATTGACTAGTTGCTAAATCTAGGAATTCTAATCTCAGGTCGTGGGAGCAACATGGAAAGCATTCTAAAGTCAATTAAAAACAAAAAGATCCCAATTAATCCAACCGTGGTCATTTCAAACAAAACCGATGCGGTGGGACTAAAAATTGCAGAGAGATTAGGGATAAAAACAGAGGTTGTTGAGAGTAAAGGTTTTGAAGGAAGCAGAGCAGATTATGACAAAAAAATTATTTCAGTCCTAAGAAAATATAGAGTTACTCCAAACAATGGACTTGTATGTCTTGCAGGATTTATGAGAATAATTAGTCCAGAATTTGTAAAAAAATACAAAAACAGAATAATCAATATTCATCCAGCTCTACTCCCAAGTTTTACAGGATTAGATTCACAAAAGCAAGCACTGAAATACGGAGTAAAATATTCAGGATGCACAGTACATTTTGTTGATGCTGGAATGGATACGGGGCCAATAATAATTCAGGCAGTAGTCAAAATAAAAGAAAACGACACAGAGGAGTCATTGTCAAAAAGAATTCTAAAAGAAGAGCATAGAATCTACCCCGAAGCTGTAGATTTAATTGCAAGAAATAAAATTAAAATATCTGGAAGAAGAACCATCATAAGTTAAGAGTCAGGACCACCAAAAAAATACAGAACTTTAATCTCTTGTGTGTTACCATGAAAAAAGTGTTTTACATCTTTTGCAACAAAAAATAGTTTATCTTTTGAAATTGTGTAATCAGTACCATTAATTTTCAAAAAACCATCACCTGAAATGACATAGTATACTTCATCACTATCATGAGGTTCTTGAGTATCTTTTTCGCCTGGTTGTAAAACCAAAATACCTGTAGCAAGACTATCACGATTAATAAAAGTGTGAAAATAAGAATTGCTTTTTTTGATTTTTTCAACATATGAATTTAAATCATAATCAAGTTTCAAATTACTCAGCAGCAATTGAAAATGTTTTTCGTGTGGGTGGAGCACTCATGTAAGAATGTCCTTCAGGATGAAGTTTATCATGTTCGGGGCTATTATGCATTTGGATGAAAGTTTCTTTGCTTTCATGTTCAACAATTATTCTATAGCTTCCATCGTTAGCTTTTAGAAAGCGTCTAGAGATGAACCCTGGAAATTTTGCCAATACTTTGTTTGATTCTGAAAACCATTTTTTAAAATTATCTTCAGCTCCGTCTTTGAGTTGAACATCTGCCATCATTACAAACATATTGGAACTAGAAATATCACCATTAAATTTCTTTGCCAAGATTTTCACTAGGGATTCCAAGGATTAAATATCTACAAATCAAAATCAGAATATGGCAGGTATCAAGATTGACGGCAAAGTAATTGCTCAGTCAGTAAAAGACAGGGTCAAAAAGGCAGTAACAGAACTCAAATCCCAAGGAATCAATCCTTGTTTAGCCACAATTTTGATTGGGGATAATCCAGCGTCTGCAACATATGTAAGAAACAAGCATCTTGCATGTGAAGAGGTAGGAATTGCGACAAGAGATCACAAGCTTGATTCGGATGTTACTCAAATAGAACTGAATAAAATCATCGATAACCTAAACATGGATATCTCGGTACATGGAATTTTAGTTCAACTGCCATTGTCCGAACAGTTAGATGAATTTACAACTACATCAAGAATTTCACCACTTAAAGATGTGGATGGATTGACTCCACATAATGCCGGATTACTAGCTATGAAAAAAGCAGCACTTGTTGCATGCACACCATCGGGAGTAATGGAGATGCTTGAATACCACAAAATTGATTTAGAAGGGAAAAATATTGTTCTAATTAATAGAAGTAATCTCGTAGGGAAGCCACTTTATCATTTATTGTTAGAGAAGGATGCAACTGTGACTACATGCCATTCTAAAACAAAGAATCTAACTGAGTTTTGCAAGTCTGCAGACATCATCATAACAGCAGTAGGAGATAGAAAAAAATTCACATTAACATCAGAGATGATTAAAGAGGGCGCAATAGTTATTGATGTTGCAATATCAAGATTTCAAGAAAAACTGGTAGGAGATTCAGATTATGAGCAGATTATTAAAAAGGCATCATTTGCAACACCAGTTCCAGGAGGAGTTGGACCTATGACAGTTGCCATGTTATTAAAAAATACAATCACAGCAGCATCACTGAGTAATCAAATTGAAAGGCAATCCTAAAAAAGATTCACTCAGAAATCTTCTTTTAGAAAAAAGAGATAACACATCTTTTGATCTGTTGAAAATTGCAAGTGAAAAGATACAAAAAAAAATAAAAAAAATTCATGCATACAAGAAGGCTAAAAAAATTGGGACCTATTACCCAATCCAAAGTGAAATTTTCACACAAGACATCATACAAGAACTGATCAGTGATGGAAAAGAAGTATTTTTGCCGAAAGTTATTGAAGAAAATATAGAGTTTAGGAAAATAAAGGATTTTTCGAGTCTAGAAAAAGGCAGATTTGATATAATGGAGCCCAAAGATAACTGCCTGACAGATAACAATCTAGATGTGATTTTAATCCCAACGGTTGGTATTTCACCAGATGGAGTAAGATTAGGATATGGTTATGGATTTTATGATAGGTTTCTAGCAAAATTCAACACAACAACAATTGCCTTAACTTTAGAAAAACAAATTGTAAAAAATATTCCGAAATCAGATCATGATATAATTATTGATTGGATCGTGACAGAAGACAGATTTTTTCAGACTCAGAGATAAGATAATCCTTTTTTGCCGATATCTCGTCTGCAATATTTATTATTCCAAGATATTTTATCAGATGTATCATATGCATTGTCAATGGCTTCCTTTAAAGTATCACCCAAAGCTGTAACTCCCAAAACACGTCCACCATTTGAAAGGATTTTTCCATTTATTTTTTTTGTACCAGCATGAAAAACATATGATTCGTTTGGAATAAAATCAAAACCTGAAATCTCTTCATCTTTAGCATATGATTCAGGATATCCTTTTGATGCTAAAACAACACATACAGCATACTGATTTTTCCATCTTGGAGAAGGCATATCAGATAATTTGCCTTCAATGCTTGCGACAAAATAATCATACAAATCAAAATCCATTCGCATTACAATGGGCTGACACTCAGGATCACCCATCCGGACATTATATTCTAGGACATATGGTTCATTATTTCGAACCATAATTCCAGCATACAGAAATCCCTTGAAAGGGATACCTTCATTTTTCATGGAGTGTATAGTTTTATCAATGATTTTTTTTTGTATCTTTTCTGCCAATACATCTGTGACAATTGGAGTAGGTGAATATGCACCCATTCCACCAGTATTAGGGCCTTTATCATCATCAAAAATTCTCTTATGATCTTGACTAGAAGCCATCGGTATGGCTATTTGTCCATCAGAAAGTGAAATGTATGATGCTTCGATGCCTTCAATTCTTTCCTCTATAATGATTTTGTTTCCAGCATCACCAAATGTTTTTTTGACAAGAATTGTTTGAATTGCATCTAGTGCCTCCTTTGTACTATTACAAACAATAACACCTTTTCCTGCAGCAAGCCCGTCTGCTTTTACCACCACGTTGTAATCAAGCGATTTAACATATTCCTGAGCCTTATGAGCATCATCAAATATTTCAAACCTAGCAGTTGGGATATTGTTGCGCTTCATGAAATTCTTGGCCCAAATCTTACTTGATTCAAGTTGTGCAGCCATTTGAGAAGGTCCAAAGACTTTGAGATTTAGCTGGTTAAATTTATCGACAATTCCTGCAGCTAGGGGATCTTCAGGACCAACTACTGTAAAACAGTTATTTTTTTGAGCAAAATCAGCTAATTCATCCAAGTTGTTGACATCAATTGAGACATTGTTTTTGGTGCCACCATTTCCAGGAGCTGTAAAAACTGTTTCAACTTTATCGCTTTGAGATAATTTCCACGATAATGCGTGCTCTCTTCCTCCAGAACCCACCACTAGAATATTTACCAACAAAAATCATCTTTTGCTCAATTATATAATCCGTCTCAAAAAAACAATTTAGCTTTATAATGCCACATACATGTTAAGATCCAGATGGAACTTTCTACAAAGTTTGATGCCAAATCAATAGAGATTCAAGTAAAAGAATACATCAAAACTATTGATTTAGAGAAACAGATTTTTGCATCAGATAAACCTGAAAAAATTCGATTTATTGAAGGGCCACCAACAATGAATGGGATCCCACACGCAGGACATCTAAGAGGTAGAGTCATCAAAGATTTGTGGTATAGATTTAATACATTGCAAGGAAAAAAAATTGAATTTAATGGCGGATGGGATACACAAGGTCTTCCAGTAGAATTACAGGTGGAAAAAGAATTAGGGATATTTGGTGGAAAAACTGAAGCAGTAAAACAATTCGGAATAGAACGAATTGTTACTGAATGTAAAAAAGTTGTAAAAAAATACAATAAATCATGGGTAGAAGTTGATGAACAGCTTGGCATGTCATTTAATCACGATAAAGCATATTGGACTTTTAGGGATGAATTTATTGAAAGAGAGTGGCAAGTGCTAAAAAAAGCGCATGAAAATGGCATTTTAGAGGAAGATTTCACAGTAATTGCATATTGCCCTAGTTGCCAAACATCACTTAGTCATGCAGAAGTAAATCAAGGGTATGAAGAAGTAAAAGATCCTTCGTTATACTATAAAGTAAAACTAGTTGATGAAGATGCATTTTTGATAGTATGGACCACCATGCCGTTTACTCTAGTTACTGATGCGATGGTGGGTTTTCAACCTGAAGAAGACTATGCATATGTCAAAGTAGAAAATGAAACATGGGTTGTTGGAAAAACAAGATTAGAAGAATTCATGGCAGAGATAAGAATTGAAAATTATAAAATTGACAAAACTTTGAAAGGTTCAGAATTTGAAGGAAAAAAATATACCCACCCATTACTTGATCTGATTCCAGAGTTAAAGGAATGTTCAAAATCAAACAATTTTCATGTTGCAGTTTCAGAAACATTTGTTGATGCAAGTACAGGAAGCGGTCTAGTTCATTTATCACCGGCAAATGGAGAAGAGGATATCAAAATAGCTAACAAACGAAATGTAAAAATTTTCAGTCCAATTGATGACGAAGTAAAATTTACCAAAGAAGCTGGAAAATACCACGGAATGTTTGTAAGAGACGCAGATAGAGTTATTGTAGAAGATCTAAAAGAATGCAACGCATTAGTAAAAATTGGAAAAATAAAACACAAGTATCCTCTTTGTTGGAGATCACACCATCCAATTGTATGGCTTGCAAGGAGAGGATGGTTTTACAAGTTAGAAAGACTAGACAACAAGGCAATTGATGCTGCAGAAAGTGTAGAGTACTTTTTTGAGCAACCAAAAAACAGATTTTTGGGAATTATCAAGGAAAAGCACCCATGGTGTATTTCAAGAGAAAGAATATGGGGATGCCCATTACCTGTTTGGGACTGCGAGGAGTGTGGTGCAAAAAACTGGTTTTTCTCAAGAAAGGAAATAGTGAGTGCAGCCGACAATTTGCCTGATGGTCCTGACTTTGAATTACATAGACCATGGATTGACAACATTGCAATAAAGTGTAAAAAATGTGGAAGTCCAAAAACAAAAAGAGAAGAATATGTTTTAGATACATGGCACAATAGTGGATCGGCCCCATACTCATCGTTGACTGATGAGCAATATGTAAATGAAATACCTGCTCCATTTTTCACTGAAGGAATTGATCAAACAAGAGGCTGGGCATATACCCTGCTAATAGAAAATGTGATCTTAAACAATGGCCCTACTCCTCCCTACAAGTCATTTTTGTTTCAAGGACATGTACTTGATGAGAAGGGGGGTAAAATGAGTAAAAGCAAAGGAAATGTTTTGGAAGGGGCAGAATTATTGCAAAAATATCCAGTTGATTTGATTAGATTCTATTTTATGTGGAAGGCAAGTCCGATTGAACCACTTAGTTTTAGTACTGATGAATTGATGTCAAGGCCATACCAGGTAATAAACACATTATTCAACCTCCACCTATACTTTAAACAAAATAGCCAATACGACAATTTTGACAAGTCAAACACAATTGCATGGGCAAAGCAAAATGATTCGCTTACATCACCGGACATATGGCTACTATCAAAACTACAAAAACTAATCCAAAAAATTACAGTTAAAAATCAGACATGTAAATTCCATGAAAGTGCAAAAGCGATTGATGATTTTATCATAAACAATCTAAGTCAAATTTACATTCCAATTACCAGAGGAGAATTGTGGGATGAGGATGAAGGCAAGAAGAATAGAATATTGTCAATTTATGCAGTATTAAGCGAAGTACTCAAAACCCTGGACATTTTGATTCATCCATTTTGTCCATTTACCAGTGAACATCTATACCAAACTGTATTTCAGGGTGAACAAAGCATTTTACTTGACAAATGGCCTCAATATGAAAAATCACTCGTATGCGAAGAGATTGAAGAATCATTTGACATTATGAAAGATGTTGTCTCCGTATCAGCAGCAGCAAGGATGAAGGGAAAATTAAAAAGAAGATGGCCATTAAATGAAGCAATAATTTGCGTCAAAAAAGGACAAAAAATTAAACTTGAGTCATTATCAGATTTATTGCAATCCCAGTTAAATGTAGAAAAATTCTCCATTGTAGAAACGGAAAAAGACTCGGGACTAGAGCAAATTCTAGAATTAAAACATCTAGGATTACCAATAAAACCCATAATAGAATTAGAAAGAAAAAGAATTGGGCCCAAAGCAAAACAACACATGGGAAATCTAGTTTCAAGGTTTACAGAAACAGACACGGAAGAAATTATTTTATCATTACAAGATAGTTCAAGATATGACTTTAATATTGACGGAGAAATCATTTCATTAGATAAAGAAGATTATGTTATAGATTTTGATGCAAATGAAAATTTTGCAGTATCTAAAAGAGACGACTATGTTGTATTCATTTCAACATTACGAAACAAGGAGATAATGGCAAAAGGACTGATCAAAGATATTGCAAGAAGGCTTCAAACGCTTAGAAAAGAGAGAGGATACAACCCCACAGATGTGTTAGAGATTGCATCAATTCTTGATTTGGATGAGGAATCACTTGAAATGATTTATGATAAAGCAGAAGACTTGGCATTTTTGGTAAGAGTAAAACAGGTGAATTTTACAGAATCCTGCAAAGATTACAAAGATGATGATATTGATGGACAAAAAATTAGAATATCTGTAGAATAGATATTGAAATTCAATGTAATATTTTTATTACAATCAAAAATTGTAAAATCAAATGTCCGAATCAAAAACACCAAATGTTGTTGGAATTAATGTTCTAAAACAAAATGGTCTTGACGTGGATGAATTGGTAAAAGAATTAATCAAAAATGCAGCAGTTGAATTTACTGCATACTATTACTTTACCAACCTCAGAGCACATTGTACAGGTATGGAAGGAGAAGGACTCAAAGGAATTATTGAAGATGCACGATTGGAAGATCTTAGCCATTTTGAATCATGCCTTGAGAGAATCTATCAATTAGGAGGTTCCCTCCCAAATGATGCAACAGAATTTATCAAAATTTCTGGTTGTGAATTCTTACAACTTCCACCAAATCCAACAGATCATAAAGCAATTCTAGAGAAATGTCTCAAAGCAGAACAAGGGGCAATTGTCAATTGGGATAAAATTTGCAAAATGACTTTAGGCAAAGATCCTGCCACATACGATATTGCAAAAGACATCTTAGCTGAAGAGATTGAACATGAGTCTTGGTTCTTAGAGTTAATCTATGGAAGACCATCAGGACACATGAGAAGAAAATATTCTGGTGAAAGACCGCATACTAGAAAACACTCTAGAGCACTTGATATGGCTTAAAGTCAAATCAATTTCTTTCTTTTTGATTACAAATTGTGATTTAATTGACGACAAATTGTGAAGATGAGTTGTTTTATCACGGTTAAATAGAAAAATCCACCATAGAGAACATGGTAAAACAGATTAGCTTGGATGCTTGGCAAATTCAGCAGCTATCAGATCTGTTAGAAAAGGGTTCAAACATTGTTGCAAAAACAAACAGACCAATAGTTCTCTACAGACAAACTCTTGAAGAAGAAGAAGAATCCTATGAAGAAATTGTATGTACTCTTACCAAGGGATACGTCATTGAACAGATGGTTACATCAGGGGGCGTCTTAGTTCCAAGCTTTCATCAACAATTTGTTTTTACAATCGAAGAGTATCCTGAAGAATTATTGCGAAAAAGTAAAGATCGCTTTTTAGAAACGATTGACTTTCTTGAAGAACAATTAAAATGACGTCATAGTTAATAAATACCCTAAATTTCATGATTCTTACATGCAGTTACTAGAATTTCAGGCTAAGGAACTTTTTCGAGAATATGGGATCAATCTACTGAGGAGCATATCATCAACAGATATTGAAGAAGGACGAAAGCATGCAAAAGAATTAGGATACCCATTTGTGATTAAAATCCAAGTACCAGTTGGTGGCAGAGGCAAAGCAGGTGGAATTCAAAAATGTCAAAATGATGATGAATTCGAACTAAAATATCCTCAAGTCATGGACTTGACAATCAAGGGAGAAAAGGCCAGAGCAATTTTACTTGAAAAAATGGCAGATATCAAAAAAGAGCTGTATTTGTCACTATTTTTGAACCGTTCAAAAAGATGCTATACAGTAATTGCATCAGCTGAGGGAGGAGTGGAGATAGAATCAGTAAAAAATCAGATTATCAAAGAAGTGGGATTAGGAGAAGTCTCAGATGAACTTTCAAAAGAAGTTGCAAAAGAGATGGGATTGGAAGGAAAAACAGCAGAACAATTCATAGACACTTTGAAAAAATTATCAAAACTTACTATTGAGAAAGAAGCTGAACTTGTAGAGATCAACCCGCTTGCAATCATGCAAGATGATTCAATCATGGCACTTGATGGAAAGTTTGTTACAGATGATAACAGTAACTTTAGACATCCAGAATTGCAAAAATATCAAGAAAAGACAGAGATTGAAGAGCAAGCTGAAAAAAGCGGATTTTCATTAGTAGAGTTGGACGGAGATATTGCAGTAGTGGGAAATGGTGCAGGATTAGTAATGTCTACGTTAGATATGTTATCAGATAATGGAGGGAAACCAGCATGTTTCTTGGATGTTGGAGGTGGTGCAACTACAGAATCAGTTTATGAAGCATTAACGTTGATTAGTAAATTAAACAGAGTAAAAGGAATTCTAGTAAATCTCTATGGAGGAATCGTAAAAACAACAGTAGTTGCAGAAGCATTTCTGAAAGCATATGAAGATAATTTAATTGACTTGCCAGTATTTGCAAGATTAAAAGGAACTGAATCAGAGAAAGCAAAAGAAATGTTGCAAAATTCTAGAACCAAAATATTTGATTCAGTTGAAGACGCAATTAATGCAGCAGTGATGGGAGTAAAAAAATGACGGATATTTTTGGATTGTTAAAAGGAAAACCAGGAGAACCAGATTATGAAAAGAAAGGAGTAATTGTTCAAGGAATTACTGGATCATACGGATCATTGCATGCATCCAACATGGTATCCTATGGAACTAATGTAGTAGCAGGAGTTACTCCAGGTAAAGGAGGGCAAACATGGAATGACAGCATACCAATTTACAATACCATGCAGGAGGCAGTGAATGCCACGAATGCAAAAATTTCAATTATTTTTGTTCCAGCGAAATTCTTTCTCGGAGCTGCAAGAGAAGCACTAGAGGCAGGAATTAAGCTGCTAGTTGCAATTCCAGAGCATGTCCCAATTAGAGATACTATGGAAACATTAGAATTGGCAAACAAAAAAGGTGCAGTGATTATTGGGCCAAATACACCAGGAATAATGATTCCAGAATTAATCAAAGTAGGAATCATGCCACCAATGCCCTTCAAGGCAGGAAAAATTGCAGTCTTATCAAAAAGTGGAACATTACTATACGAAATTTCCGATGCCTTAACTAACGCAGGATTTGGCCAATCAATTACCATTGGAATTGGAGGAGATCCAATAAATGGGACAAGACTGATTGATGCGTTTGAAATGGTGAAAGACATTCCAGATTTGGAAGGAATGGTAGTGGTTGGTGAAATAGGAGGAGATTCAGAAGAAATGTTAGCTCAAAGAATTATCGACAGTGGGTTTAACAAGCCTACTGTAGCATATATTGCAGGCAGGGCAGCTCCCAAAGAAAAAAGAATGGGACATGCAGGTGCAATTGTTATGGGAAATTATGGTTCAGCAGAATCTAAAATTTCAATGTTTAACAAGGCAAACATCCCAGTCGCAAAAAGACCTGCTGAAGTGCCAGTATTATTAGCCGGAAAAATGGAAAAATCCGATTAGAATAAAAGAGAGATACACAGGAGTCAATTAAATGCCCATCACAGATCCAGAAAAGAAAAGGATTGCACAGCAAGCACGTCTTGTAATGAGAATTTGCTTCAAATGTGGATGCAGAAACGATATTGATGCTACACGATGCAGAAAATGTAGAAACCCATACTTGAGATTAAAGAATAGAAACCTAGGCGTAAAGAAATAGAATTAAAAATTCATCAATCTTTGTCTATAAGTTACAATTACAGATTTTAATTCATTATTGTGTTTTATGATAAAAGATTTTGCAGATTCTGGACTTTCTAAATCTTCTAGGATCAGTTGAAGATCATCAGGTAATTGATCATTCATCTGGTAAAGAACTTTGGCTGCCTCTACATATTGTCCCAAATTTTCAGCATACTCATATGCCAATTTCATTCTATCTATTAATGCATCAAACTCTTGCAGAGACATGTATAATATTTTTAGAATTAGTAGAAAAACTCAAGGTAATAACAATATAATCACATAACCTAAAGACAAAAAAGCTTGTCTTTTAGTAGAATCTTTGGACCGGTCGTCTAGTTTGGTTTGGATGACGCACTCACACTGCGTAAGGAAATGATTTCCCGCAAAGGTCGTGGGTTCAAATCCCATCCGGTCCATCCCTCTAGTGTAATTTTTTAGGTTCCAGCCCCAAATCAGAATGAAAAGCCAAAATTAACCAAAGAGAAATTCACAAGATTTTGGAACATATGAACAGAAACCCATTGGATAGTTTAGAAAACATAGTTAAAAGGAGTCAAGATTAAACAACTAACTATGAAGGCCAGATTTAACGGTAAATGTGTAGAATGTGGAGAATCAATCAAAGTCGGAAAAGAAATTTTGAAAAATTCTGAAGATAAATGGGTTCACAAAGCATGCTCAGATTTAGAAGAAGAACTGCCATAAGGGATCAGAACAAATTAGTAAAAAATTTTTTAAGTAACTTTGGAAGAATACAATCAAATGAATTTAAAATCCAAAGTATTTGTAATGGCGTCAATGCTAGCAATATTATCAATCGGAGTTATCCCAGTAGAGATTTCTGCACAGACCAATGAAATTACAGTTACTCCGATTAATGAAGAGATTAGTTTAGAAAAAACAGTAACTACAATGAATGTACCCGAAGATAACAAGTTTACCTGGGGGTTTGTAAAAGGTGGACCATCTGAATACGTTGAAAGGTATCCAGTAATTATTCAGTTTTACAGTGATGATGATCCTGTTCACTTTGCACAAGTAGATGTAAAAGGTGATGGGTCATACGAATACAAATTCAGAGTGAGAAATCTGGATTCAAACACAGGAGAATTTGTAAATATTTTTCAGGGAGATTACGTGGTGAAAATCTTCAGGGTTATTCCAAATATCAATGATTTGGTTTGAAATCAATAAGGCGTCCCATTTTCTCTTTGTTTTGTAAAAGCTGAAACATACCACTCAAATTCATCAAGAAGTCTAGAAACTCTTTTTTCATAATTTTCATCTAATAATTTTCCG
>Ga0224501_10002228_pt1 | contig 15155 bp, 12 predicted proteins | sample SF_Oct11_sed_USG_4_FD_169105 | JGI IMG/M metagenome (GOLD analysis project Ga0224501, IMG submission 169105) | Sediment microbial communities from San Francisco Bay, California, United States - SF_Oct11_sed_USGS_8_1 | ecosystem: Environmental > Aquatic > Marine > Sediment | place: USA...
TGACCAGATACCCGAACTCCTGCCGACACTGAAGAAAGGCGGTCTATTTTTCGTTCCTCTTATGGCACTGACTGTGGCGCTGTTGATGGGCTACACGCCGACCTTTGTCGCGGTTATCGGAGCTATTGCAGTGCTTGCCGTCGCCATGGTTAGGCCGCGCACCCGTATCGGACCGCTCAAACTGATAGGAGTGTTGAGCGAGACCTGCTACCGCATGGTGCCGGTGGCCGGTGCCTGTGCCGCCGCCGGGCTGGTGATAGGCGGCATCACCATGACCGGGCTGGCTGGCAAGCTCGCCCATCTGGTCTATGGCATCACGGAAGCGCAGATGTTGCCGTCGTTGATCATCGCCGCCTTCATGACCATCGTACTCGGCATGGGCATGCCGACACCGAGCGCCTACATCCTTGCCGCCGCCATGATGAGCCCGCTGCTGACCGATTTGGGGATTCCCGTTCTGGCGGCGCATATGTTTGTGCTGTACTTCGCGGTCATGTCGGCATTGACGCCACCGGTAGCGGTAGCGGCTTATGCCGCCGCCTCCATCGCCGAGGACAACCCGCTCTATATCGCCATTCTAGCGGTAAAGTTCGCACTGGCCGCGTTCCTGGTGCCGTTTGCCTTCGTCTACGGCAATGAGCTGTTGATGGTCGGACCGATCTCGACAACCCTGATCTCGTTCGCATCGGCCGCTGTTGGACTGATCCTTCTGGCTGCGGCCATCGAGGGCCATCTCGATCGACCACTGTCGCAGTGGTTTAGGTTGCTGCTGGCACTGGCCGGTGCTGGGTTGGTCATACCCGATGTGCGCACGTCCCTGGGCGGCCTAGCGCTCCTCACGGTGCTGTTCGCACCCCGAGCGCTGGCCATGGCCCGATCGGCGCGAAAGTAGTCCGAGGTTATGTCGGGTGCGCAGCCAGGTTGCCTTATTCATACGCTGCGAATAAGTCCTCGATGGTAAAGAGCTTCTTGGCCATGCCCTGCTCAAACGAATAGCGGCAGAGCGCATCGATCGCATGTTTGTTCTTCTCGATGCCGTAGGGCCACCAGTCGTCACCCATGATGCGCTTGGTTTCGGCCAGATGATCGACCAGCCAGGGCAACATATTATAGAAGTAAGCGACCTGGTTCAGTTCCTGCACCGCGTGCTGACGCGAAAGCTCAAAGGCTTTAAACAGGCGCGCGGGTAAATCCGGGTGCTTGGCGATCAGGTCATTGCGGACACCCAGTGTATGCATGATCGGGTAGATGCCGGATTTCCGGTAGTACTCCTGCTCCGCCGTCTTAACGTCGGCGAATAAACGCCGGATACGGGGGTCGCCGGCAACGAAGGCGCCGGGCGCACGCGGACCGATGGCGGCGTCGATCTTTCCCTCCAGCATCAACTGCCACAGGGTTTCGTCCTTGCCGATAAGCTGGAAGCTGATTTCCGGCGGCAGATCGACAGGCACCTTCTCGTCGCGGCCTGGCTCGTCGTAATCGCCTTGAAACCAGTTAATGTCTTCGGTACGGACGCCATATTCGTCGGACAACATGCCCCGCACCCAAACATTGGCGGTCAACTGATACTCGGGCAAACCGACATTGCGGCCCTTGAGGTCTTCCGGTTTTTCAATGCCGGCGTCGGAACGGACGTAGATTGCACTGTGGCGAAAGGCGCGGGACGGAAAGACAGGAATCGCGGTATAGGCGTTTTCACCCCGGGAAAGTTGCAGCAGGTAGGTGCTGAACGACATTTCGGTGAGATCGAATTCGTGATCGACCATACCCCGCAGGAACGCTTCCTCCGGGGGCAGGATTTCCCACTCGAGATTGACGCCTTCGGCTTTTATGGTTTTCGCGATCAGAGGCCAAGTGCGGTCATAGGCGCCGCAACCGATGGTTAAGGTTTGCATGGTGGATCTCCTATCCGATTACGCCCTGGGATTTATAGGCTTCGTATTCTTCTTCGCTGAGGCCGAGGAAATCGCGGTAGACGATGTCGTTCTCACCGCCCAGCAGCGGCGCCGCCTTGGTCACCACGCCGGGCGTCGCGGAAAGGTCGAAACCGGGGAAGTAGTAAGACTGATCGCCGATCACCTCGTGATGCTGCTTGCGCCAGGTCTTGCGTTCCGCTAATTGCGGATCGGTGAACAGATCGGCGATGGAATTGACAGGATAACAGTGAACTTGCGCCTGTTGCAGGGCTTCCGCCGCCGCATTCGATTCGCAGGTTTTTGTCCAGTTCGAAATCAGTTCATCCAATTCCGCCTTATTGGCGCGGCGGGCGTCCGTGCCGGCGAAGCGCGGGTCATCGCTCCATTCGGGATGGCCGAGAGTGGCGGCGAGACGGGCGAATTCATCATCCGACCAGCATGATACCGCCAGCCACGCATCGTCCCCGCGGCAGGGATACGCGCCGTGGGGAGCGGCCACCGGATCGTCATTGCCGGATCGTTCGGCAATCCGTCCGGTGGTATGAAAATCGAGCATGGCGCCGGAGATGAAATCGATGCCGCATTCGTACTGGGAGATATCGACCAGGGCGCCCTTGCCGGTGCGGCGGCGGCGGTCGAGGGCGGCCAGAGCCACGGAAGCGCCGTAGAGGGCCGCGACAAAATCGATATAGGGGCCATAAAGCAGCATGGGCGAGCCGTTACGTTCCCCGGTCAGGCCGCAAAACCCGGCTAAGGCCGACAACTGCGAGCCGAAGCCGGGGGCGTTGGCGCGCGGGCCGGTCTGGCCCATGTTGCAGGTGGAAATCATGATCAATCCCGGATTGGTCTTGATGGCCTCTTCGTAGCCGAACCCGATCCGCTTCATGACCCCGGGTCGCATGTTTTCGACCACCACGTCGCACCAGTCAAGCAGGCGACGACCCAGTTCGACTCCGCCCGGCTTCTTCGCATCCAGCGTAATGCCGTGCTTGGAGTCATTGAAGTAGGTAAAACACCCCCCCCTGTTGATGCCCTGCTTGCCGTCCTTGAAAGGCGGATATTGCAAGCGGAAACCGTCGGGACGGTCCTTGGATTCCACATGAACCACCCGGGCGCCGAAATTGGCCATCACCTTGCCGATCCACGGACCGGCGGCATAGCCGCCGAAGACGGCGACGTTGACGCCTTCCAGGGCTTGGCGTTTGGCACTCATGCGCCGCCCTTTTCGATCTGGCTGGGGCGTCGGACCTTCAGCCGTTCGCCGTCAACAATGGCGAATCCGCCGCAATGGCGCTGGACCTTGCCGTCCGGGCCGGGGAGGTCCTGCCAGAAGCCGCGCGCTTCCAGTTGCGGGTCCGTCGAGATGTCTTCCACCGTGGAAACCGGATAGCCGAGCATTTCGCGGGCAAAGGCGCCGTTGAGGAATTCGCGCTTGGTCACTGTCAGGAAAAATTTTGAAATTGGCGCTTCGAAGGTATCCACTTCCTCCTGCGTCGCCTGGGTCGGATCGAATGTGGCCCAGTCGATATCGGCAAGTACGCCCAGGTCCGCTCCCGCTTCGCGCATCCAGGAGACCAGCCCTTCATTGGTGCGCCGCCCGGCGACGCCGCCGTAAAGGATAAAATTGAGATAGCCGTCCTTGCACGGCCAGAAGACCCTGTAGCTGGCGCCATGGATGGAACGTCCCGTCATGAAGGCGCCGGCCCGTTTCGGCAGGGTCCGTTCGATATCCCAGAACGCCGGCGCATGGGCCAGCGCCGCCACCACCGAAGCCTGAGCGGAAACATCGACAAGCTGCCCTTCGCCGGTTTCGGCCCGGTGATTAAGCGCCATCAAGGCGCCGACGGCAGCCATCGCACCGGCCCAGCCCCGGGACTGGGGCACACTGATACGCACCGGCATGCCGTCCGGTTCCCCGGCCAGGGTCATGGCGCCGCCGCCGGCCATGATTTCGAGATCGCCAGCCAACCAGCCAGCGCACGGACCGGTGCGGCCGAATGGCGTGATCGCGACATGAATAAGGCCGGCGTTGGCGGATTTCCTGCAGTCTTCGTCAATGGCGGCGGCAGCGGAACCCGGCGTCGCCGTTTCCAGCAGGAAATCGGCCTTGGCCAGCAACTTGACGAATTCGGCGCGTCCCGCATCCGTATCCAGATTCAGGGTCAGGGTCCGTTTATTGATATTGGCGGCCTGCCAATCCGCGCCGCCGGTGTCGCTGCCCGGCGCCTCAATCTTGAGGACATCGGCGCCGAGTTCAGCGAGAATCCGGCCGGACATCCAGCCGAGCGCATCGGTACAATCAAGAACCAGGTAGCCCGAAAGCATTATAAAGCCTCCCTGGACTTTCTTCCCTTACCGTCCAGTGCGAGCCAGGCTGTGCACCCAGCCATGCATAAAGCTTTTGGCGTGCTTGATCTGATCGTCGGTAAAAAAGTCTTCCGGCTTGACCCTGTCGACCGGATAAACCGGACGATGGAAGTCCTGCTCGTAGCCGTAAGGTACCGTGGCATCAATACCCATGCCGCCTTCAAATTCGGTGTTGGACGCGGTCCACGCCTTGTCACCTGCGGTCATGCGTTCCGACGGCATGAAAGTCTGTCCCCGGCCGCCCGGCAACGGATTGAGGATGTCCGCTCTCGGGTTCACCCGGGTGGTCAGGCACCACATGATATCATCCATGGAATAGATGTCGGTGTCTTCGCTGACCGCGATGGCGAGGCGCATGCCCTGCGAACAGGACAGGATCGCCGACAGGAAATTGCGCTGCCAGCCTTCTTCGATCTTGTTGCGTTTCTTCACCTGGATGATGCAGCCGCCCCAGTCGGTCATGCTGTAAGGAATATGAACATCCTGGATGATCCCCGGCTGAAGCCGTTCGCAGAGCTCGTAGATCGCCGACTCACGGACCGTGGTGTCGATATTCGCATCGTCCGAGGTATGAACACCCAGCGGAAAGATGATCGGTTTCTTTTCCGGCTTGCGCATGGTGATACCGGTGACATGGAAAGTTGGCGCCTTATAGGCTTTACCCATATAACCAGCCCATTCCGGGTGGAAAAAGGTCTTGCCCTGAACGCCCAGTTCCTCGGCTTCAGCGGTTTCATAACGCTTGTCGCGGGGATGGAGATAGCCTTCGAGGACATATTCCGCATCGGCCAGGGTCAGCGCATCAATGGTCCGGCATTTGACCAGACGGATGGGAGACCCCTGAACCGCGCCGGCGATACCGATTTCGTCGCAGCCCTTGGGTAAGATGGCGTAATCGAATCCGCCACCGGCGGCCAGTGTGCATGCGGGCGGAACACCGAAGCACATGGTCAATGGAATCGGTTTGTCGTCCTTGTAATGGGCCGTCATGATCTGCCACATGTGCGAGCCCGGAGAAATCTGGAAGGTGCCGACATTGCCCCAGCGGAAGTTCATGCGGTTGTAGCCGATGTGGCTGCCGCCTTCGAAATAATCGCCGATCACGCAGGAAATGCCCGAACCGATGGTCAGTTCGGATTCCAGCGCCGTATGGCGGATAGCGGTGATCCATTTGTTGACGTCAAGGTCATCGGTAATCACATGTTCCTGAACCGGCGCATCATCTTGGGAAATTTCGACCGGCGCCATGGGGTGGGTCAGGGCATAGGCCAATTTTTTCGTTCGCTCAACGGGTCCGTTCCAGCCGAACATTTTCTCGATCGTGCCGATATCGGAAAACAGGTTGGTGACGGCGCGCGCATGGGGCTTTCCCTTCACGTTGTTGAACAACATGGGCAGACCGCCATCCAGGTGTTTCTGCAAACCGGTGATTTCCAGATCCGGGTTGACCTCCTTGTCGGTTTCGATCAGGAGCCCCTGGGATTTGAGCCATTCCAGCGCGGACGGAAGTGTGGTGATATCATTCGCCATAATTTGTTCTGCCTCCTTGAAATTCAGTAACGTTTCTTGATGTTAAGATATCTTCCGGATTAATCCGGAGCATGAAGTTTAAAAACCTTGTTTTTCATCTTCCCGTCCCAGCGATGGGCGAATTCAGCGGGAATACCGAATTGGTCGAGAGCCCGCGCAACGATGTGGTTGACAATATCGTTAATGTCTTGCGGGTGATTGTAGAATGCCGGCACGGGAGGAAGCATGGTCACGCCCATCCGCGAGAGTTTAAGCATGTTCTCCAGATGAATGGTGCTGAGGGGGGTCTCACGTGCAATCAAAACCAGGCGGCGGCGCTCTTTCATGATTACATCGGCGGCACGATGGACCAGCGTTTCACCGTGACCGGCGGCAATGGCCCCCAAGGTGCTGAGCGAACAAGGCGCGACGATCATGCCTTCGGTAATGAACGAACCCGAGGATACCGCCGCGCCCATATCGCCGCTGGAATAGGTTTTCGTCGCCATCTCGCAGACTTCTTCGAAGGTATAACTGGTTTCGTGCTCGATGGTCTGGCGGCCCCATTTGCTGACGACCAGATGCGATTCAACCTTGGCTTCCTGCAAAGCCTGAAGCAGACGAATTCCGAATACGGCTCCGGTCGCTCCGGTAATGCCAACAACGATTTTTTTCAAAGGGTATCTCCCAGGCAATATCTTAATATACGCCGCATGCGTTCAGTTCAGTTCCGGTTTCCAGCTTTCCGGGATTATGCCAACGGCAATCCCTTCCTGCACGTAATACTTCCAGATTTTCGAAGCATAATGGGCCATGAATTCGGGCGGCGAGGATTTGCTTAATTCGTCAAGTTCCAATTTGGTAAGAGGCTGAATTTCTCCCGCTGTGGCCGCAAGCATCTGGGCGCGGGCGTTTTCCTCAAACTGGATAGCGGCGGCGAGAACCGAGGGGATGGTTTCCGCGACCAACAAACCGCCATGTGCGCGCATCAGGGCCGCGTTATGGGGGCCCAGGGTTGCCGCGAGTTCCCGCCCCTGTTCCGGCGTGCGAATCCGGCTGGGATCGGGGTGCACGGGAATGCCGCTTCGCCAACGCACCGAGTCGCAGCGCATGAGGTGCATTTTCCCACCCTTCACCAGGGTCAGGGCCAGCGCGTTTTCGGAATGGACGTGAGCGACGGCGTTGACATCCGGGCGGGCGCGATAGATTTCACTGTGGATGAAGACTTCGCTGGGCGGTTTTACACCCTCCTCGCCGTCCAGCACGCGACCGTCGAAATCAACCACCAGCAGGGATGCTGGCGCGACTTCGGCCCGGCTTTCCACCAGGGAATGAATCATCAGGGCATCGCGCCCGGGAAGCCGGGTGCTGACATGGCCGTTATAGGAAAGGATCTTCTGCATGTGGAGCAGACGAACACAGGCCGCAACCTGGATACGCAAGCGTTCTTCCTGATCGTTCCGCAAGCTGCGTTCGGCTACCTTATTCATTGCTTTATAACCCTGGTCCGTATCCGAAATTATCATTCAAAAAGCATATCAACACCTCCGAGGCACGCCTCCCTGAAGAATGCCCGGCGGTGAGTAGTTTATATCTTAGGCAGTGATATCATCCCGCCAAGTTAGACAATAATACAATAGGTAAATGGCTTGTTATTCAATAAACGAATATCTTGAAGAGCGGAATTACTGAAATATAGTCAGATAGGGAGGAAAATGCTCAAAAATGACAAATCCACCCAGAACCATGGTTCCCAGACCGACAAATATGCCCAGACGGCCAAAATTCAGGCTGCCCTCACCCAGCCGGGACCGGAACGGAACAGCGATGACAAAGGACAGAGCGGCCATGCCCATCATGGATCCGATTCCGAATACCACCACATAAACTAGACCCGCCATCAGGCTTTCCGCCGTGCCGACGGCCAGAAGCACCAGCGCCGCCGAACCCGCAAGGCCATGCATCAGGCCAACCATGCCCGCGCGCAGCCCCAGATTCGGAGCATAGGCCGGTGTATGTTGATGGCGGTGTGCCGCCGGATTGTGGGTTTCGTCGGCGCCGTGGGCATGGACGTGAACGTGACGTTTGTCGTCATCATGAGAATGCAGATGAACATGCAGGCGCTGCTTTCGGGCACGCCGCAGCACATCGGCGCCAAGAGCCAGCAGCATGACGCCGACCAGCAGTTCCAGAAACTCGGCAACGCTTTCGGAAATTCCGGCCCCACTTAAAAGTACGAAGGCGCTGACAGCCAGCAGGGTAAGCGCGTGACCGGCCCCCCAAGCGAGGCCGACGCGCACGGTTTCGGAAACGGTCCGGCTGCGCGTCGCCAGCGACGCCACCGCCGCGATATGATCGGCATCCAGCGCATGACGCAACCCGAACAGCAATCCGAAAGCAAAAATATATGTCATTTAGAGCAGCTTTCCATTCATGCAAGTTTTCGCTTCGGCGTGATGATTGTGGCCAGGGCGAGAAGATTAAACAGCGCGATGAGGTAGAAAATCCATTGCGGTTGCCCTTGATCGATGACCCAGCCAAGAAATATCGGAACCAGGGTTCCGCCCACGGCGATTCCGGTAGAAACAAAGCCAAAAACCTTACCGCTGGTTCCCTTTGGCGCCACCGCCCGCACCATCATATCACGGGCCGGGCGAATAATTCCCTGGCATAATCCGGCCATAATGTAGAGGCCAATAATGAAAGCCGCCGGAAGAACGCTTACGCCAATTACCCCGATCATCCCGGCAGTGGCGATAAAGGCCAAAGCGGCAACAAAATTATGCCGGGAAGTCATATCGGCGATAATTCCGCCAAGCAGAATACCAAGCGCACTGGCGAAAAGATATCCGGTCAGGGCCACGCCCGCACTCTCCAGGGACATCCCATGCAGCGACCCCAAGGCAACGATGGAAAAGCTCGTTATGCCGCTGGTGGTCATGGAGGTCATGCTGAAAAATAGAAAAAACATTAGCATGGGCGCGGAAAACAGGAGCTTGAACCCGTCGACCGCTGGCGCGATATCTTCGCTACCTTGATCGGGTTTTGCATCTGCGGAATCACCGATCAGCACGCTCGACTGCATTATCATGGCAATCACCATGACCAGCCCCGCCGCACCTGCCGCCGCCAATGCCATGCGCCATCCCCAAAGGGCGGCAATGAAAATAATTGTCGCCGGCGCCACGCTGTTGCCCAGATGCCCGGTGAAGGTATGGATGGAGAAAGCCCGCCCCATACGGCGCTGGTCCACGGAATGCGAGAGAATGGAATAATTCGCCGGATGGAAAACGCTGTTGGCGGCGCCGGCGATTACGGCTAGGACCAGCAGCCATTCAAACGTCGGAACAGCAGACATCGCGACAAAGGCAAGCGCCTGAACCAGCAATCCGACGATCAGCACGATGCGGGCGCCAATCCGATCAACCAGAAAACCAATCGGAACCTGCACGGCGCCGGAAGCTCCGTTATAGAGCGCAACGGCCAAGCCCAAAGCCATATAACTGACACCGAAATCAATCACCAATAAGGGAAATAACGGCGCCAGACTCAGATGGAAAAAATGGCTGACAAAATGTCCGGTGCCGACCAGCCCGAGCACGCGGGCGTCATGTCTGACCGAAGCGGATGCGGCGATGGCTTCCGTCATGGCCTAGTCCGGTGTCGCGAACAGAAGGGACTTGATGATCAGGGGAACCACGTTGGTTGGCTGAATCATTTCTCCGATATCCACGTAATCGAAATCTTCCAGCCGAATGCCGTCAACGGAAATGATGGGGCCTTCGACTTTCAGCTCCCGCCTCAGGATTTCACCCATTGTCTTGCCAATATCGCCGTCCATAACCAGGATCAGGGGACGATGCGCGGCGAGGGAACGGCTCAGTCCCTGGCAAACGCCGGAGGCCAGCGCGTACAGCCGGGCATGCAGGGGTTGCCCTTGCCAGGCAAGGGCCAGAGCGACGTCGGTCTCCCCTTCCCTCATATCGAAGCGACCCATGGCACTTGCGATTTCAGCACTGACCTGATCGGACGTAAAATCCCCGCTCAGGTCGAGGTTAAGTTTCAACACCGGGACATTGTGAATGGGAAGATCATGATCGCCGGTAACATGGATGGTGTTGCCGCTGACTTGAACTGAAAACTGCGAGGCGCCGACCACGGTGGCCCGGATGCCTTGGCCGGGATCATAAACCGGCAGGGCAATGCGCTTGTCGTTGAGCACCTTAACCAGCGATTCCGCCAAGGGGCGGCCAAGGTCTTCGTGTTCGGCTATTTCCCGCTTGAAAATATATTCGGCGACGCCACCGGAAAACGTAATGCCATCCGGTTTCGGCGTGTCGGGCAGCGGCGGCGTCAGGGCGAGGGCGCGGCCAAGATCGCCGGCGGGGGCCTGAACGATGGTTTCGATCAGAACATCGACCATGGCCTTAATCATTCGGCCTTGGTCGTCCGCCGAAAGGAGACCGCCTTCTTCCAGCGTGACGCCGGCGGCTTCGGCGATCTGCCGGGCCGGGCCTTCGATCCGCACCAGTTCCCCCCCCTCACCGAAGGCGATCAGGCGGCCGCCGACGGCAATGGCCGCGCTGGCGAGAATGCGCCCGCCGTGCAGCAACGCCAATTTGGTGGTGCCTCCGCCGATGTCGACATTGAGGATGGTTTTATGTTCGGCCTTGGACAGCGCGACGGCGCCGGAACCATGAGCCGCCATCAAGGCTTCCAGGTTATGGCCGGCAGAGGCGCAGACGAATTTTCCCGATTCTTCGGCAAACAAATCGGCGATGGCGCGGGCGTTTTTGCGTTTCAACGCCTCACCGGTGAGGATGACGGCGCCGCTGTCGATTTCATCCCGCGTTAATTTTGCCTCATAAAAGGCGCCGTCGAAAAAATCCTTCAGGGCATTGGAATCGATGGTGTAGTCGGAACGGTAGGGCGTAAGCAGGATCGGCGATCGCCACAGAATTTCCCGGTTGACGACAACGAAACGGCTGGAAAGCGCTTCCGACAGGCGTTGCAAATGCACGCGGGCAAACATCAGATGCGATGTCGACGAACCGACATCGACACCGACGGTGGTCATCTCAACGTTATCGGCATTCCAGATGGCGTCGCTCAGTTGCGCCTGTTGTTCCGGCGAGGGATGCAGATGATCGAATCCAATATCATGCATCTTCGCTTATGCCTCTTCAAACGGGCGTTCGTCGATATGGTCTCCCATGCGCGACTCGACTCCGTTTTTGCGCAGCTCTTCCAGGTAGGTACGGTGAATACGCGGATCCTGATGCTCGTATTCGATCTGCGCGCCGCCGTCGCGTACGCTGACGTCGACCCCCTTAAACAATGCCATTTTGGATTCGGTAAAGGGATAGCGCAGGCTACCCAGGGCGACCGCAAGATACCGCGCCGGGTTCGGTCCGGTGTTGTAGTGCTGGTGATACATACCGTCGGGCGGAGCGAAGACGACGCCGTGATGCCAATCAACCCGGACATAATCATCATCGCCCTCGTACCAGAGAAGCGAATAGCCAGTGCCGGTAACATTGAAGACATGAAAATCGGCGCCGTGGCGGTGACCTTTCTTGTAGGTGCCCACCGGCATTTCCGAAGAATGAGCGTGCATGGTGCCGTCGGCAAGAATGAACTTCATGTTGGAACTACCGGCGCCGCGCTGGTCCCATTGCTGCAACTCGAATCCGGCGAGATCGGGAACGAAATTGGTTTCCCACATATGCCGCCCCGGACGCTTGGGAATGAAATCGCCCTCGCCGGAAAAAAAGCGTTCCTGACCTTCCCGTTCCGGAAAACGGAAAGGATTGGCAAAGACAAAGTCTTCGTTGTGAAACAGATTTAGGACGATGGGAAGATCGGTGGTGGACGACAGACGTGCACGATCCTGGCCGCTGCCGTTGAAATGCTGGTATTTGGCGTTGAGCGGCAGGGCGAAAAGGGACTTCGGCCCCCATTCGAAGCTATGACTTTGGCCGTCATGGGTTTCGATGGTGGTGCTTCCGTGCCCCGCCAGCACATAGATGACCGCCTCCGACATATGCTGCTGGGGTTCGGTCTTGGCCCCCGGCGGAAGATCGATCACGAACTGGGAAACGAAATCGCCGCGGCCCTTTAAATGGACAAAGGCGCCATCAACGCCGAAACGCGCCCAGGGCTTGGTTTCAACCTTGAGCAGATCAACGCCGAAATCCTCCACCGTCGGGATGCCTTCGCGCGAGGTCCAGTCAAGATAGGGATCGAATAGAAACTTTGAGTCCGCCGGGTCTGTCACAATTCAGCCTTCCTTAATGAATTTTCCCATCTTCGATTCGGCGCCGTTTTTCTTCAACTCATCAAGATACATTTTGTGGATACGCGGATCCTGGTCTTCGTATTCGATTTGGGCGCCGCCGTCCCGAACATTGACGTCCATTCCCTTGAAAACCCGGAACTTGGATTCAGTCATGGGATAACGCAGGCCGCCAAGCGCGGTGGCCAGATAGCGCGCCGGTTCCGGGCCGGTGTTGTAATGCTGGTGATACATTCCGTCGGGCGGCGCGAAGACGACACCGTGCTGCCAGTCGACGCGCACGAAATCTTTGCTGTCTTCGTACCACAAAAGGGAATAGCCGGTACCGCAGACGCAGGCGACATGAAAATCGGGACCGTGGCGATGTCCTTTCTTATAGGTTCCCACCGGCATTTCCGAAACATGCGCATGCATGGTGCCGTCAGCGAGAACAAACATGATGTTGGAGCCGCCGGCGCCACGCTTATCCCACTGTTTCAACTCGAAGGTGCTGACATCGGGAACAAAATTGGTTTCCCACATGTGCCGGCCAGGCTTTTTGGGGATGAAATCGCCCTCTCCCGAAAAATGTTTCGCCAGACCTTCCCGTTCCGGAAAACGGTAGGGATTGGCAAAGACGAAGTCATCGTTGTGAAACAGGTTGAGAACCAGGGGAAGGTTAGTGGTCGATGCCAGACGGGCACGTTCCTGGCCGCTGCCATTGAAGTGCTGGTATTTGGCATTAAGCGGCAGGGCAAACAGCGCCTTCGGTCCCCACTCGAAACTATGGGTCTGGCCGTCGTGGGTTTCCACGGTGGTGCTGCCGTGACCCTCAAGCACGTAGATGACTTCTTCGAACAGATGCTGTTGTGGCGAAGTCTTGGCCCCGGGGGGAAGATCAATCACAAACTGGGAAACGAAATCGCCGCGGCCCTTTAGATGAACAAACGCACCGTCGACGCCGAAGCGTGCCCAGGGCTTGGTCTCGACCTTGAGCAAATCAACGCCGAAATCCTCCACCGTCGGGATTCCTTCGCGCGAGGTCCAGTCAAGATAGGGATCGAAAAGAAACTTTGCGTCGCTGGTATCATTCATAAGCCTTGAACTCCTCAATCACTCTTGAAACACCCCTGCGGGGCAAATCCTGCCGGAATATGTGCGCATCATCAAAATACTCGCGGAAAGTTTTCGGCATGAAACCGAAGCTTTCTTAATTGGACAACACGACAAAACTCATCACGAATTCGGATCGTGCCAAATTGTTATGCCGTCTAGTAAATGGCTTCCGTGAAGAATTAAAAGATGCCGGAAACTAAATAACAATGACAAAATAGAAATACGATTTAAACCCATCCTGTATAGGGTATCTGCTAATTAATTCGCCAATCCATAATCTTGTATCGACACATCAGGCCGCATCACGCGGCGCCGCCGCCTTGGCTGCGGTTATGTTTTCTTCAACCGGACGCCACGAAGCTGCCCCGCGCTTGATCAGCGTTTCGGAAATATCCTGGATTAGTTCGTGCAGGATCGTAAACGCCTTCGAGGGTGGCCGTCGGCTTGAATAGACAATAGAAAGAGTCCGGTTAATTTCCGGCTCTATGATCCGGCTGGCGGCAAACCGTCCTTCGCCGACCTCCGCCTCGACCGCGCCAAAGGGCAGGACCGTATAAGCCACGGAACGTTCGACAAGTTCTTTCATGGTCTGCACGGAATCGATTTCCAGATAAACGTTGAGGTCAACCCCTGCCTTCGCCGCCCCTTCATCCACGAGCGTTCGCAACACCTGCGGTTTGCTGGGCAGTACAATAGGCACATCGGTGAGAGAGGATAAGGAAATCGTATCACCGGAAAGCTGCGGCGCATCGGCTGGGCCGACCAGATACAGGCTTTCCACCAGCAAGGGTTCCAGTTCCAGGCCGACCGCGCCCGAAGGATTATAGGTAAACGCCAGATCAAGTCGGCCGGTGGATACCCACTCGACCAAAAGTTCGCTTAATCCATCGACGACGCGCAAAGACACATTGGGACACAAGGCATGGTATTTTTCCACCAGGGCCGCCCCCATCACCAGACTCACGGTCGGCGTCAACCCGAAAGCGATGTTGCCGCGCGGCGTATCGGCGACGTCCACAACCTCGTTCTTGGCGCGTTCGACCTGACGCAGGATGATGTCCGCATGCTCATAAAGAAGCATGCCCGCTTCGGTCGGAGACACGCCCCGGGCGTGGCGCTCAAGCAGTTTAACCCCTAGCTCTTCCTCCAACTTGCGGACCTGAAGACCCAGCGCGGGCTGGGCGATGCGCACATGCTTGGATGCTTCGCTGAAGCTCTTCAATTCCACGATTCGAAGAAAATTCTTTAACTGCTTGATATCCATTTGATCTCCCCGGGTGCCGGTTCTTAAACGACCAGTACTCTACCGATATGGATTGTACTATATCCATACAAATAATGTCTAGGACATTGGCCGGAGGTCGGGCGCTCAAAGATAAGGAAATACTTCCCTCAAGACCGGAATCCAGTCCCCAAGCAGCGCCCGGGGCCAGGGAATGGACAGCAGACGGTCAAACAGGAACCAACTGAAGACGGTCAGGGAGCCCGACGTGGCGATGCTGACAAACAGGCTTTCTTTCCCTGCCAGTCGCGCCCAAAGGATGACGAACACGAGAATTCCAGGAAGCAATCCGATGATTTTCGTAAGAAGCAGAAATCCAAGCACCGAAGCAAAGAAGATTCCCGCCCGCCGCAGCACGATTTTGAGATCCATTGCCGAAACTGCGTCCATCTTGGCGGCGCTGGCGGAATCCGGCTGGATATCGGTTTGAGTCTGCGTATTCCCCCCCATTTTATTAGGATCCAAAAACACCTCATAGACCAGACTCATGATGACAAACAACAGCGCCGCCGTTCCCACGACCTGCGGCACCAGGCTGGCCTGGAAGGCCCAGCCCGAAGAGGTGTAGACAACCAGAGCCAACAGGCCGGCGATACATAGGGAAAACACTGTTGAGGAAGTAAGCCGGGGCCGGCTGGTACGGATAACTTTCCTAGCGCTTAATGTTCTTTTCAAGTTCTGAAACAAGGGC
>Ga0224501_10002229_pt1 | contig 15154 bp, 15 predicted proteins | sample SF_Oct11_sed_USG_4_FD_169105 | JGI IMG/M metagenome (GOLD analysis project Ga0224501, IMG submission 169105) | Sediment microbial communities from San Francisco Bay, California, United States - SF_Oct11_sed_USGS_8_1 | ecosystem: Environmental > Aquatic > Marine > Sediment | place: USA...
TTCTTGAAAAAATCATGTGTCAACAACCACTCTTTCCTGCCTTGGCATACGGAAACAAAAACAATCAATGATGCTGCATTTCAAATGTGAATGTATGCAAACACACTAGCATTGAGTGTTACCCACCCATAGAAGTCATCATGATGTGTATTGGCAAAACCTTTCTGCAACGGTTCCTGTGCTGGAGAAAACAGTGGACCAATTGCACCATTGATTCCGTTTGCAAGGTTGATTCCCCGAAAATGGTTTAACAAACACGCTGTCAAAACACCGAACTTAATTTGACATAAAGCCACAAAACAGCTATCAGATCATAAATGTCATCTGTAGGTTAATGCACCTTAATCTACTCAAGAAACTGTACTAGTGACTCAACCTTTGTAAAGGTTAGGACCTGCCACTGGTCCTCTCAAACAGGCCTCAAGCACGGTGTTAGTGGGTGGCCAACTACCAGCATTTTATGAGCTGACACTAGCTGCCCTGTGCTCATTCTGACACCGGATAGAGGCAAGCTGGTCCTACGGGCTAAAATCAAGGCTCCTTTGGCTAAATTGGGTTGAATGAGATTCAATAACAATAAGCTAGAGCTTACAGAATCTTTGAGCTTCAACCTTGAGATCAGACTATCAATCCACTTTGGTACATATAGTTATTTGAAAGACTAACTTATAGTCAATCACGATTCAGGAAAATAATGACCCATGACAACTCGCCACTCACCTCATGCAGATATCCTCCTCTCTCAGTGGCTCACCCAATGTGTGATAAGCCTGCCTTAGAAAAAAGAGTTGCAGTGTTTTGTTGTGAACCAAGTGGAATACAAAGTGCCCTGTGAACTGAGATATGTTGCCAGCGTTCATAGTTACATGGCTGTTTGTAGATCCGTGGTGGACTGAGTTCCTATCTCTGGGCGTCGCTGCCTGTGTAGGGATAGTAGTTGGTGGAATCGTTGTCCTTGTTCTCCTTATTGTGTGCGTCGTCTGCACATGTCGAAGGTAAGATAAACATGCAAATGACCAATGCTAAATTTGACCCACACATGTTAAACTGAGAAGATAGCTCTAAACAGTCTACCAACACTTGAGTTAGGCATTCAACAATGTCTATGGTCACTTCCTATCTTCTGTGCGTAAAAACTTGAAAATGAAACACCGAGCCACGCAAAGTGAACACTAGCGAACATTTTCAATCCCGTTTTGGCCCACATGAGGTTGTTTGTAACTATGTAATTATCCCGAACTTGAAGTGGGACTTTGTTCTATAGTTCCGGTTTGTTAGAACGGTAGAAACTCTGTCAAGTGGGTGAAAACAATGGAAGTGATTCCGCTCACGTTGTAACCATGTCCTTGAATTCTGGATGCGTTTTGTGCAGTGGTTATCGAGTTAGGGGAGAAGCGTATCACATGCCAATGCTTTGGTGCTCCCAGAATAGTAGATTTTCTGGCAGACTGAATGAGAGAAAAGGTGCCTTTCATAAAACGGTCTGTCTGTCTACTAGATGGACGATTTTGATCGGTTGAGACAGATTGGTCTGTTAACGTCAGCACATGTGTCAGCATTCCCGTGTTGTTGCCAGTACCGAAATTCGTTTCGGCTGCGACTGTAGTAGCACTGGTCGAAATTGCCTGGAATCACGGTCAACGGCTACTTCAGTTAAGAATTCCAACTCTGCGTTAAATTTGTTTAAAAGAGAAGACAACTCTATGCGTTAATCCGGACAAATCGGTGTAGTTATCCTATTAGGGAAGGATAACTCCACGATCTGAATCATGATTGACCGTACGGAGTCTTGGAATCGTTGACCGCTTAGTCTGGTAGTTCCACAACTCCATAACTCTTGATGCAGTTTCGCACAACATAATCTTAGAACAAAGCATGTAGATGGTTGTTTTCTGCTGAATAAGTGTAACATAAATCTTGTTCTTATAGGTGTGGTAAGAAGCCAGGTGATGACAACCACAGACAGTCAATACCATCAAGTCACCATGGAAGTGTCAACGGCCAACAGATGTACAAGGATGGAGTAGCATATCAACCAGGTACCTACTCACCAACATATGGGACCAATCCTGACTTTCTGGTTTGAACAGTTGTACTTTTGATTGTTTCTTAGTTTGAAACAACTGTCAATTCAAAACTAGTGTCTTAATTTTATGTCATAATTCTGTTGATCTTTGATGAAAAGCACTGTTTATTTCGATGGCCACCCTATCCAATGCACCCCTCTCCGGGCCCACATTTGTCCAGTGATGAGAAGTGATCTCGATAATAATTGCTGCAGGTCAGTTCACTCCTTAACTCCAGCTTAGTATTTAGTCTACTTTTAACTCGTAATATTTCCAATTTTAGTACCACAATCAGTCACACAGAATCATATGATGGGCCAGCAGTACCTCCACCAAATGCCACAACATAGCTATCCTGGAAATGCCATGCAACACAACATGAACCAGATGAACCAACAACAAAGGTAATGGAAACGTTTGTCATCAAAAAAACTGTGCTGTTCGTAGAGTTTTATTTTCAATCGAGAGTTTGGTCATCGTAAACTATTACACCTTGCTTATAGGTAGGAGATGATAACACTGATGTTGCAACATCTCAAAAGGTTACTCTCTGTTCAATATTGCAAACCAAATAAACTTGGTAATGCTTCTTGTTTGTTTTCACTTGCATTTGCTTAAGCCATGGTCCTCTATATGTACCTATTGAAGCGGGCAGTCCTCATATTCTGTTCTCTGCTTATTGTCCAGGATGTTTATTGCAGATATATGGGAGGGCCTGTAGTAGATGGTAGTATGCAGATGGCCGTCATGAATCAAGGTCCTATGCACCAATCCATGGGTGGGGCATCACAGCCTCACATGGGAGTACAGCATCTCGGTGGACAGCCGCTTGGCGGGTTTAATCACGGCTCACCATTCCACCAACCCAGAGGAGAGAGTCATTCATACAGCAGCGGGTATTCTTCTCAACAGGTGAGCTGAACATTTTTTCGTCATCATCCTACTGAGTGAACCTCCTTAGCCCGAGTCTTGTTCTGAGGCGACAGGAGCTGGGTTACACTAGTTGGAAAAAAAATATCTATTGGCTTAAACCCAAATTTTTCGATTGTGACTAAAGTGCTCTAGCGAATTGGCAATCTCTGTATTCATTACAAGTGACCCTATGACGTGAATTTATGCTCCTGCTGATCGTGACCTTGGTCGTTTTTCAATGAACCTTATTGCCAAATTTGTCAAAACTTATTACAAGTTTCATAGCTAGATGTCACAGTTTTTTTTTTGTTCGCCGTAGATCAGATTGAATCAATGATCTAGGGGGCGCCACTCTGCTCTTTGGTACTCCCTGAACTGTGTACAATGAAGCACATCTGATTACCCAGGGAAAATTCTCTTAAAATCCTCGAGCCATGGCTGGGAATTGAACCCGGGCTACAGGGAGGATACAGTGAGATACATTAATTCTCCCACTGAGCCATCATTTCACAGTATCCAAGCTAAATACTATCTCATTGGGTATTTTCTCAACATCTTGCGAATACAATCTCTAAAATAACAAGACTAAATAAACTCAACCAGAAGCGAACGACCTACTCAGTCAATTTGCTGCAGCCTTCAACCACCAGTGTCTGCGGAATAAACGCCTGGCCAATCCTGATGCCTAATGAATCTTTGTAGGGAATGGTTGGAGGTGGCTTCCACCCAATGCATACTAAACCTATAATATCTGGTCGTCGGTACACGCCCACTTCAGGAAGCAGCCGTTCGTCCCAATCGGCTAGCAGCGCCCCCTATTCTCGAGGTGATTCTAAACACTTAGACAATCATCGCCACCACTCGAGTGATGACCGGAGCCATATGCAGCAAATAGCCTTGTAGTCATCGACCTACTAGCATCAGAGTTCTTATCCTTTTGTAAACGTAAATGGCATGAGAGTTGTCTTCTCATCATAATATTTATTTTTTCTTTTGCAAGTCTCTTGACAAATGGGTCTACCGATTTTATACATATATATTTTTTCAGAAAACCTCAAGAAATACCCAAACTGAGTTACTCCGTAATTAAAAAAAACCATTACTATTCGTAAGTTTTGCTCCGTTGTCCTGAAGCACCAGTTCCACAAATGTTTCCTGATCTCAAGGAAAAATCCTCGAGGCTTTTTTATATTTACGAATCATCTATTCGATACATTCTGTTGTCATGGTGTTAACGTCTTATTTTGGAGTAATCTCAATGTACAGTCATGCTATAATCATCCTCCCTCTAGTCTGTTGTGTAGATTTTAGCCCTTCAGTTTAGATAGCTGTGGTGCTTCATGTTGAATGAAAATAAAATTACAGAAAAAAATGCTGAACTTCAACTCAATTTATACAGGAAACATTGATGAACATTCACAAAAAGTATAGTAGTCTGAACTGTTTTATACAGTTGTGATGGTATGGGATAGTTCACTGCTTTTATGACTGGGAGTAACTGGAGCAGATTTATCTGTTGTTGTGACCGAAGTTTTTTGTGAGCCGACGCTCTCAGTCCTCGATTTACGACTAAATGCGAATGTTGATGTCCTATTAGAAGAATACTGCGAGCCCCGAGCAAAATGACTACCTCTGAGTAAGTTAAGGACAGTCTTACTAAATACAAAACAACACAGATTCAATATTCCCTGTGAGGCATTTAGTATTACAAAAATATAATCAACAACGAGAGCATTGGTGAATGTGGAGGCGACCGCAAATATCCAGGGTAGACCCATGACAACTAGAAGTTTGATGGCAAGGTAAAATCTTTCCTTCATATCTGGGTTCACCATCTTTGTTTGTCTGGCAGCGACGATTATTGCTCGGATAGCGAGAATATACAAGGAGATGTTCACCAAAAGCAGCAGAAAAACTGGTCCCAGGAAATAGATAAGTAGCCCGGCAGCACTGTTGAACCAACATAGACGAGCTCCGTACCCTGGTTTATAATCAAATCCACGCAAGTCAGCCACGATACCCACCACCACAAACACCAGTGGTAGTAGCCAGGCGATAATGCTGTACGCGATGAAACGACGCCGTTTGTTTTGTCCACTCGTCATAGGATTGGTTAGCATGCGTGTAACGTCAAACGCCGTAACGCTGGTCCAGGTAAACGAGGCGAGGAAAGCGTAGTGCTGTATGATGGCCATAACAACACAGGGAGTGCCCCTGACTTCACTCTCCTTAAATAGGGCGACGAGAAAAACAAGGAGGGCCACAAACAGTGCTGAGATATTCGACATGAGTACTAGCCCAAATACATTACGTAGAGGCTTAAAGTAGACATAGAGGCTTAGATGTATCAGCATGCAGACCAATGATAGACAGATCAGGACCACGGACAGTAAGGGCTCTGTCCCTGGTCGCTTATAGTCCGTCAGAGAGCCTGGCTTCTTTACTCCAGTGCAGACGTATGCTTGACCTTCTCTAATCTCATATTCAAAGTAAGTGGTGTTATCTATTGTAATGTAACTGCTACCATTCCCTCCTATACCAGTCTCCCAGGTGGGAGACACTATCCACTGGGTGCAGTTACCGGACGAGTCGGGGTCTTGGTCAGCCTTTTCTGCAACGATGCAAGTAACACCATAGAGTTATCCTCCCTATATAACTCTAACTACATGTATGTGTAATAGTTGTGTCTTTACGCAAAATGACAGTGTTCACTCCAGAGTACTTCAGGGCTCTGGTCCAATTTTTCTAATCAATATGCAGGATTTGCAATTTTAAGAGAAAAATAGGAACATGAGCATTAGCCAAATGAGCCTGCAATAGTGCCCCAATCAGTCGTTATCTAGTCATCTATGCCATGCGGGATGGCAGGTCACCACTGGGAATCTATGTCTCACAGCATATATAAAACTGCTTACTGATGCAGCCTTCAAGTGGCTTGAAGAGAAATCCTGCCTGACACAGACAGTCACTTGAGGCTCCATTTAGTCCAGCCTGTACGCAGTTTAGAGATGAGATGTCTACCAGAGAGTCGAATCCTCGAAGAGGAGTTGATGTTTTGTATAAGTTGATGGGCACACAGGTTACCAAAGCAGCCCCATTGCACTTTGCACAATGTTTATTCCTTCAAAAGAAATGGAATGAATTATTGTTCAATTTTCTTTTTTTAAAATGGTTTACTATCAGTCAATATCAGCTAATTACATTGCCAGAAGCTTGTTCATTTAATGCTCCTTGTTCCATAATCTTATATTACACTCATTATGAATATATTAAATCTTTGTACTCATGCGAGCGGTCTCTAGGCCTAGCATAGAGAACTTTGGCAGAATATCAAGTTTGGCAAGGTGCTTATAGCTGAATGCTCTTCCTGCCCCAAAACCTTTCTCTGAGTTCAGGTTTCTCTCCGGTCTGGCACAGATTTATCTAGTAACAGTAGCTAAAATATATCAATATTTTGAGAGTGCTACTAACTATTATGAAGTTAAAGCAAACTTTTGTATATACCTGTAGGCTTTATGCTGACTTTGGTCATGGTGGGACTTGTCATAAACAATGTTTGTTGGCTCTGTGTTGCAGAGCTCAGCGTCTTGTGTGTTACCTCCCGACCCACAAGTGGAGATAACTTCTGGCTCACAGGGATGGTGTCTCGCCTTCCCCTCATCATCTAGTGTGTGGAAGTTGAGCTCACATCTACAAAAAGTATCATCAAAATGATTAAAAAGTTTTTAAAAGCTATAAATTGAACAAAATTCCAATGCTGGTGATAACGCAGCAAAAAGGGCAAATGCTGGTCAATTCGTTAGTTCTCTGGGCTTAAAATCAGCAGTCTCCGATTCAACTCCCTGTTTAGGCACTACATTATCATTTCACCCTCATTCAGATAGCGACATTATAATAAGAAAGTCCAGTCATAGTGCCTTCTTTATGAGGCATACCATGAAGGAATCTGGAAACAAGCCTATGAGTATTACTTAGTGATACAATTGATGGCAAAGAGGATGACCTGATCCGATCACATACACTAGAAATCCCTCACTTGTTCAGATGAATGTAGTGTTCATGGATTGCCATAGCCATAACTACTGAATGTTCAGCCACTCTCAACTTGAGTGCTTTCATATGCTTTAACTTTTGTGTACCCTGTACATTTCACCAATTTAGCAGTGGCTACTGCCACCTTAAAAGCCAACTTCCACGCTTTACAGCCACACCCAAGTACTAATATCTGCCCTGACTCATGTTTGGTTTCAAATTTTATGCCAGATTGGGTTTTAAATCTTCTGTGCGTACGCACTCAATCTTATCACATGTATAGCACCGCTCATTGGACTCATCAGTGAACCCTCAATCCAGCTCAAAAGCACTGGAGAGGTGATGGGCAACCTGTCACCAGACCACCAAGAGCACATGAGGACCCCCTCAGCAATGGCCAAATAAAAACAGTTCATCTCATATGTATATATGCTCATGTGATACATGTGAATGTGCCTAAATTGTTCTATGCTCCACGTAATTCTTAGCGAACAAACGGAAGGAACAGACGTGCCCATTATGTACTTGAAACTATAAACTAACCATGACTGTTCTCCCATGGGCTCTCAAACATGCGGTTTTATGAAGCATAATATTTACATTTAGTAATTGCTGTGCTGAATTTAGTTTGCATTTCGTTCCCTCTATCAACTATTAACTGGGCTTGATGGATTGCTATCAACCATATCACATAGCATTTTTACAAAATAATACATTGGGGTTCAAGGTCGAGTAGAAATGCATTTGGTGGAAAATGTCTCAAATAGGTAATTTATGTATAGCGCTCAACAAAATTGAAAAGAAAATCACATAAAGGTCCCTCAACGCGCATATTGTAAACTACATAGAACCAGAGCATACAGCTATGGGAGGTTGTAGTAATGGGCGCCCCTATATAGTAATAAAACTGTTCAGCGTAATAAAGGGAGCCTACCATGTTTACATTCCGTTTAAAAGGAAATGTGAAATTGGCAGCTGGAATTTCATCCTGATTATCTTAGTATAAACCAAAAGGTCAGTGGGCAAGTCTGTCACTTCTAATGTGGAAAGTTAGGCAGCTAGCAGTGACTGGCTTATATACATGACCGATTACATTTACTTAAAGAACTGCGCATTTGCTTTTATCACAACGGTGTTACTTTGAACAGGCAGGGGTGTCGTGTATCATCATGTACATATATACGTTTATGTTTATGTCTATGTTATCATGGATTCTTACTATGGGTCATGCTGGTTTCAAACCTCCGTGCTTTTGGCCCAGACTTTCGGATCCCTACCTGTGCTACTCGGCCACACTCGGCGGAAGTGCGGAGCCTTTGATGTTAGGCCGAGCCAAAAGCATGGCTGGCCAGAACCAAAACCACAGCCGCTTGAAACCAGCATCAGCAGCATAGATATGGAACTAGAGTGTGCATCATCCAACTAGAGCATCTCTCAGGTTCTGCCGTTTGAAGTGGACATTATCACAGGTGACATGAACTCAACAAAAATTATCCACACATGCACGCGCGCACACAAACAACTTGAACAGTGGGATAATCATGCTGCATAGTTTGGGAAGATATGTCTGCTGAGGAGGCATGAGAGCGTTCAAATGATAGGACACCGAAAACGAGTTATAATGTCAATTTTAAAGCCTCAAGACCTACATCAACTGTCAAGTACTGAATGGGAAATACCTTCAGCACCTTACGTCAGTATTAGTTGACAATTTCTTGGTTTTTTACGAATGATGCTTAAACAACAGAAAAGGCAGAGGACAGTAAAGATAAAAGCGTGCCTTTACACATCATCCACACAGTCACACACTGTGTATACTCGGTGTAGAAGTTGTGTGCGATACAAATACTGCCATGTATACAACGCGGTGTCCTTCAAACCTTGAATAAAACTTTAATATTGTGGTATTTAAAAGTTATTTTAATCATAGTATATCACTTTTATCTGTTTATCTATAGTTTGATGTGGATATTGGAAGTCTGTGAGGGCACTGGGCTATCCTGTTTAGTGAACCTCCTCTGAAGTCTGAGGCCTATTCTGAAGTATGACAAGCTCATACTCACAGCAGGAGCTCGGTATGACTACATGAGCACATGATTTTCAACGTTGACCCAAGCGCTCCGGCTGACCCACTATCATATGAACTGCTTTAGGAGGAAGTTACCAAGCCTCGGAACTCCTGGGTTGATTACTGGTTTCTGAGGATGTGGTGATTTATACTTACCCCGGGTATGTTCCAATAGTGAGCAGTTTATACAGTATAAGAGCATGATCCTCCACCTGCGGACGAGTGTGACAGTGAAGAGATACACCTACTGGAGTGCTGCCACTTTCACCATGACAGGCAGCACAGCTCTCGCTACTGTAGATAAGGCCTGAATCAGCACCGTAAACCAACATTCCTGAAGAGATAAACTTATGAGTCATCCCCCACCGATCACACGATGACACAGCCCTTCACTGATTTATTTTGCTAAATGATACATTGATTTGGTATATTGAAACAGTGTTATTGATACTTGATGACATTGAATTCTTTTAGAGACTTGATGTAGACATCCAAAAAATGAACAGCCATCGGTGTCCATAGGTGCTACCAGTGTCAACATACCCGGGCACAGACCGTTAGCAGGTCCTGGAGGCTGGTCTGCATATTGCTAGGAATGACAAAACTCAAAGATTTGTATACACCACCAACCCAACGCCTATCAGACATGAGGGTTCTGCCACTCTAACGCGTATCACTGCCTGAGACGGAGTGGTATGTGGTGAACAGGACATACCTTTAGCTGCGCATTGATCTTGGGAAGAAACTGGGCATTTGCTGACAACTGCCAGGTATCGATCGGTATACCCGTTAAGGTTACGTCTCTCACATATCACTGTGTCCGATGATGGTTTATAGATAGTGGCTGCAAGTGCATCCACATCTGGACAACAGTCAGCGTAGTTATGACACAGTTTATCGCAGTTGCAGTTCTCCACGTATATTCGGCATTGTGTGCATGAAGTGTACCTCACACAGGTCAAGGACGGATCATCCTGATTGTCTGAACAGACGTCGATCTCTGAGTAGTCATAGTTATCCTGAGAGTTGACGTGAGAGAGAAGAATGAACCAGAAAAGCAAGGTCAATAACACAGCCATCCTCTCTAGCCAACGAATGACCAGTATCTATCAGACTATAAGAATCAATGATGTCCTAGTCCTTTCTTAGTTTATCCGAGGGTACCTGCAAGTCACTACTAAATATTGGCATCACTTATTGAAGGAGGTCATTCGCAAACAATTGGTGAATAATGGATTAAAATGCCCTGAGTTTAATTTTTAAGAACCCCTTAAACTCATTAACCTTCTCCTTGAAACTAACACAACCATGAACTCGACTATAGGCAATATACTTACCAGTTTTAGAGCAAACAGTCCTCCAGCTTGACATGCGAATATGATACATCTATCTACAATACTGGGTTCAGTTACTGGTATATGTTACTAGTAGGAGTGAGTGATTGTAACCATTGGCAGATAACCAACGACTCATAGCTAAATCACCGCTGAGTTACGCTAAGCTTATCTTGTGATAACAACCCATCAGACTAGAGTTTATATAAACCCACCGGTGGTGCGCTAGCGTCGCACAGTATGGGCTGAAATCTGTCACAATACTTTTACTTCTGTCTGTCACTTTCCTCAAAAATCATATCTATATACAGTTATCTTTTCTAAAGTTTTCCTCATGATACAGTGGACTTTCAATTAAAATGACAAAAAAATATCTAAAAAGCCTAATGTCTTCTAAATGGAGGGTCAGCGTATGTTCTTGTTCCACCTACCATTGACCTGATGATTGCGCCTTTGTGTCTGAAATTCCTCTTCTAAACCTACTATTTCTGTAACAGTTCTAATGATGCTTACCCCTTGAACGATTCTTTACTGGTAACAGTGGCCAGCAAGGTTTTATATACATGTAATGATATTACAATTACTGTCATTCCTCTCCCACACACCCATAAACAGTCTTTAGAATGGAATGTATGACCATGATTCAGGCGGACACTGCGGTGCCTGGAATCACTTTACCATAAAACTGAGTCGAATTTCACTTGCAGAGAACACTGTATTTGCATTTGAGTTGTTTGCTGTAATTTGCCAAGTATTTACAGTATTTTACAGTATTTTATTATTAAAAGCAGGAATGGAATCAAGTAAACACTAGCTACATTACCAATTATTTGCCCTGCCTGGCTAAGGTTGATATGATAACACACAACCACTATTATTGTATAGTATGGTATCGTAATTATGGAACCCTGAAAAGCTCCAGGTCAGACCCGTGAGTTCTCTGTCCACCACATTTAATTCATAGCGATGCATTAGTCGCATGAGAGCAGCACTCCTGCGATCAATCAAGTCAGAAAGCACCAAGTAAACCATAGTCCAAAGATGATCAGTTATCAAAGGATTGTAATTTGTTACAAAAAATGTATGAGCTTGCCAGCTTCAGCATGTGGAATATATCAAAATGTTATGATTCACAATCCATTGGAAATGTTGCAATGTTATGATCATATCATACCTGTCAGTAATAAATCTATGGATTCTACATTGCAACCACTAAACACCTGAGATAGAATTATAGCAGCTGAATCTAGCCAGCTCATCCACTGCATGCCGAAGACCCAAGCTGCCTGGCTATATTGAATCCCAATAAGGCCAAGGCAAACTTTGTACAAAATTATCCTGTCTATTTAGTCTAAGCATCCCCACACATTGGCAATTTAAAATAATTAGCTAGTTGACCTAGCTCTTCAGCGAAGGTCGGGGTGAGGTGGGAGAAGTGCTTGGTACTAGACTACAAGTACTACTTGGCCCTTCCCAATATATCCCCAAGAGCCCACACACTAGACTAAGTCAAACTCACTAGGTGATCTGGCTCTTAGGCGTGCGGTGGAAAGATCTATGCCACAGTTTGCCTAATGTAAACTTCCCAGATGATCTGGGTGCAAGGTACTGCTTCCCTTACCCCACTAACCATCGCATGCCAAGGAGCCAGGTCACTTGACTAAACTAAACGCTTTCTTGGAGTTGTTTGATCCTTGTGTAAAGAAATCCGCTCCTATAGGTTGACAGCTGGAGATCTCAAAATTTTTGAGTTTACAGCTAAGTTTCCAAGTAAAGGAAACTATTACATCGCCTTGTACCAGTGCACCAGGATAATGGGATACCAGGGAGCTATCCGTAATCTATGCTTCTGATGAGTGGTTTTTGTAATTGTCACAGCACGATCAATCGAAATTGGGTTAAATCGATAGTACTGATCCTCAATGATGTCTAAGACTAATAATTTTATAACAATCATTACCTATTTCTGGAACTGTTACCAACAATTAGCGTACTTTCCAACCTAAATTAAAGTAATAATACCTTCATTGGTATTTAAATAAACCAGCGTGCTTTTAATGTCTGGGTGTAAATACAGTGATATGTTTAAGTCTTTAAGATTAGTCATGTCAGTGTTCATTTTTATTCTTATTACCCTTCAATCATCCTGCTTACAGATGTCATTCACTAGACCACCCTAGTAACAGAGCCTATAAAGTTCTCCCCATATACCACTTTGGAATGTTGACAGCTGCATGACTAGGCCTTTGTATAAGATCTTCTATCTACTGACTATTCACTGTATTACCTTTCATACTGTGTTTTTCATTGAAATAGACAATGACGTAATGTTACTACAATACACCATGATGCATGGTGCGATTTCATGCTGCTTTTTCTATTACCCAGGTACCTTGAGCGGCCTAGTCATGGCTGTTACACATCCGGTTATGGTGAATGCCATTAGCGCCTACGATAGAGTTATAGAGGATAAATCCATGGTGCCTTCTCTGGGGGAGGATAACTCTATGAATGGGCCTCTTGAAACTGAGGCTTGTTGAACAGGTAGAAACTAGGAGCTATGTGAAGAAATCCACAGTGGGTGCTCAGGACAGCCAGAACTTGAGCCAAGCGCTCTAGCCTCTATCCATTGAGCTAACCCGCTATCCCAATCTGTGTTATCATATCCTGCATGAATACTCATTCTTTCTCATTCCTTATCAGGCATACATGTATGCAGTTTCACTTTACCTTGTACGCCCTGTTTGATGACCAAAAAAATTGGAAGTTCTTTACTGTGTGAGTCAGCATTAAAGCTATAACCATATCCATAGCAAACTACATGTATATGCATTTCATCACACATTTCAAACTACATCCAGGTTTATCCAGGCCAGCACTACCAATCATATCATATGGATTTTTTCTGGGTTTTCCGTATAACTTATGGAATCAATTAAGACAGATTGATATCGATTGGTGATTCAGACCTTTCCCAATTGATAATTATTTAATTATGACTATAATTTTTTTAAAAAACATATTGATTGCATAATACGGTAGTGGTTTTTCAAATGGGAATTAGTTTAAAAGTGTTGATTGCGGGATGTACAGGTCATTTGAACGTACAATGGCTGATGAAGGAAGATATGAATTAATAGACACACCACTTAAGGTGTTAACTGCGGTGGATGAGCTGAAAGCACAAGATAAGAATACATTCTTTGGATGTGACTGTGAAGGTGTAAGGCTGTCCAGAACAGGACAGCTGTGTTTGCTACAAATAGCCGTGAAGAAGCATGTCTATCTCTTTGATATTGTGGTGCTCGGAGTCAGTGCCTTCCAGAGTGGTAAGAATGCCACGATTTCTTTCTGTGTTTATACTCCTTAACCGGTGTCAGTGAGTTTACTCCCTGGTTAATAAGAATCCAGGCTTTTATCGGAGCTCAAGAGTGAATTTACCTCTCAATTTGTTCAATGTCAAATATCTCATATATTGCAGGCCGTAAATTAATTGCAGTATTAAACAACTTGTACCTGTGTAACAATCGTCTTGACGGGTTCTCTGCTGAACCCTTCTTCTGGTTAGAAATCAGACTTCCATTGAAGAATTACTTGGTCATCACCACACTGCAATAAAACAGATTAAACAGAGTTCATACAGAAGAAAATTGAAAAGACCTTCTCATGCACCTGCTTTGGAGTGGACTATGCAGGGAGGCACAAGGACCTGATCAACTTACCGAGAAAAGTTACTCTCCAGAAGGGCTGCAGCAGAGCCCTCTAACATAGCCCTCGTGTCATGTGACAGACTGGGTTTCTCGTGATCTGTTTAGAAGAAAACCCGTCGCATGATTGATGCATGAGTGCATAGAAATTCAGATAATCTAAAAGTTGGTCGGAAAACCCCCTTTCCATCCCTACGCCACCAAGTTTGCACTATTGAGTTGAACAATTAATGCCTTGTATTCAAGATGACTATGACAATGCCATGTCGATTTCTAAAGCATGTGGAATTTATTGCCCATCACAGTTTATTTCGCTAATTTGTTTGGAACAACTATAGGGGGATTCCCCTTTCCTAGAAGGGAGTTTTCTTGTGGTGTCCCTGATGGTGAATGGAGTTCTGTTTACAGCGTGAGGGGGATTTCCATATGGTATGATAGTCTTTTGCATAGCTTAAAAGCATTGAATACTGTGAGCGCAATTCATTTAACACAAGATGGCTAGTGGAGTAACGTACAAATTAGTAGACACACTACCTGAGGTGCGTGCGACGGTGGAGCTGCTGAATTCACAAGATAAGGACACGTTTTTTGGATGTGACTGTGAAGGTGTAAGGCTGTCCAGGACAGGACAGCTGTGTTTGCTGCAAATAGCTGTGAAGGAGCATGTCTATCTGTTTGATATTGTGGTGCTCGGAGACAGTGCCTTCCAGAGTGGTAAGAATGCCACGATTTCTTTCTCTGTTTATATTCCTTAACCGTTGTCGGTGAGTATGCTCCCTAGTTAACGGAGATCCAGGCTTTTGTCGGAGCTCAAGAGTGAGTTCACCTCCCAAGACTGCAACGACTGACTGACAAAATGTTGTATTTTCATGATATCATCCCATTGATTTCAGGACTGAAGGAGTTTCTAGAGGATAGTGTTGGGATGAGAATCTATGGAGGATATGTGTATGGACTACATAACAGAGAGGAGTGTCGCAACGAACAACAAAGGGCGATTAACATTCAACAGCTTATTGTACGCGTCTATTTTGG
>Ga0224501_10002230_pt1 | contig 15150 bp, 8 predicted proteins | sample SF_Oct11_sed_USG_4_FD_169105 | JGI IMG/M metagenome (GOLD analysis project Ga0224501, IMG submission 169105) | Sediment microbial communities from San Francisco Bay, California, United States - SF_Oct11_sed_USGS_8_1 | ecosystem: Environmental > Aquatic > Marine > Sediment | place: USA...
CACCTTTCAGCCAATTTTCAGCCAAATCAGAAAGATAAACAGCCTATAGTTGTCAATGCCCCAGTGGGGCCCCCATAATTAGTAAACTCAACTGCACATGACCAATCACGAGCCACAGACTCCATGAAGGCATAAACAATACCAGATACCATCACTGACTGTTGAATTGAGATCCACACAGAACTAAAGTATCCGTTAAGTCTGTTCTATAGGAGCACACATGAAAAGCAAAAAGTCTGGTTAAAACTGTCAAGGCAAACAGCTTATTTCTGCACTTCTCTTGTCAGATGGCACGCGCGGAACATGCAATTATTTATTGTATATTCATACCTTTCCATTTATGTGCATATAGCTACTCATAGGAGTAATCACAGCTAAATTATGAATATATGTACATGTACCTTACGATGAGCATAATAATAGAAATGAATAATACATATATACTCACCGATAGACGTAAGAACAGTGATGGTAAATACATCTACTTACCCATGGGCTGACGGCTGGTGATGTTGGTCAAGTTCATTGCTACCTGCAGTGTTTAGATGAACACGCGCTCGTACTGCACCATCGTCATTGGTGATGAGGTTAACAAATGTAGACAAGTACATTTCTGCGTGTTATATTTGAATCCCATTATAAACACTTGAATTGATCTCCCCCAAGCAATCCTGTGCTCCGAGTGCGCTAATGGAGTGCAAGTGTATCATTCAATCAATTTGAGATCACCTGAGGCTGTTCAGGACAGCCCAACTGCTAGAGATTTCATAGGTGTACTTTGATAGTGAAAGGCCATATTGAAGTTTTAGACTGGTTTGGGTTGGCGGTTTAGGTTTCAATCATTGTTGGCAAGATTTAATTATTCTTCAATCATATAACGCTTAACTTGGGTTGGAAATACTTGTAATCATATTAAGCGGAAAAGCGTAAATGCTTATACTCCACATTAGACCACATTAGTTCCCCGTATGGGTCATGAAGTTTGGTCCCTCATTAACAGGGAGACTTTGCTGAGCGCAGGGGCGAATTTAGGTCGGATGGCCTTCCTGCCACCACCATTGACTTTTCTCAGATTCGAACCCTGACTCACTGTATGCAAGTCGTGCATTATACCTACCAGGTTTTGGCTGCTATAGATATAACAGTGCATACAGTTCATTATTTTGTATTACCCACTCTGTTTGGTGCCGTTGTAGTTTTATGAGCAGTTGAGTGCAGATGTACTAAAGGAACATGAGGAGCTGGTACTGGATTTCTCTGCTTTTCTCCTTCCTTCTCAGGCCATGGCCTGTGGGGAGAGATGTTACAGAGCGTGTATACAGTTCAGCAAGGCGAGACAATTCCTGAGAAAATTAGAGGTAATTACATCACTCCTCTTAGTGTAAGAAGTGAATAAGTTTGTTTGGCCTTGAGATTGGTGATTCTCTATCCATATAGTCATATCAATGGTGCTATCCCCTGACACGCTGCGACAATGACCCGTGGTGAGACAATGACCCGTGGTAAGACAATGACCCGTGACAATGACCCGTGGTAAGAAACTTCCATGTTGTATATTTTGTACACCATGAATCATCAGGTTATGAGGTTGGTCACCCCCAAGTACATGAATGGGGCAGCAACTTCAATGCCGGGGCTGTCTTGACATCACATTTGCTCCACAATCTTTATTTACCCGCAGTTTATGTATTACTATAATCGTTACTGTTAGTCGAATGTTTATATATGTTTGTAACACACATTTGTCATAAGTCTAATGTTTTATCGCTTTTTGCAGATATTTTTTGGTACTAAAACTCGTGTTTTTATGGCGGTGTTGCGTCATTTGAGCAGCAAGTATGAGCCATCACAGGATCTACGTGTGAAGATAACTCAGCTACTGACACCTCATCCTCCATTGCTGGCTGATTATAATATGTTCTTCCCAGAAGCCGCTCCACCCACCCGGTATTCACAGTAATATTACACTTGATGTAACTAGTTGGAGCAATAATCGGGCCGTGGTACTTACCTGACCGGGCAGACAGTCATGTCAAGTTGTTGCGTCATCAAACCGGTGAAATTTGTGAATGCATGTACAAAGGGATAGCTCAAAGGTAAAATCATCGGGCTTGCAAGCGTTATAACCTTGGTTCAAATCCAGGTCAAGGTGGACCACCGTTGTGAGTATGAGATCGTTACAGTTATGCTAGCTCCTACCGCTCTAACAAGCCCCGGGCATAGGACATTCGTTAATAAAATGTACAAGTGCCCGAGTAACATTTAAAACAAACTGTAGAAAGCAAGGACAACTCGCTGTATGGTTTTAGTGATATTGATGTTTTGTTTCATACCCACAGAGCTCCCTGACCTTCCTGTGACCTCCCATATATTGCCGTTGTAGAGACCCGTGTGATTATGAGGAGATTGACCTCACAGAGATGGATGAGGAGACAACTTTTGATGAGTATGAGGAGGTATGTGCCATACAGAGTAACCCTGCCCTAGATCACACATGTCATATAATATATAGGTCTAATCCTGGCTTAAATCTTTACACATCATATAGAAATGCATCATTCAAACCTGGATCATCTGTACCATGTGGAGGGGGGAATTCTGGCCTAAATCATATGTCATGTCCAGGCAGTACCCTACCCTTAACAGTAAATAAAATTCACATTATCGCTAATCAGTTTTGGTTTTTTGCTTCTGCGTCTGCTCCACATTACTGTTTGAGGTCTTGGAATTTGCTCCCTGGTTAACAAGGAGAATTTCTGGACCTCAGGAGCGAATTAAGGTCAGATGTCCTTCCTGTCACTATCACTGACTAAGCCACCCTCGCTCCCTTGCCATCGTTTGCAGGAAAAAATGAGTCACCCCTGGGGAAAACCCCACCGCGACAACTGCTTGCTGACAATCTTAGTGGTAACTGCTGTAGTTTAATTCTCCTCTTTACACCTGCAGATTGAGATGCCTGAAGCAGAGGAGACGAATGCCACAATGCGTTGTACATGCTCATGTCATGAAGATAAATCTCAATCAAAACTTTACCAAACCAAACAAGTGCATTGCCAGATGTGCTCTATGACGGTATGTGTATTTACTGTCTACTAGTCACAACCAGTGTAGACCGTAGATAACCAACAGACTCGGCCAGTCAATGACCCACTAACTCAGCCATTGACTGAGCCAGTGACCCAGTATAGTTATTAACTTAGTGTCTGGCTCTGTCTAGAAACTTCAAAAAGGCAATCTAATTCTAAATATTAGTATAGTACCATCAGTGTTATTTTCAGTCTCAATGTCTCTTCGCCAATGAATCAATGCAAACTGAAATTAAGGAACATAGCAGGTGTGAGGTCGGCGGTACTGTAATATACCCAGCGTCACGAGATGACAACTCTGCGGGGTGCCTCGGTTTGCTGTGGCGATGTGCGTCCCATGAGATCCCATGTTGCCGCTCTTTATTTTCTTATAGAATGTTAAACTGCCCAATACGCTCAGTGACTTGCTAAAAACAGGCGTTTTAATCTTTCAGTCACATTATGGTCAGAGATAGCGGGGTAGTCCTAGTTTGTGACTCTGGTTGAGATCTTTCTAAGCTTTTTCTTGCTATGAGCAAGTGACTTCTTTTTCTTTCGTGACGTCTTCCCTGTTATGGTAAAGCTGCCGAGTCAGGTGCTTGTCTTTTTGCCAGTTAAGGATTAGCATGAAGCACCAGAAATGGCTCAGTATCAAGACTCCACCTCATACTGAGACTTGATTTTGTTTTGGGCTAAGATTAATCTGAGGATCTCATGCTCACAATGGGTACTAGCCATGGTCGGGATTTGAACCCAATTCTTGCGGTTGTCAGCTGAGCACTCCACAACTGCGCTATCCCACTCGCTACCCCACCTTCAGGGCTGATGCTATACAAAGCCCTTTAAAGTGTATTCACCTTAAACCGGCGGTAAAAACACGGCGGGCGCGAGTCAAACTCTTGGTACTATTCAGTCGAAAAGTTGTTGACTTGGCAAACTACCAATGTTTTTTGTACACTTCCCACTTCCGGGCAGGCATTCATGATGCCTGATGGCTAGGGCAATGAGATTCCTGTGGTTACTGGTTACTCATACATACCAATGACAGTTTGTACGCAATAGCCCTCGCTAACGGTGAACGATCGTTATACCAGTGCTTTGCTAAGCGAGATCAATCAGCGGCCATGCCGATTCCAAAAATTCACACAAGATGGCTTATATCATGAATGCATTGTACATTGAGTGAATGTTCGAACAAATTGCTGAAACAGCAAAAACAACTTCATTTTCTGTTTAGATCATATAAGCCTATATAGTGAGTCACTAGCTTGACTACCAGATCCGTGTTTAGATTGGGACAAATCCGACGGGAATCGCTAAGCTCCGCCCACCATTGTATTGTGTCATATCTTATCAGGCATTTGAGGCAGCAGGTTTTAAGCGAGATCTTCCAAGAAATGAGATCATAGATACAATGTGAGACCATGTTTTTCAGTACATGGACACTTAAATAAAGGGCTCTAACACATCACTCATAACTGCAGGTGCTCCATAACCGGTTATTTATCCACGCGGGCCATAAGAAGGGACTGAAGCCAGCGTATATACGATATCTGAACCCAATAATAGAGAATAAGGAGAGTGGTGCTGACTCCGAAGATGAGGACAGCGATGGATACGCCTGTGACTCACCCTCGCATCCCTCTGATGGTATGTAGCATCGTCATTTGATTGGTAAAACCGGATTAGCCAGTCAGACTCAAGGGCATGCCCCCAACACCCAATTAGATTAAAGGGGTTATGTCCTGGCCAAAAGTGTCACTTGTTTTCAGATTCTGAAGCCTACCATGAACAAATGGGCCCAATACCCAGCTCAAATGGAAGCTTAGATATAGCCCTATCCAATGCGCATACTTAGAGCCCTTGATGCACTTTTTGGACCGTCGACACAACAGAATTGGCCTCGAGATAGGAAATTAACACAGAGCTGTTGGTGTTTGCATTGATTTCTCGGCTTACGCGCTGATGTTTGGAAAATCCTCTTGCAGGTGTATATTAGACCTGTAGTTACACAAGTCTGAATAGAGAAAATCTTGAACAAAACTATAAAAATAGGGTTTTGGGGTGATCCCATTTTATTTGGGCCATATCGGCCGTAGATATTCGAGTGACCAATACTCGTTTTGTGGAAGAAGACCACTCGCTATCGCTGCAATGAATGCGGAGTTGCCTCCCTTTAAGAATGGGAACCCACCACCGACAGTGCGTCTACCATCAACCGTGTCATAACCCCTTTAATATACTGACTGACCAGTATCAGGTGTATGGAGAAATTTGCCTATTGAGTCTTCGACTCAGCGTTTCCTGGGGTGTCATTAGTAGACTTTGTGGTTGCACTCACATGCCCAATAGAGAAGGGAACTCTATAGGTTGACCAGCTTTATTTAATGTCGGGCTCCGAAACCGACAAATTAATGGGCTGAGAGCAGCATATCATAAAGGGAACCACTGATTTCATTACATGCATATTCTATATCTGTGTGGTGGCCTGTGCTGTCGGATTCCTGATTAATTAGGGCCTGCGGAGGTTGTTGGTGATCTTAGTTAGTAGTGATGTGAAAACCTGGTGACGAAACTTGACTTTCCAGTGTCATGGCTCGCTTTCATCTTATAAGTTTGTCTCTGGTTTTAGCTCCGCAAAACGCCTCAACACCGGAGATAAGCTGGACAAGGTGAGTAATAACCTACTTACACTTGACTCTCGCCTAAATGTTTATACGTATAGTATTACTCTCGTCTGCTCTATGGTATTCTGCTGTAAGTAAAATAAAGTGATTCGCTGTGACGTTTGCTGACATTAAAAAGGGCGAATTTTCTACTGCTTTCTATCTGATTGGGATCATGGCCTTTGGCATTTAAATTCTTGTCTTTCACGAAGGCAACATTCTCTTGCTCGGAAATGCCTATGTATTACGTGTATTGTTGAGATTTTAATATCTTTTTAGTTTATCTGAATAATTTTAGAGAGGAAGACCAGAAAATTCTGGAGACAATGCAACAATATGGTGACGGACTGAATGCACACATTCTATCACAGCTTACTGCCCAACTCCCATCTAGAGATCATATTCAGGTAGATACTGCAAACCTTCCGCCTGTAATAGTTATCTTGGGTTGTCTAGCCTGAAATGCGCTTTTTCTGCCAAAGCGATACTAAAAGAACACAATGCGCAAACCTTGCAAACAGACTAAACCAACTTTGAAATGACTAAACTCATTGGTGCGAGCACCAGGCCCGCCGCTTTCAATTTTCCCTGCTATGGTTGTTCATCGTGGCGGTGTATGCGCAGCTAGCATTCGTGTTCAGCGGGACAGATTTAACGCAGCAAAAGGCTTTTCTTGTGAGACCACTGTTGGAATTTGGTGGCGTATTCTTATTAAAGTATGACAAACACCCAACTGTCACCACACACAGCGTGATTTTGTTCAGTCGCAATCAAAAAATTTCAGTCACGATCGCAGTCAGAAAACAATATTTCGATTGCATCAGAGTTGTTCTCGTTCAACTCTAACTCATCAGTTAGAGCCCAATGATTGTTCGCGATTCGTTATCCCAACATAGGAATCAAGTCTCTTTGCAGTAGCCTTGACATTTGCCTAAACTACCACGCTAGCGCCTACTTTGAGTCGCGAAATTCTGTTCGTGTGATTTTGGTCGCAGACTGCGACCAAAGGTGAGAGATGCTTTTTCAAATCGCAGTCGCACTCCTGAACAGTTTAACAGATTTTTCGACCAAAATTTATTTCAGTCGTCAAAAGAACGATCAAATTAATGCACCTATGAAGGCTATGTTAAAATAATCATATATACGCCCTTTAGACTCCAATCCGGCGGCCCAGTCGAATTAATTCTTGTGCAGTTGTCTTTTCTTCACCACCCCCATCCTAGTATATTAGTGTGCTTGGCCTAATTTCTATATTCCTGTGTTAACTGTTGTTTTAGGTGGAGCAGAGATATCATAAATTGTTAGAGGTTCTCTCTCAGGAGTTATGTGATTCTGATAACAGTGACAGCAGCCATACTCACTAACGGAGGCTTAGTAAGACAGCCTTAGCGGCTAGACTGACTGTATCATTACACATATGTTATGGGAGAATGATAGTTATTTATTGTTGTCCTACTTTTTGCTACTAATGAAGTACATGTATTATCAAACAATGTGATAAATATATCATAGAAACCATTAGATTTTTTGTAGTCATTTACTAACCTAGTGTATACGGAATGTCAGCTAAAGCCCTACATATCATCATCCGGGGTTGGTTCAGCGACGAGGCCAGTCTTCAGTTTACTGTGGATATATCCTTTCCTATCATCTAACTGATTATACTCGTGGAAAGGAATCTGAAACGAAAAAAACAGTTTTGGATTCAGTACTAATACACTACGCAGCTCATACTGTCCTGTAGTATGGAAAGTTGAAGACGGTCGTGGCTTTTTTGCTGCTGGTGGTCAAACCAACGAGCTTCTACAATTCAAACTTGACCTGATCCGCTTGCCAATGTCTTCGAATTGCGGTATCGGATCGTATGGACCACTACCATGTATGCCAAACTCAGTGGTACTAACCCAGAGATAGGCACTTGTCATGTAAGCTTGTCATGCAACACGCCTAAATCCTTGTTGCCTGTTTAATTCTATCACAAATTCAACAAGCCATGGGTTTGACTGTACTCCTAAAGCCTTTGCGAGGCTATATAGCAGCCATTCGGCCGATGGGCTGAAAAGTTTACACGGCGAGTGCCTATCTTTGGGTTAGTACCACTGAGCTCGGCATGTGATAGTGGTCTACACAAAGATTATACCAAGATAACCGCTCGAAAGGGACGAGGGTGAGGTGAGGCACCTGGTGTACCGATCGCTTTACCCGTTTGCCCGATTAGTCAACCCAGTCGCTGATTGGCAGAGAGTCTTTCGAATAGTGCTATTTAATGAAACTATTCGAAACCACTCAGCCAATCAACGGCTGGGTGGACTTATCGGGTTATACTTTAGAGCCCGAACTCAGCGATACTGTAGTTTTGCCACGCTCAATCTGATTTTTATCTGCATAGCAGCGACTCACACTACTTTGTAGACAGCGAGCCCAGTTCTTCCATCTCTACAAAACCAGCTGCAACTGCGTCCCATTTTGTTTTGTTCTTGGCACGTGAAATTGTTGAATGTCTGTATGAGCCCTCTAGTTAGAGGTGGGCTAGTCAACCCAAAGACAACCCAGCGGAGGTCGAAGAATGCAGCGGTGTGTTATCAAAAAGCGGACCGAGTTCATTATATTGGTATAATCTCTGATCTACATGATCTGACACTAAAAGAACCACAATTCTAAAACATTGGGAAATAGACCAGGCCACTTTGAACTGGAGGAACTCATTGGTTCGACCACCAGCAGAAAAAGCCGCAGCCGTTTTCAATTTTCCCGACTATGGTGTTTCTTATTTATTTTGGGGCTTGCTGGTTCATTAATATGAGATATATTACCAATCATTGCACTGAATAAAAGGTAACTGAGTATAAGGAGTATCACTGTACCCTCTACTAATTTCAAAGCGGGGACCATTTCGCGGACGGTTCTGAATGGCCACTGCTCTGAAGAAGCCTTGTTCTGGGCATCATTAACTGTGGTCACAGACTTTGCCTAACTCACACAGCCAATCACAGCGCAGTAAAACCTGGTAGCCATGCCAACTATTAAATTGTAATACGGTGCTTATTATCTCCTAGCCGGGTGCTTGTGGAGTTTGAATTGGTTTTCGCTACCACGTTTAGTGTGCTATGATTAGCTACAGTCATAGGAGTCTTTTGAATTCGAAATGCTCCATGTGCCATTTTTTTCCTTTTTAAAGTATAAGCCAAAAACTGAGAAACATGGTCTCACAATGTGCCCTTGATCTCCTTCCGTGGAAGATCTTGATCAAAACCTGCTGCCTCAATTGCCTGATAAGGTATAACACAATACGATGGGGGGGGCGGATCTAAGCGATTCCTGTTCGTTTCGTCCCTCTCTAAACATGGATCCGGTAGTCAAGTTGCTCTCTCACTATATGGGCTTATATGCCCCAAACTGAAAATGAAGTTGTTTTTACTGTTTTTAGCAATTTGTTCGAAAATCCACTCAATGTATACCATGTGTTTGTAATATAAGCCACCTTTAAGAATTTTTGATGAGAATACAAAATCTGGAAAAATGATTTGGAGTCAGCATGGCCGCCGATTGATCTCGCTTAGCAAGGCACCGGGTATAACGATCGTTCATTCGGGCCGTTAGCAAAGGCTATTGCGTACAAACTGTCATTGGTAGCTATTACCACTAAACTGACTAACAAGTAACCACAGGAAGCTCATCACCCTAGCAATCAGGCATCATGAATGCCTGCCCATAAGTTGCATGAAAATCATCGCCAGTTTGCTCAGTCAACAACTTTCAGCCGGAGAATACAGAGTTTGACTAGCGCCCGCCTTGTTTTTAATGACTGTCTAAGGTGAATCCGACACGACTTCTGATACACTTTAAAGCATGTAAGCGAAGCATAACCTAAATCAAATTGTCTTTGAGCCCAGTCTCACCTGGGTATGACTGCGATAGATCATAACACAACCCCAACACTTACCCGAATACATCTATACTGCAGGGCTTCAAGCTCTCGTTTTTTACATCTGTGCTGTCCAGCTAATCGCAGAGTAACTTTGTAACGGCCATCTTTCTTTATGTACAGTTTAAAATAGAAGGACTCGTCTAATGGCATCACTACGACTTTACTGTTATCAAGCTTAGATGTCAGCACCACATCTGTAAGATAACATTAAAGACACATGCTTATGGAAAGCACCAGGCAACTGGCGATGAGTAAAAAACCAAGTGGTAATGAGTGAAAACCTAAGGTGAACTTACTCATTTTGCAAATGATTTACCAACTGGAATGTGCCATCTCCACCCATTTTTTTCTATCAGCCATTGTCTGTCCATTATTGAACTTCGGCCTTCCTCTTCACTGTCCACAGGTTGTGTGGTGTCATTGAGGGGAGATTGAGCCATTTTCTGCCACGCTGGCTCAGGACGGGTTGACAGAGTGCGATCAGCCAGGGAAAATCCCTTGAAATACTCTGCCGTGGTTGGGAATCGAACCCGGGCCACGGGGAGGACAGACAGTGAGCTATCCCACTGAGCTATCATGATTGACTTAGCCATTAAATTCAGTAAAACAGGTTATGCATTTTACAACATCTTCATTTCAGATGTCATGATGCTTCGCAACTGTACAAGACACAAGGGGGCCAGGATAGCTCAGTTGGTAAAAACCTTGGATTTGCAATCTATAGATCGTAGGTTTGAACCTCACTGTTAGCAGGGTGTTTTTCTGGTATGGACCTTTAGCATGCCCTCACTCCAAATTCCTAGCGCGGGTTGGGATCACCAAGGTAAAAAATGGGGGTCGATAAGGGTCAAGCCCAAGCCGTCACTGGTGAAAAACAAGTATCTAACCCAACAGTTTTGCCATATGCAAGATAGACCGGGTTACATACATGGGATATATCACAGTCTGAGAATCGGGTTTCAGTCTTGTTTTATCCCAACCAGTGGGGTCTAGGTGTCCGACCATACCATAGCAACAAAGTTGCTGCCTGGGTAGGGTGGGAATAGAACCTGATTATGCTTAGGACCAGCTCTGCTCTAGAGCACCGGCTGATTTGAGTGTAAAACGCGAGCTACAAGACTGGCCATGGTAGTAGCCAGTGGAGTCTACCTGGTATAATAAGATGTTCCATGGGCGGTTTAACCTCTACAGTATACTCTGGGAGATCCCTGGTAGCAATGGTAGCTATTTCCTTCAGCATCAGGCTATAATGTGTCTCCACAGACTCTTCCTTACTTCCCATAGTCCGCAGATCAGGCAAAGCTTCTCTTCTCAACCTCTTGTAAGTTAAAATATCAGCAACTATTACATTATTTTAAACCGAACCACACCACATCAGACCACATTACCCGGGACTGGCAATCTTCCACATGACTGAGGATAAGTTGGCTTTCTTTTTTCACATTCCTGAGAGTTGCTACTCATATTGAAGGGGTCATGACACGGTCGATGGTTGACGCATTTTCAGAGTTGTGTTCCCCATTCTTAAAGGGAGGCAACTCCGCATTCATCACAGCGATAGCAAGTGGTCTTTTTTCACAAACCGAATATCGGTCACTCGAATAACTACGGCCCAAATAGAAATAAAATGGGATCTAATTACTCACACTTAGTAACCTAGTGATCTTCACCCCCTTATAACATCGAGTAGAACTTAGATTTGAACAAAAGATTGGAGAAACCTTAAGTTATAAGAAGTACTTTGCCGGTTTTTCCTAGCCCTAAATAGAGGCCGTTGTGTTTGGGCCTCTATAATTGTGCAATAATGGCACCAACGCTCGTTGACAGAGGTGAAAAACTGCGCTCTGAAACCCTATTTCTAAATTTTTTGTTGCATGGTTTCTCTATTCAGACTTGTGTAACTACAAGTCTAGTATACACATGCAATTGCATTTGTCAAACATCGGCGCGTAAGCAGAGAAATTAATGCAAACACCAACAGCTCTGTGTTAATTTCCTATCTCGAGGCCAATTCTGGTGCGTCGACGGTTTGAAAAGTACGTCATTGATGGATCCAAGTATGCGCATTGAATAGGGCTATATCGAAGCTTCCATTTGAACTGGGTATTTGGCCCATTTGTTCATGGTAGGCTTCAGAATCTAAAAACAAGTGAAGTCCCTTTTGCCCATGTCATAACCCCTTTAAACTCAAAGAGCAGCATGAAGAGAAGATGTATTAGCATAAACAAGCCATCACATGACCTGCTACGCGTTCGGTAATGCGCTAACTTTACCTCTCTGAATTCGGTTGAGAATAATGGCCCATTGTATTCCGGTGCAAGGTTTCGCAGAGCTCCCTCTAAACCCAACAGGACACGCGATCTGCTTCCATTCGTTCTCTCTGCCTTTTGAAACGTGTGTTTCACTAAAAATGATAGATTGAGGCATTAGGAACATGGCCCTGACCTGTATCGGATACCTTTACGATATCCCTACTCGGTCAAATGGCCAGATTAATCCACAGTGAAGGGCATATTTCAGCAAACAAGGAACAAATCAGCAGCAAAAAATCTGCTGTGCTAGAGACACTGTGACAAAATTAGCGGTAGAAATAGTCTGAGACATTAGTGCCCTCGACAGCAATGACACAACTGATAGACAACACATTTGATGCATACTGAGGAAGCGCCCGTGGCTTAGTGGTTAGAATACACGAGTTGCACGCAGTGAGTCGCGGGTTCGCACCCCAAAAAAGTCAATGCGGTGATAAGGATTCGCTGAGCTCCAATAACAGTCTCCATGTGAACCAGAGAAATTGATACATACTGAGCATCAGATCTTCCATCCTAAATAGCTTCTCATACAGCTGAGAAGGAAAGATATTGACATAGGCAAGGCCCTGTAGGCAGGATATGAAGGTCTGTGGGTGTTTGGTGACCTCCTCGATCCGTTCAGGTTTAGTAAGCTCCTCAATCAGCAGACTGTAGATTTCCCGATTCTGGGTGTAACCTATAGTGCCCAGCATCCACAGCATGGTGGTGTGCTGTAACAGGAGACACAAGAGAGCTGGTCAGGCAGGGGATTCACTGTCTCCACGAGCCTTGACCGGAACATTTTACTGTCCCAAGTCACCTCTACCTGTAGTATGCATGCCCAAGGAGTAAGTACTTGGTTCGTGCACGGCCTATAAAAACCTCAGATGCAACTTAGTCTGGCAAACTTTCTGGCCTGAAAAAGTCGCAGTAACAGATTCTATCACACAATTTGTGGTATCAGTGGTGGTAAATTGAAGTATTCAATGGGGTTCGGATGTGGCGATAGAAGAGAATAATGCGTATCCCATCCATTTCAGGACCATTCGGCAGATAACCAACGTTAGGGACATATCTGCACCAAACACTTAGTTCGGTGCGCAAACACGCAGCGGTGTTTTACCCATAAATAAAGTGCATAACCTCCTTAGCCACCTAAAGAGCTGGTACACTGCCATCTCACTCACCTCCTTACATCTGGTTACGGTTCGCCAGGATTCATTCTCAAGAGCATTCATCACCAGCTGGTGCACCAAGTCCATGTGAACATGGCGATTACCAATCATACCATGCACAAGGCGGACGGACCAACTAAAACCCAATTTATTACTGATGGGTAAGGCAGCCTCGAGTGATGAGAACATCTTGCTCCGCATGTAGTCATACTTTGCGAATAATTCTTTTTGAGCGAGTGAATTGCTGACAGATTTAATGCACATTCCCAAAGGTGTTGAGATTTCGCCAGCCTCTTCAGCTTTTGCCATCATCCTGCTGATGGTTTCGAGTCCCAATGATAACGCCGTTCTTGATGAACATTTTGTCTGATGGATGAATAGTGTTCGACTGATTATTGCATATGTCTCCATATCACTAGACAGTCGCTGTACGTTATACGGATTTTTCATCAAAAAGCCCAGCGTAAGAGCAATCTTTTGACCTACTTTAGTGGAGTCACTTTGTAGAAATTCAGACAGTCCTGTAGCTAAGTAACAAACATTGACAAAGTCCTCCAGATTTTTTACATTGCTCATGGTTCGATATATAAATCTGTTGCGGAAAGTCCAGTATGCAGGCCGGTACTTTTTCACGTCGTTCATTTGCAATATGTTTGAGTTCCAGTCATTGAGGAAACTGGCGACATGACACCAATCTTCTAGAGCCAAGGAGTTACTGTGCTTTTCTGTATAACGAAGCAGCTCACGGATAATTTCAGAATTTGTCATCTTGCTCAGCATGGGATGCAGGGGTTGCAAAAACATTAAGAGCTTGTGTAGATTCTCACTAATGTGTGGCTGACTGAGGCAGTCAAGCGCATGCTGCTTCACTTTAGCGCCTAGGATGGATAGCTCTGCAACCGGGAGTTCATGCGATGATTTATTGGCCGACTGTGGTGAGCAATGCCGAAGTAGACGTGACATGGTGTCTAGGTCTCCATCTTTTATGGCTACCCTAAGCTGATCACTGCCAACTTCGCTAAGCTTCCCTTCAACTGGCAGCTCCGGGAGAATGAGTTTTCCAAAGTACTGTCGAGATCTCATATAGTCTCTCGCGAAAATTCGTTCCCTCTGCCGAACTCTCAATGACCAGGTATATGGTTCAAAACTTTTGGGGTCAATGTTTGCTGCGATTGAGCAGGCTCGAGTGTTTTGTGAAAGCTTCAGTTCAAACCACACCCGGTCACATGGTTTTTTAACCAACCTAATTTGTCTTGTGCATTGTATACTCCTCAGCAAGCAGCTAAGAGTGAGCATGGTGTTATCAAACCCAATATCTGTAAAAGGAAAGGCTCAAATTGAGAGGTAGCATTAATAAAAATCAGAGTTGTCTTCAGAATCAGTCTAGCTGAGAGGTAGCCCAATTTCTTTTGCTTCATCAATTTAATTCAACTTCAAGTTTAATCGAGAGTCAGAGTGGCATTGATAGTGAATTGAATAGACGAGTGAGAGACTCACTCAACTCTCAAGTGAGTAATGACTAAAAATCGATTCAATTTCAATAAATGATTCACTCAGTTCAGTATCATGCAACTGCAAGTGTAAGTCGCGATTTATTTAGCCAGCTAACTGCTAAGCCTAGGCTAATGGCAGTAATCCCACTATCTAAGTAGTAAATGCCTAACTCGGTATCGCTATCAGTATCAGAGTTACACTTACAGTTACAGTAACTTGTAAGTAGTAACTTGTAAGTGTAATACTAATAGACTGAATCAGTGAGTGAATCGCTGACTGGGTGAGTCACTCACTGACTCAGTCAGACTCAGTGGGTGGGTCACTAGGTGAATAAACAATTACAAATGAATCGAATGGATGGATCGGATTTGGATGGATGAATGAAAACTACTTCAGTTCATCAATTTCAATTTTCATATGAATTATGATTGATTGAAAATGAAATTGATGCTCGTGAGTCAGTCAGTGACAGTGATTGACTGGCGTGATGAGAAACCAGGTAGTAGTAGTAGTAGTAGTAGTAGTAGCAGT
>Ga0224501_10002231_pt1 | contig 15149 bp, 18 predicted proteins | sample SF_Oct11_sed_USG_4_FD_169105 | JGI IMG/M metagenome (GOLD analysis project Ga0224501, IMG submission 169105) | Sediment microbial communities from San Francisco Bay, California, United States - SF_Oct11_sed_USGS_8_1 | ecosystem: Environmental > Aquatic > Marine > Sediment | place: USA...
TGCGAGGGTGCGCTCATGTGTATTCAAAGCCACACAAACACTATATGTCGGTAAAAATTGATGCCGGGCCACCAGATGGCCCGGCATCTTGCCGAAATTAGTTTGGGCAATCGACCTGTGTTTCGACGATTTCTGCACCCTTTCGGGTCTTGATCGTGCAAACTTCCGGCTTTGCGGCCTCGACAACGGTTTGGGTTTCTACGCCCAAAACCGATTGCCGGTTTGCTGAGACGCCTGCAATCTCGGAATCGTCTTCCGCCCCGACCAAGGCAAGTGTCAGTCGGCCTGTGGCTTGGGCTTGCGCCAGGTTCGCCACGTTTTGTGGAGTGACCTCTACCGTTACAGTCTTCGCGATGACAGGACCTGTGCGGTCTTCATCTGCGGATTGGTTGATTGCGATCAATTTGATCGATGTCAGGATCAGCTTTGTTGTGTCGCCAGTGCGCGAACCGTCTGCTGCGATGCCCTGACCAGTCCAGTAAACATCGACGCGGTCACCCACCCGAAGAAAGCCTGCAACCCCAGAAGTCACATCGACCTGAATTGCAAACGCGCGCATCCCGCGCGCCAGTCGGGATGACACCCCGGCTGCTTGGCCCGGCGCAGTGACTTTGACGGCCATGATCGCCTCGCCGACTTCCATAGACCTCAGAACTGACCGCGGATCTGCGTTGTCGTTCGGGAACAAGACTGCCTGGTCCGTAAACGTGCCTTCCGGAATCGCACTTTCGGGCCATTTTACAGCGCGGACATCTTCCGGAGCCAGCCGTTCACCATACCGCAACGGCCGCTTGGCCACGAGCACCTGAACAGTAGGAACAATTTTTGCCCGCTGCTGCCTTTCGCGCGCCAGTTCCGTCTGAGTCGAATTAATATAGTCTTTTGCCATGAATACGGCGAAGCCTGCCAGCGCCATACCCAATATCAAGACCAAGCCAAAAACCAATCGCATTTCACTGCCCTCTCAAGTTGCCCCATCCACGGCGATGCGATGTCGCGCGGACCTGTCTCGTGGTTTTGCTGTGGGATTGCGGCTAAAGGATGAACAAACGATGGTCAATGTTCGAATTTGGCACGGTCAGTGGACAATCTTCAGAGTCGGATATTGGCCGGAAAAACCAGCCAATCCCGTTTTATTCCACGCCTACGGAGAGTGTGCTCATCCAGTTGCCGACGCTGCCTGCCTGGTTGATCGCTCCGTCAGTGACAAGGAGGATGACCGAAAGCCCAAGGCCGACAATCGCCGCGGTTAAAACAACCCAATCAACGGTGACCGCACCGTCTTCCTGGATCAGATAGTTTTTGATTGTGTGCAGCATACCAAACATCCAAATATCTTCCTTGCCCCTCAAGCCAGTTACACAATTACCTAATACTCAACTGTAACTGGAAATAGGGTTAGTAACCGATTGCGGCCAAAACATGTTGAATTTCTAGGAATTTGGGAAATTTCCGGGGCATCTTGATGGGGATATTTTCCCGATTGCGGACAGTTAAAAGGATATTCGTGCCAAGTTTCTGATTTGGAAATTTAGGTGTGCAACGGGGCGATAGCCAAGCACTTCAATTTCAAGCGTCTGGTGCAAAACTGAAAAGGCCGCGCAAAGCGCGGCCCTTTGATTCTTTCAGGTAATAGCCGGTTGGCTATTAGCCACCAACGCCAACGGTGTAACCAGCCAGCGAGGAGCTGATCTTGCCAGCCAGTGCTTTCGTACCGCCAGAAACGGACGACAGAACGGCCAGGCCGAGGCCTACGATAGCAGCGGTCAGAACGACCCAGTCTACGGTTACCGCGCCGTCTTCGTCGCGCTTAAAGTTCTTTGCAATCTTGAACAGTTTCATTTTGTCCCTCCAAAAGTGTTCGATGCTCATTTCCACGTAACCTTGCCAAACATCCGACCATTCATTGCGGCCCGATGCAGGCTTGGTATGGCGCTATATGGCTGTCTGATTGGGGCAAGAGTTTGGCGCGGATCGTACAATTTTGGAATGGAGCGCCCGCGGGCCCAAAATAATTGGTAACTTGTTGAAAATAAAATAAAAATAACTGTGGTAACTGGGGAAACAGTGATGTTTCTGCTGTATTTATGCGCGATTTGCCTACGATTTTCTATTGTGAAAAGACCGATGTCTGGCCGGATTCGCAATTTTCTGGCAGTAAAAGAGAAGTGCAACCAAGGTAAATCCAAATGTTTAGTCGAGCAGCGCCCATCTTGATTCTGCTTTTCCTGTCATCGGCCCCCTCGGTCGCACAGGAAATCGGAAATAGTCGGGATTTCACGTTCAAAAGAATCGCCGTACCTAGTGCCGGATCGGCGCCGAAGATTTCCGTTCAGATTGATCCGAATGAAGAACAGTATTGGATTACGCCTCCGTCTGCTCCCAATCCCAGACATTCCGAGCCGACAGAGCCAGCGCCGTTGGACGCCGTGCCTGTTAGCCCGGATGATTTACCTTACAACTGGTTCTGGCAGGTAGTGCCACCTGGTCTTGGATTTTCCCCCGCGAATCGGTTTCAAATGGCCTTGGCGCGGATCGCCGCGCCTCCGCCTGGGGAAAGTGTCCCCTCGCCAAGGCTCGAGCATCTTCAGAACATTGCCGACGAACATGGCGTGGAAATCCTCAAAGCAACGATCGGAACCAAAATATCGCCGGCCTTGGTGTTGGCCGTAATCGGAGTGGAGTCATCGGGGCAGTCCGATGCAGTCAGCCACGCAGGTGCGACCGGTCTTATGCAACTTATGCCAGCCACGGCCGAACGCTTTGGCGTCCTTGATCGCGAAGATGCGGCAGAAAATATCGCGGGAGGCGTCGCATATCTGGATTGGCTCATGGAAGAATTCGGGGCTGATCCATTGCTGTCGCTTGCCGGTTACAATGCAGGAGAGAATGCGGTGAAGGCTAATGACGGGGTTCCGCCATTCGGAGAAACCCGCGCTTATGTTCCCAAGGTGCTTGCCGCGTGGAAGGTGGCACGCAATCTTTGCATGACGCCGCCCGAACTGATGACGGATGGCTGTGTTTTTGCCCGTCGTGAGGTGCGCGTTAATGAATAAGGCCCGGCCGCTGGTTCTGGATGTCGATGGGACATTCCTTCGTACCGACATGTTGTTCGAGTGTTTTTGGTCCGGGCTGTCCCGTGCGCCATGGAAAACAATCAAGACCGCCATTCTTCACATGAATGACCGTGCCCGTTTGAAACAGGAACTGGCCGCCATCGCCCAGTTGCGCACCGACCTGTTGCCAACTAACGCTGAAATCAAACGTCTGGCTGACGAAGGCAAGGCGTCTGGCCGCGAAGTCGTTCTTGCCTCTGCATCCGATCAGAAACTGGTGGAACAGCTGGCGACAGAACACGGCTTGTCCAGCAGGGTTTTCGCGTCTGATGGCGCGAAGAACATGAAAGGCAGTGCCAAAGCCGCCGCGCTTGTGGACGCCTTCGGGGAAGGCGGGTTCGACTACGCGGGGGATTCCAGCGCCGACAAAAGGATTTGGCCGCACGCGGATACTGCGATCATCGTAGGAGCAATGCCGTCCGCCAAGGCAGAGCTGACCGCGGCGGGCATCAATTTGGTTGAGCTGTCCGGCGGCTGGCGAAAGCGGGATTTGTTGCGCGCTTTGCGACCGCATCAATGGGTAAAGAACGTTCTTTTGTTCCTGCCGATTCTGGCAGCGCACGATTTCACCCTGCACACCTTCTTGCTTGTTGCATTGGGAATGGCTTCCTTTTCTGCCGCGGCGTCCTGCATCTATGTCGTGAATGATCTTCTGGACCTTGAGGCGGATCGCCTGCATGCCACCAAGCACCGCCGCCCCTTCGCCAGCGGTGCCGTGCCAATAAGTGTGGGAATGGCTGCCTGCGCAATCGTTGGGATGATTGCTCTTGGGATTTCTCTTTATTTGGGCTGGGCCTTTTTCGCAGTCATACTAACCTACATGGCTTTGTCACTGGCCTATTCCCTTCGGCTCAAGCGTATGCGCTGGATCGACATCGCAACTTTGGCAAGCCTTTATACTATTCGTGTGTTGGCTGGCGCGGCTGCGGGAAAGGTTTTTATCTCCGGTTTCATGCTTGTCTTTATTTTCCCGGTATTCATCTCACTTGGTTGCGTGAAACGACTGACCGAGGTGGCGCTCGCTGATACCGATGCGCGACTGCCGGGACGCGGATATGGAAAACCCGACAGGGGGGATTTGCTTAACGTGGCCTCGCTTGGCGTCCTTGGCGCGCTTGGCTCATTCTTCCTTTACACACTGACCGAACAGGCCAGAGAGCTTTATCCGACACTTTGGTTGCTTTGGGTTGCTATGGTGCCAATGGCGCTGTGGTTGATCCGCATGGTCAGGCTGGGCTATTTCGGCAGGCAGGACTATGATCCAATCGTATTCGCCCTCAGGGATAAAAGAGGGCTTGGCTTGTTGATGTTCACGCTTGCGCTGATGTTTTACGCAGCTGGCATCTGGCAGCGGTGGTTTGGCTTCTAGGATCTAGTTTTCCATCCAGATTGTAACTGGCCCGTCGTTGACCAGATCCACCGCCATGTCCGCGCCGAACTGGCCTGTTTCGACAGAAACCCCAGCCTCGGCCAATGCCTTTGCGAACGTCAGGTAAAGTGTTTCGCCAATTTCGGGGGCTGCAGCGGTCGAAAAACCTGGCCGATTCCCACGGGAAGTGTCTGCGGCAAGCGTGAACTGGCTGACCACCAGCGCGCCCCCCCCGACGTCCAGTAACGATCTGTTCATGCGATTCTCCTCGTCCCGGAAAATTCGCAGTTTTGAAACCTTTGCAGCCAGCGCACGCGCTTTGTTTTCGTCGTCACCATCCATTGCGCAGACGAGGATCAGCATGCCCTTGCCGGTTTTGCCGATTACCTTTCCGTCAACTGTCACAGAAGCGCGCGTTACGCGTTGAACAAGGGCACGCATCTCAAAGCTCCTTTTCCCAAGGGGGATTGGCACCCGCACGCGATACGGTGATCGCTGCGCATTTTACGCCCATGGTCAGGGCGGTCTGTAAAACAGAAGGATCGATTGTCGCCAATGCTGACTTGGTCAGGGCGCCGGCGCCCCAAAGTGCGGCAAGGACGCCGGCATTGAACGTGTCTCCGGCCCCGACTGTATCTATAACCTCAATTTTTTTTGCAGGGACAAAAACAGGTTTGGTGCCGCAATAGGCATGTGCGCCCCTAGCACCTTCTGTCACAAAGACGACCTTGCACCCGCCCGCAAGCAGGTCATTTGCGCCGTCCTCTATCTCGGTTTTGCCTGTAAGCCACAGCAAGTCTTCGTCGGACACTTTGACGATGTCGGTCCGCGCCAGCATTCGCGCCAGCCGCTTACGGTAGGCGGCTTCATCGGTGATAAACGCTGGGCGAATATTCGGATCCAGCATTATCACGCGGTCTTCCGCCTCTCGCAGCAACAGGGCTTCGTAAAAACTGCCACAAGGCTCTCCGACAAGTGAGATGCCGCCAAAAAACAGGGCCCGTGCACTTGCGGGGATACCTGGCAGCGATGCCGCGTCCAGCATCCGCCCCGCCGTATTTTCATCGTAGAAAAGATAATTCGCCTGACCATTCACCAATGTCACGAAAGCCAATGTGCAGGACCGCGCGGAATAAATCGCGCAAGTTCGGTCCACGCCGCTTTCGTCCAGCGCATCGCAAAGGATGCTTCCAAACGTGTCAGTGCTGATCCCCGACAAGAATGCGGTGGGCATGCCAAGCCGCCCAAGGGCAATAGAGGTGTTGAATACGGCCCCGCCTGCGTGGGGGGCAAAGCACTGTTCGCCTGCCGCAGTTTCGCGTGGCAGCATATCAATCAGGGCTTCCCCACAGCACATAAGCATCGGCTGGCGTCCTTTTGCGTTTTACCCGGCCTAAACCAGCGTCGCACAGCCCGCAAGATTTGACTGATAACAGAGCCTGCTCAGGCGAACGTGCGGGACTGTGCACGCACCAAGGTACAACCGGAAAGAAGCGTATTGATCAACACATGGGCAGGGGGCTTTCGCTGGCCTGCTGATGCGCGTGAATAAGGCCCGAATGCCGATCAACTTTGAAAACGGTGGGTCAGTCGCGCCAATCGACCACTTCAGCCAGTGTAGCGCGGTTGGTGCGGAATGAATTTGCCGAGTGCGCCTTATCCCTGTAGCCGAAGGAAATTGCACAAACGATCACGCGGTTTTCCGGGATATCGAAGATCGACCGCACCAGTGGCGAATAGGCTGCCACTGCCGCCTGAGGCACTGTTGCGACACCAAGAGCTTCAGCGGCAAGTGTAAACGCGGTGATGAAACCGCCGCAGTCAATCAGCCCGTAAGGCCCAAGGTCTTCTTCGCTGGTGATGATCGCAGTATGCGGCGCGTCGAAAAGTTCCATGTTCCGCCGCGATTGCCGGGCAGAGGCCGCCCGGTCGCCCTTTTGCACGCCAACCGCATCGTAAAGCTGCCAACCGCATGTGCTGCGGCGTTCCCTGAATACGCCGGCGTATTGACGGGGCCAATCGACATCTGGACATGGAGGGGTTCCTGCATCGCTGGCCTTCGTCAGGGCATCCCTGAATGCATCGGTTGCGCCGCCGCTGGTCACGATCACGTGCCACGGCTGAGAATTGCACCAGCTCGGGGCTCGGCCCGCGGCCAGAATGATCTTATCCATGACATTCCGATCGACGGTTTTCGGCAAAAACGCGCGGCAGCTGTGGCGCCTGTTCAGCAGTTCGCTAAATGCATGAAAGGCATCTGTCATTTGAATTTTCCTTGCTCAACTCAGGTCGCCCAACAGTTCTGCGGCCACGATATTGGCGACTGGGCCAGCTTCTTTCAGTGTCATACCCGTGCGCATGCGGCGGTCATACAGAATGCGTAAAAGCAATTCGTCATGCGGGGTCAGCAGGCCAAATTCCTCGTCATCATTGAAGACAGACGGCCGCGCCCGCGGGCTGTCATTCGAAAGCCCAAGGCCCTGCGCGACTTCTTCGTGAATGCAGGACAGGCGCATCAAATCGGGGTGTTCGCCCCGGATTATGGCAACGGCCTTCGAATAGGCACCGGAACCGACACCATCAAATGCGAAAACCAGGCAAAAGGTTTCGCGCTCCATATTCACTACCGTATTGATCGCTGCACGACCTACGCCGGGAATGAAAGCCGTGATTTCCGGCGCAAGTGCCCGACGTTCCAGTTCATTTACGATGTACACTTTGAAGTTGCCGTTCTCGGTGACCAGCCGAACCGGAATTCCGGTCACCCTTTGCAGGCGCCGCGCATATGCGCGCAGGTTGTAAAGGTCGGTCTCGCGCTTTGCCTGTGGCACGGTGGCGCCGAACTTGACTTCCAGCAGGATCGGGCGTTCCCACCGGTGCAGCTGGCTTTCGGTTTGGCGGGCCACAACCCGCCCCCCGATAGTTGTATATTCTTCGTATAGAGCAATTCTGAGGAAGTTTTGGACAACCTCCCGCCTTCCGAACGGCGCATCGGCTTCGCCACCATCCGTCCGCATCAATCCGCGCGAAAGCAATGTGTTCTGAACTTTGAGGTAGAAGACGGAAAGGTCCTGACTGACTTCCGGAAGGTCCTGGATATCCCGCAGATCGTCAGACGGTGTCAGGGTCTCGTCGGGCAGATAGGGGGCTTGCGGTACGGCGCAGGCAAAAAGCCCGGCGCAAAGCGCCAGCCACCGCAGGGCGCGAACGGCCCTTTTTACGGCCATTTGGCCCGGAATATCCGCAAGACTGCTCAATCCTGCACCTTTGTTTGTTGTATTCTTGCCCTGCTCGGCGCTTGTCGATTGGACCTGCGCATTTTATCGCCTTTTGTTCACTTTGTCTTCCAGACAGACAAAAATTGCGAAAATTCCCGCAAAAAAGGCTTTCAGGGGGAGTATCCAACTGGGTTTCCCTCTTGTCAGTCGAAAACCTTATGATTTCGAAGGGTTGGCCCGTTTACGCACAACCTTGCGGGGTGGTTTGGGCTCGGCCCCCGCATCAATGCCCAATTGATCGCGCAGCACACGAGGCCGGATTTCTTCGACTTCGCCGGCTTTCAGCTTGCCCAGCTGGAACGGCCCATAACTGACCCGGATCAGCCTGTTGACCTTGAGCCCGACTGCTTCCATTGCCCGGCGTATTTCCCGGTTTCGGCCTTCGCGCAGGGCAACTGTCAGCCAGGCATTCGCCCCTTGCTGGCGGTCAATCGTCACCGTCATGGGCTGGAATCTTTCCCCCTCTACGACCAGTCCGTCCCGCAAGGGCGCAAGACTTTCATCCTTTGGAACGCCATTGACGCGCACGCGGTATCGCCGCAGCCAGCCGGTTGACGGCAATTCAAGGCGTCGCTTCATTTCGCCGTCATTGGTCAACAGCAAAAGGCCCTCGGAATTCAGGTCAAGCCGGCCAACGGACATCACGCGGGGCAACTCTGGTGGCAGAGCGCCAAACACGGTTTCGCGCCCCTTTTCGTCCTTTTCGGTTGTCACCAGCCCGGTTGGCTTGTGGTAAAGCCACAGCCGCGCGGGCTCTGGTTCGCCGATGGGTTTGCCATCCACGGTAATCTTGTCCCTGGCCGTGACGTTCAGCGCCGGGCTGTCGATCTTTTTCCCGTTCACCGTGACCCGGCCGTCCGCAATCATCCGTTCAGCCTCGCGGCGAGAGGCGACACCGGCGCGCGACAGGACCTTGGCGATGCGGTCTCCCGCAGTGGGTGTGTTGGGTTTTTGGGACATGCTCATGCCCTGCCATACCGCGCGGCGCGGCAAAGGGAAAGCTTGAGAATCTGTCCATCGCGGCGCATGTAGACCCAATGCGATTCAACGGACATATGGAAGCAGCGCTTGAAGAGGCGCGTGCAGCGGCCGGACGGGGCGAAGTGCCGGTTGGTGCGGTGATCGTCGATCCGCAGGGGCGGATCGTTGCGCGGGCGGGCAACCGGACCCGCGAATTGTCTGATCCAACCGGCCATGCAGAGATACTCGCCCTTCGTGAAGCCTGTGCAGCGGCAGGGTCGGAACGGCTGCCGGGCCACGCCCTTTACGTCACGCTTGAACCCTGCCCGATGTGTGCAAGTGCGATTTCGCAGGCCCGGATCGCGCGGCTTTACTATGGCGCGGCGGACCCCAAGTCGGGTGGCGTTGCGCAGGGTCCTCGCGTCTTTTCCCATCCGCAAAGCCATCATGTTCCGGAAGTCTATGACGGGATTTGTGCGGATGAGGCGGAAGCCTTGCTGAAGGATTTTTTCCGCGACCGGCGCGACTGAAAACGGCCGCGCGGGGCGCGACCGTTGCCTCCGGCGGGGATATTTGCCGGAACTTTGAAAGCGATCAGATATCGATTGGTTCGAGCACTTCGGGTTCGACAACGTTCACGTCGGGCAGCGCGTCGATCAGCACCTGTGCACTTTGTTCCAGAAGCGGGAAGGTCCGGTAATGGCAGGGGATCAGCGTCTTGAAGTCGAAGAAGGTCCTGGCTGCATAGGCCGCGCGCTTCATGTCCATCGTGAAATGGCCGCCAGCGCAGAGAATGCCGATGTCGGGCGCGTGCAGATCCTGGAAAATCTTCATGTCGGACAGCACGTCCGTGTCGCCGGAGAAATAGATCGTGTGACCTTCGCCCGCGATAATGAACCCGGCTTCGGCCCCCGAATAGCGTGGGCCGTCGTCGCTGGGCACCGCCGAGGAGTGTGTGGCTGACACCATCGTCACACTGACGTCGCCCAGTTTCACCGTGCCGCCTTTGTTGAAGCCGACTACCTCGACGCCATGTGCGCTGTTCCACCAGCTCATCAGGTCATAGATGCCCACGATGGGTGCGCCGGTTTCCTGCGAGAGTGCGATTGCATTGCCGGAATGATCGCCATGGCCGTGGCTGACAAGGATATGGGTCGCTCCTTCAATCGCCTCGGCGCGGCGGTCTTCGGGGAACATCGGGTTGCCGACAAGCCAGGGGTCCACCAGCAATATCTGGTCGCCAATTTCGATGCGAAAGCCGGAATGTCCAAGCCAGGTGATTTTCATTTGCCGCTCCTTGTGTCTTTCTGGGGCGAGATTAGCGCAGAATTCAGGACTGTCACATGGATTGGACACAGCAATTCGACGATTACTGCGAGCGGACGGATTTTTCGCTTTGGTCCGAGCCGCTGAACGCGGTGACCAACCTCGCCTTTATCATCGCCGCGGTCGTGATGTGGCGGCGGGCGGCGGGCGTGCCGATGGCGCGGGCATTGTCGGCACTCCTCTTTGGCATTGGCATTGCCTCGGGGCTGTTTCATACGCTGGCCACGGCCTGGGCGTCGGCAGCCGACGTCCTGTCGATCCTGATCTTCATCCTTGTCTATCTTTATGCCGCGAACAGGGGATATTTCGGACTGTCGCCGGTTTGGGCAGGGGCGGCGGTTCTTGCGTTTTTTCCCTATGCGGCCGTCCTTACGCCTACCTTTTCGGCGCTTGGCTTCCTGGGCAGCTCCGCAGGATATGCGCCGATCCCGGTGCTGATCCTGCTTTATGCCTGGCTGTTGCGCACCCGCGCCCCGGATACCGCGCGCGGCATGGCAATTGGCGCGGGGATTCTGGTGGTGTCGATCACGCTCAGAACCCTTGATGAGCCGCTTTGCGAGATCTGGCCCTATGGCACACATTTCCTGTGGCACAGCGTCAACGCCATCATGCTGGGCTGGATGATCGAGGTTTACCGTCGTCACATGCTTGCGGGCGGGCAGGTCGCGCGGTAAACGACTGCCGATCAACCGAATGAGGCTTTCATGTCGATCGACGTCAAAACCGCCGCCCATGTGGCCAAGCTGGCCCGGATCAAGGTCGAGGAAGACCGTCTTCCCGCCCTGGCCGAGGAATTCAATGCCGTGCTCGGGTTCATCGAGCAGTTGAACGAGGTCGATGTCGACGGCGTCGCGCCGATGGTCTCTGTCACGCCGATGCGGCTGAAGCGCCGCAAGGACGGGGTGACCGACGGAAACATGCAGGCCCAGATCCTGAAGAATGCGCCCGATGCGCGCGAGGGCTTCTTTGCCGTGCCGAAAGTGGTGGAATAATGAGCGACCTGAACAAGCTGACCATCGCCGCGGCACGCGACAAGCTGCGGGCGAAAGAAGTGACCTCTGTCGAACTGACCGAAGCCTGCCTGGGCGCGATCGATGCCGCCGATGCGCTGAACGCCTTTGTTCACAAGACGCCGGAACTGGCGCTGGAACAGGCCAAGGCCGCCGACGCCCGGATCGCGGCGGGCGATGCGCCGGACATGTGCGGCATACCGCTGGGCATCAAGGACCTTTTCTGCACCAAGGGCGTTCCCAGCCAGGCCGCCAGCCGGATACTGGAAGGCTTCAGGCCGGAATATGAATCGACCGTCAGCCAGAACCTTCTGGATGCAGGTACGGTCATGTTGGGCAAGCTTAACATGGATGAATTCGCCATGGGCTCGTCCAACGAAACCAGCGTTTACGGCAATGTGGTCAACCCGTGGAAGGTGGATGACCGCAGCCTGACACCGGGCGGGTCTTCGGGGGGGTCGGCCTCTGCTGTATCGGCTGACCTGTGCCTTGCAGCGACAGGCACAGACACCGGCGGGTCGATTCGCCAGCCTGCTGCCTTTGTCGGCATCACCGGGATCAAGCCAACCTATGGGCGGTGTTCGCGTTGGGGCATCGTGGCCTTTGCCAGTTCTCTTGATCAGGCCGGGCCAATGACCAAGGATGTGCGCGACGCGGCGATCATGCTGGAAACCATGTGCGGGCATGACCCGAAGGATTCGACCAGCGCCGATATTCCGGTGCCGAACTTCGAGGCGATGCTGACCGGCGACATCAAGGGCAAGACTATCGGCATTCCGCAGGAATACCGGATGGACGGCATGCCCGCCGAGATAGAGAAGCTCTGGGCCGATGGCGCCGCGATGCTGAAGGATGCCGGGGCGAAAATCGTCGATATCTCGCTGCCGCACACGAAATACGCGCTGCCAGCCTATTACGTGATCGCGCCTGCTGAAGCCTCATCGAACCTCGCCCGGTACGACGGCGTGCGCTATGGCCACCGGGCCAAGCTGGGGCAGGGCGACGGCATCACCGAGATGTATGAAAAGACCCGCGCCGAAGGGTTCGGCCACGAAGTGCAGCGCCGGGTCATGGTGGGCACCTACGTTCTGTCGGCGGGCTATTATGACGCCTATTACAACCGCGCCCGCAAGGTGCGCGCGCTGATCAAGAAGGACTTCGACGATGTCTTTGCGGCAGGCGTCGATGCGATCCTGACCCCGGCAACGCCGTCGGCCGCCTTTGGGCTGGGCGAAATGACCGATGCCGATCCGGTGCAGATGTACCTTAACGACGTTTTCACCGTCACCGTGAACCTTGCCGGATTGCCGGGGATCAGCGTGCCTGCTGGGCTTGACAGCCAGGGCCTGCCACTTGGCCTTCAGTTGATCGGCCGCCCCTGGGAAGAAGGCGATTTGCTGAATACCGCCTATGTTCTTGAACAGGCGGCCGGTTTTGTTTCCAAGCCCGCGAAATGGTGGTAAACACACCAAAAGAGCAGATAAAGGGACAGGCTATGCGGCTGGGACTGGTCATTGGCGTTGCTTTGGCGGTTCAGGGATGCACGACCGCTACTTCCAACAATAGCGGCGGCGTGGGCTTTGGCGAATACAACAGCTATCAGCAGATGCAGGAAGACGCCACGCGCCAGCAACAGGTGGCGGCGATCAGCCCGGGTATCCGCATTTCAGACGAAGATACAGGCAACGGGGATACGGCGCTCAGCCGCCTGTTTGCATCGGTAGCGGCCGTGCAAGATCCGGAACCCGCGCCCGCACCACAACCAGCGCCGCAGCCAGCGCCGCAACCGGTGTCAGAACCTGCGCCGGTTCAAACCGCAACATTGGACTCAACGTCGTCTTCCAATGCCAGCATCAGCGATGAACAGGATTTCACCGCTGTGTCTTCCCGGGAAACCATCGAAAGCGATCGAGAGCGGCTGGAACAGCAGCGCGAGTCCTATCAGGTGATAGAACCCACCGCACTGCCCACCCGCACCGGAAGCTCAGAACCGTCAATCGTTGAATTTGCGCTGACGACGACAAACAAGGTGGGCGAATCGCTTTTCAAGCGATCCACGTTTCTCGCGGCCAGCCGTTTTGCTCGGAACTGCGCACGGTACCCTTCGCCGGATCTGGCACAACTTGCTTTTCTTGAGGCCGGTGGTCCCGAACAGGACCGCATGGGGCTGGACCCGGATGGTGACGGGTTTGCCTGTTATTGGAACCCAGAGCCCTATCGCGCTGCCCGCGCCGGGAACTGACCCGACCGCGCTTGCCGCTTGACCGGGCGCATCGGGCCCCCTACATGCCAATTCGCGCGGAAGGTCGGATGACCGCGGGCAGGGCAACCTGCACGAGGAAAGTCCGGACTCCATGAAGCAAAGGTGCCGGGTAACGCCCGGCGGGGGAAACCCCAGGGAAAGCGCCACAGAAAACAGACTACCACCCTGCGGGGCGGAAAAGGTGAAAAGGTGCGGTAAGAGCGCACCGCGGACCTGGCAACAGGGCCGGCATGGCAAGCCCCACCAGGAGCAATGCCGAATAGGGGCCTCGCGCGGGCTGGTCGGGCAACCGATACCGCCGCAGGGACGCTTCAGCCCAGAGGCCCGGGTTGGCAGCTAAAACCCGTCAGTAATGGCGGGCGTAGAGGAATGGTCATCCAGGGGCTTCGGCCCTGGACAAAATCCGGCTTACAGACCTTCCGCGCTATTACCTATTTTTGTTATTACGCATCGGTTTGTGACCAGCGAACTAGCCGTTGTCCGATGATCCCGGTCACTTTGCGAACCGGGGCGACCAAGGTTTCAAGAAATTCGGCTCGGATGCTCGCCTGTCGCGCAAAGTCTTGTAACTGGGCCCTGCGGCAGATCTCGGAACGGATGCGCGCATCCCGCCGTGGAGAAAGGCTGGACCGCGATTGCAGACTGGCGTGTTCAGTGTGGCGGTAGATGTGAGGATCAAACATCGTGGGCTCCGTTTCTGATGGAACAATCGGGATGTGTCCTTTCTAGCGTTGGAGTTTTGACAAAATAATACATCATTTGTTTCATTGACTATGTTGAAATACAAAATAATGATGAGCGTATGCAGATGCTTCTTTCCATGCAGGCGGTTACCGAAGTCGCGAGACTTGGCAGCTTTTCAGCTGCCGCCAAGGTCCTAAACCTGTCGCCGCCATCGGTTTCCCGGATCGTTGGGGAACTTGAAGAGGAACTAGGCATCCGCCTGTTCAATCGCACCACGCGGCGCGTGGCTCTGACCCCAGAAGGGCGCGAATTCGCCCAGCGCAGCGAAACCATCTTGGAAGAAATCGAGAGCCTGCGGGACACTGCGCAGGAGCGTTCGAAAGGGACCTCGGGCAGGCTGGTGGTCAGCTCATCCGTAGCGTTCGGCAACGAAATGCTGGCACCAGCCATTCCGGCGTTTTTGTCCCAATATCCCGAAATCGAATTTGACCTTCGCATCGGCAACCGGCCGGTCGATCTTATCGAAGAACATGTCGACGTGGCCCTTCGGGTTGGTGTTGGCGGGCTGCCGGATTCTTCCCTCGTGGCGGCCAAAGTGATTGAATATCGTCTGATATTCGTCGCGGCCCCCTCGTATCTTGAAAAAGGAGGTGAGCCCAAAACCCTTGAGCAACTCGAGGATCACCAAATGGTGAAGATCGCGACCGGAAGCTGGGGGCACGTTCAGCGTCTGGAAACGCCGCAAGGCGTGATTGACTACCATGTTCCCGACCGGTTCACCGTCGATGCTTACAGGGCGCAACTGAACATTGTCCTGGGCGGTTATGGCTGTGCCTTGCTGCACGAAATAGCGGCGCGCAGAGAAATTGAGGCCGGTCGGCTGGTGCGGATTCTGCCCGACCACCAGACCACTGCGCAATCAATCTACGCGGTCTATGCGCACCGCACATTCCTGGCATCCCGTATCCGCGTCTTCCTGAACTTCCTAAAAGAGCATTTCGCCTGATCGTATTCTGTTCCCTGTCCGGAAGGCGAACAGGTGAGGATCAGATCTTGTGCTCCCGAAATCTTCCCATATGTGGTTGACTCGGCTCGCCGAACGCTTAAAAGGCGGGCTTGAGGATTTATCGGCGGCGCGCAAGC
>Ga0224501_10002233_pt1 | contig 15145 bp, 14 predicted proteins | sample SF_Oct11_sed_USG_4_FD_169105 | JGI IMG/M metagenome (GOLD analysis project Ga0224501, IMG submission 169105) | Sediment microbial communities from San Francisco Bay, California, United States - SF_Oct11_sed_USGS_8_1 | ecosystem: Environmental > Aquatic > Marine > Sediment | place: USA...
CGTCCATGCCCCCAGAGGATCACACTGTCGACAGTTCGCCAACCGCTCGCCCAAACTTCGCCGTAAGTGATCGAAATGATCCAGCTTTTTCAAGACACCATGAGGCCACCCATCCGACACAGTAGTGTTAGGCACCCCCAGTTTCAGCTATATCGGCACCGCATGCCACGCTGCCTACACCGGTGAGGCCCCAAACCCCCACGATCCCGCCGCCCTACCGCCGCCCTACAGCACGGCGGGCATGCGTCGCGAGATCCGGCTCTCGCTGCGCATTGGTGCGTCTGCAGCACGGGGAATCTGGCAAAATTGGGCCGTTGGGGGCGGAGTCCTGCGCCGCGGAGGAAGAATTCCGCCGAATGAAGGCTCAGGCCAGGGGGGGCATCGCAAAATCGCAAACTAAGAGTTGTCCGAGATTCGGATTTTTTTCCCGCGCATCGGAGGGATCGCTCCGCGGAGGCACCGGAAAAGCCCGCCCGAGGGGCGCCGGCCGTGCGCCATCGCTTCGACCGAACCGTCGGAGATGAAGAAGTCGCCAAATCTCGGCGGCTGGTGATCCTGCGCGACAAGCGCAAAGGCCGCCCGCCAGGCGGCCCGACCCGGAGCGGCTCCGACCCCCCTGACTGAGTTCATAGCCCCATGGGGGCATGCGTCGCGAGATCCGGCTCTCGCGGCGCATTGGTGCGTCTGCAGCACGGGGAATCTGGCAAAATTGGGCCGTTGGGGGCGGAGTCCTGCGCCGCGGAGGAAAATTGCCGCCGAATGAAGGCTCAGGCCAGGGGGGCATCGCAAAATCGCAAACTAAGAGTTGTCCGAGATTCGGATATTTTTCCCGCGCATCGGAGGGATCGCTCGTAGGTATCGTGGGAATGTGGCGTCTGAGTTGCTGTTCCACAAGTGAGCGGTTTCGGCGTTATTTCAGGCGGTTGGCCTGATCTTGCTGTCAGCTCGCGCGCTGCGTTCGAGTTGGCTCCTGCCGAGTCGTCTGGTCGAAAGGATACTGACCCTGAAGAGGCCGCTTACGCCAGCGGCCAGGGAGGACGCCAATGACACGCTACATCGGTCTGGATGTTCACAAGGCGAGCTGCACGTTGGCAGTGGTCAACGAGCAGGGCAGGGATTTTTGCCGCGCATCGGAGGGATCGCTCGGAGGGATCGTTCTGCACCTACTTGGCGGGTCTGGGCGGAAATAGAGCGCCGACGTCCAGCTCGATCGCATCAAAGGGCTTGATGCGCGCGATTGCTGTGTCGTCGTAGCTGCCGATGCGAGTCCACAACTCGCCGGCAAGCTCGAAGGCTTCCAGGATGCGCTCCGCGGGGTCCACCAGCCAAAAGTGTTGAAGGCCGTGCTGGGCGTAGAGCTGGGCCTTGGTGACGCGGTCGTGGGCGGCGTTGGAAGGTGAAAGGATCTCGCAGATCCAGTCGGGCACGACGTCAATCGGGCGGGTGTCCCAGGGCTCGGGGAGACGTTCGCGCCGCCAGCCGGCGATGTCAGGGCGAACGACGTCGTGCTCGGCGAGGCGCACGTCGACCTCGAGTAGGATCCACCAGCCTCCTGGGCCATCGCTGTCGTGGTCGAATGGGCCGCCGATCGCATGCGCGATGGCGCCAGCGACGCGCGCGTGACGCGGCAAGACAGATGGCGCCGTCACGACCTGTCCGGCGATCAACTCCGCGCGCACGTCGTCAGGGAGGGCGAGCAGATCCTCGTAGGTGGCCATCCGCGGTGCGGCTTCGGACATAGGGGCACTCTAGCACGGGCTGTGCAAGCGGAAGCCGGATGCACCCCCGGGGCCGGCAGGTAGGACCTCCGCCCGGCATGGTGGCCAGGGTTCATTCGTTCGGTGCCGGCCCTCCGTGTTCAGCGACGGGCCCCGGGTGCAGGAACTCGTTTCCTTGCGGTGAGGGGGGTGGCGGCCGCCACCCCGCCGCCGGCGGCCGCCGCTCGGAGAACGCGTTCTCGACTCGTAAGTGTTTGAAATTACTCGAATCCAATTTGGGCACGGAGCTTGCGTTGTGGAGTGGCGCCGTGACTGCGCCACGCATCATCGTTTCGGGAGCGACCACCGCGCTGACCCGGAGAACGACGTTCCGGAAGGCGTTCTTGGCGCCGTGGCATCAGGCCGTGGGCGATTGCTGGCTGTACTCGTTGGCCGATGCGCAGCGCCGGACGCAGGTGGCGATCCACCATGCGGTCCGATGCGTCAACCATCACCACCTGAACGTGACCCCGAGCAGCAACAACCTGCCCAAGTTCATCAAGCTGCTGCACGAGGACATCAGCTGCTCGGTCAATACGCTGATGGCACGCGAGCGCTACGACCAGCCCCACGAACTCTTCGACGACCGCCCGACGCACATGCTGCAGCTCCGGGATGGCGAGGCCCAGGCGCTGCACCTGATGTACGAGTACGTCAACTGTGTGGCGGCGGCGTTGATCGACCGGCCGGAGCAGATGCCGGGCTACATCTTCAACTTCGACCTGTGGCTCAGCGGCTACCTCGACGTGCCCAAGCCCAAGGTCTATTTCGGAGACTCCAGGCCGGACGTGATCCGCATGGAGGTGACGCCGCCACCGCTCCTGTACCAGGCCTTTGGCGGCGACATGGAGCGGCTTGTCTATCAGATGAACCGTATGGCGCGGGAAGCGGTGCAAAAGATCGTCACGGCGCGCAAGCGTCCGGCGCTGGGGCCTGAGGCCGTGGTGGCGCTGCATCCGTGGTCTGAGCCCAAGACTCTGCGCGAGAGCGGTGGCAAGCGGGTGCCGACATTTCGCATCGGCATGGGCGGAGCGGTGGGTCGCGAGGTGAGGGCACAGGCGGCCGAGGAAGTGCATCAGTTTCGCAGTGAGCATGAGGACGCGCGGCTCGCACGCAAAGGCGGCGACTTTGAGCGTGAGTTTCCGCACGGGACCTACAACATGCGGGTGCATCACAACGCGCCGGTAGCACAGGAGCACCCGGGGGCGTTTCTGACCAAATCAGGCCCCACGTTGGACGACGTGAAGGCCGAGCTGCAAGAGCGGCGAGAGCGCAGGAAGCAGGCTGAGAGCGAGTGGGCGGAGGCATTTGAGGCGGAGACGGTGGGGGCTGCGGGGGCTGAGGAGACTGAGCAGGAGCCGTGCGAGCCGATCGCGGTGGGCACCGAAGTTGTGGATCGTGGGGCTTCACCTGTGGTCGAGGTGGCGGGTGGCGCCGAGACGGATGAAGGGGTCTGGATCGAGGCGACCGTCGTATCGGCGCGGGAACAGATGCTCGAGCGCTCGCGGGCGTTGATGACGTTCGTGGAGGAAGCCTTCGAGGAGGAGGCCGAGGTCATCTGTGAGTACGCGCAGTACGTGCCGGCCGACAGCAGCGGCCCGGAGGAGAGCGACGCCAACCCCGAGGCGCTGGCTCCGGGCTCCGCGGAGGCACCGGAAAAGCCCGCCCGAGGGGCGCCGGCCGTGCGCCATCGCTTCGACCGAACCGTCGGAGATGAAGAAGTCGCCAAATCTCGGCGGCTGGTGATCCTGCGCGACAAGCGCAAAGGCCGCCCGCCAGGCGGCCCGACCCGGAGCGGCTCCGACCCCCCTGACTGAGTTCATAGCCCCATGGGGGCATGCGTCGCGAGATCCGGCTCTCGCGGCGCATTGGTGCGTCTGCAGCACGGGGAATCTGGCAAAATTGGGCCGTTGGGGGCGGACTCCTGCGCCGCGGAGGAAGAATTCCGCCGAATGAAGGCTCAGGCCAGGGGGGCATCGCAAGATCGCAAACTAAGAGTTGTCCAAGATTCGGATTTTTTTTCCCGCGCATCGGAGGGATCGCTCATCGTGGCGCTTGAGGCGCACGGAGGTGATGGCAGCGGATTAATTCATTGCCGTGGCAAGTCGTACTTCGCGGATGTGGTCTTATGTAAACTTTTGGGGGCTCAAATGCCTCGGCGCTCGCCAGAAATGACCCACCTTTGCTCGCCAAAAGTGATCCACGCCCCTCCACATGTTCAGTCTGTCGCCGTGCTCGGCCGCGTCAAGGGCGCAAGGCCCTTGACCCGACCTGTGCGCGGCAAATTTGGGCAGTTACGTCGGTTCGGAGGAGTGTGCGTGCATCACAGGTCACGATCCCTCGTGCTGGTTGCCTGTTGGCGCGCGCCAAACGCGAATTCCGCCTGGATCACTTTTGCCGAGCAGAAGTGGATCACTTTTGGCGAGCGCTGAGGTCAAATGCCGCCTACCGCCACAGCACCAGGCCGAGGCCAAGTCAGGCGACGTCTACATCCGCCTCGCGGGCCGCGAGCTGCGCTACGACGTACGCGAGATCGGCGAACTAGGAGACTGGTGTTTTTCGAGACCGTGTGCGTTTTCGTCGCGAGGGGGATCGAAATCGGCGATCAAGACGGATATTGAGGGGGTAGACCGTAGGAACCATTAGGCACCCCCAGTTTCAGCCATATCGGCACCGGATGCCACGCTGCCTACACCGCTGAGGCCCCAAACCCCACGATTCCGCCGCCCTACAGCACGGCGGAAGTGCTGAGCCGATGATCGGGGTCGATGCGATGCCAGATGCAAGGACGGCCTCCGGCGGAATACTCCGTGTATTTCAAGGGGACCGGACGCTGCGGCGCTCGGCCATCGAGAAGACCGAGCGCTTTGGCGTGTCGGGGACCGCCCACGTGCTGAGCATGCCCATCGAGGAGTTCCATACGCCGGGTCTGGAACTCCACGTGCAGCTGGTTGGCCAGGCGCCACGGGTCAACGCCGACGGCGAACTCGACCCCTCCCTGCCGCCGCGGCCGGCCGCCGTGCTGTAAGGGGTGCCTAAAGATACCTACGGTCAAAGGCAGAGCTCAACCGGACACCAGGCGCCAATCCAGCGTCCCATGCACGTCCATCGAAGCCCATCGACGCGCATCGAAGCCCATCGGCACCATGCAGGGACCGCTGCGCGCGCGACCGTCGCAGGGTCCTCCACTCGCCGCTGCCTGCCCGGCGCTCCGAGCTGAAGCTCAATCGCCGTGCAGCGTCACGCACAGGTCATGGCGCGAGCACGCGATTGTGGAGCGTGCCGATCTTCTCGATCTCGAGCTCCACCACGTCGCCGGACTTCAGGAAGCGCGCGAGTTCCAGGCCGCAGCCGCCGCCGACGGTGCCCGAACCGATGATCTCTCCTGGGTACAGAGTCTCGGCCTGGGAGATGTGCGCGATGAGGTCATCGAACCTCCAGTGCATGGTGCTGGACGAGGCGTCGCACCAGGTCTCGCCATTGACCCGCGCCTGCATGCGCAGCGCGTAGGGGTCACCGAGCTCGTCCGATGTCACGATGCATGGACCGAGCGCGTTCGCGCCGTCGAAGTCCTTGCCCTTGGCGGGCCCGAGGCGCCCCTCCATCTCGATGCCCTGGGCGTCGCGTGCGGAGAAGTCGTTGAAGATGGTGAAGCCAAAGATGTGGTTGGGCGCGTCAGCCTTGGGGATGTCCTTGCCGCGTCGACCGACTACACAGGCCAGCTCGAGCTCGAAGTCCATCAACTTCGAGTAGGCGGGCCAGTGGATGTCGTCGCCCGTGGCCGAGACCGCGAAGCGGTTGGCCTTGTAGTAGACGGGCTGGCGGAGGTAGATGGCCGGGATCTGGAAGCTGGCCTCCCTGGCCTCGTACTCGGCGATTTGCTGCGGGTCTCCACTCTCGAGCGTGGCCTTCTTCGCAAAGCTCAGCGCGCACTGCTTGATGTGCAGATGAAACGACATGGAGTCGCGCATCTGGGGCGGCAGGGGGATCGGTGCCTTCAGCGTGACACCCGAGCGCGCCATGCGATGGCCCGCGGCCGCCTCGGCGCAGAGCTTGCGCGCGCGCTCCAGTGACGGCTCGCCGCCCTCGATGAGGGCCAACATGGAGCTGAACTGGGGGCCCGCGTCGGCTGCGCTCAGGTCCAGGACCTGGTCGTCTCCCAGCAGGGCCCCCACGCGGTCGATGTCCGAGCCGGCCGGGCGAAATGTGACGAGCCTCATGCGGGCACGCTAGCTGACGCCAGCTATCGCATGTGCTGAAATCTCTGCATGTCAGATATCAATCTCAATAAGATCCGCCAGCTCGATGGATCGCTGCTTCTGGTGTTGCGCGAGCTGCTGCGGCAGCGGCGTACGACGCTCGTGGCGGAGCGCCTGGGCCTGAGCCAGTCGGCCGTCAGTCACGCCCTGTCGCGGCTGCGCGTGCTCTTCGACGACGAGCTCTTCATCCGCAGGCCCCACGGCTTGGAGCCGACGCGGCATGCCCTCGAGCTGAGCCCGCGCGTCGACGGACTGCTGGAGTCCATGGCAGGCGCCCTGGGACTGGCGACGAGCTTCGATCCGCAGACGACTACGCGGAGCTTTCGGATTGCGGCGCCCGATCACCTGGCGACCTTGATCGCGGCGCCCCTGCTGTCAGACCTGACCAAGAGCGCACCCCATTCGCGCTTCTCTTTCAGTCAGCGCCTGGGCGACGATGCGCTACAGGCCCTGGGGCGCGACGAGATCGACATCGCGCTGGGGCGCTTCGGCTCGCCCGATCCGGGCTTGTCGGTCGAGCGCGTGCTTGACGACCGCTACTGCCTGGTGGCGCGGCGCCGGCATCCGCGGCTGCGGGACGGGCTGACCAAGGCGCTTTTTGTCGAGCTCGACCACGTGCTGGTCTCCGTCAGTGGTGAGTTCCTCTCCCCCGAAGGCGAAGCACCGGCGGGACGCATGCCCGAGCGGCGGACGGTCGCAGCCGTTCCCCGATTTCTGATCGCCTTTGCCGTGGTCGGGCGCACAAACGCGGTGTCGGTCGCGCCCCACGGACTCGCGAGCGCCTACGCCTCGAGTTTCGGCCTGGCACTCCATGAGCTGCCCTTTCGGCTCGCCCCGATTCGCGTGCTCGCAATACGACGCAAGCAGGCCGATCCGGGCACGCTGTGGCTGCTCGAGCGCATCAAGCATGCGGTCGCACCAAGCGCGGGCGCGCTTCGGACCTGACAGCGCCGTAAAGATATCAATACGCTCGATATCACCCATCAACTTTTTTCAGTGCGTCTGGTTCCGCTTCAGCACTAGGTTAGCCCCGAGGCGACCACGCGCGACCAGCGGGCGACACCAGGAATGGAGCGGCATATGAAAGCAGTGTTCATCGACAACTACGGCGGCACCGAGAATCTACGCTACGGCGACGCGCCCACGCCCGAGCCAAAGCCGGACGAGGTGCTGGTCAAGGTCGAGTACGCGGGTCTGCGCTGGGGCGATGTGATGGCGCGCAATGGCGTGCCGAGCCGCGCGCGCCCGACGCCCTTCGTGGGCGGACAGGAGGCCACGGGCATCATCGAGTCGGTCGGGCACGAGGTGCGCGGCTGGAAGAAGGGCGCGCGCGTGATGGTCATGCCCTTCGGTGGCGCATTCGCGGAATACATCGCGATCCACCCTTCGCGCCTATTGCCGGTGCCGGACAAGGTTCCGCTCGAGCAGATGCTGGCCTACCCGGTCAACATGCGGACCGCCTACTACATGGTCTACACGTGGGCGAAGATCCGCGAGGGCGACCGCGTCCTGCTGCATGCGGCTGCCGGCGGCGTGGGCCTGATCACGCTCCAGATCCTCAAGCGCAGGTTCAAGGATGTCTCGGTGGTTGCGATCGCCAGCACGGAGGAGAAACTGAAGCTGCTCAAGGCCGAGGGCGCCGACCACGTCATCAACCGCAAGACCCAAAACTACGTCGACGAGGTGCTCAAGATCTGGGGGCCCAAGGCGACCGGATTCGCCGCTGGCGGGGAGCAGTCCGGTGGCGTCGACGTGAGCTTCAACGGCGTCTCGGGCGACACGCTGAGCACCGACTGGCAGGTGATCCGCAAGCGCGGGCGCTGGGTGATCTATGGCTTCTCGGCGGGCCGCGGAAACCTTGACACCTCGAAGTTCGGCTATGACGGCATCACCGTCATGCCCTTCTCTTCGATCGCCTGGTTCGGCACGCCGGAGTTCGCCGAGGCCACCGCGTTCATCCAGGAATGGCTCGAGACCGAGGCGCTGATCAAGCCGGAGATCCACCCGCTCGCGGACATGCAGCAGGTGCAGCAGGCCTTCGAGGCCGGCAACACGACCGGCAAAGTCGTCTTCAAGGTCTGAGGGGCACGCCATGAAGCTCGTCGACCTCACCCGTCCGCTCGATCCCCAGGACATCGAGAAGTTCCCGGAGAAGCTGCGGCGCGCCGCCGCGACGATGGTGCCCGAGATCGAGTACCAGCGTCCGGGCTTCGAAGGCGCCGACGCGGTCTGCGCCAACTTCGGCTGCACCCGGGAGGACCTGCCCGATGGCGAAGGCTGGGGCGCCGAGCGCCTGCACATCAACACGCACCTGGGCACGCACGTGGACGCGCCGCTGCACTACGGCTCCACGTGCGAGGGCAAGCCGGCGCGCACGATCACCGATATCGGGCTCGAGGAACTCTACGTCGACGGCATCGTGCTCGACCTGCGCGGCATGGTGACGCCTAACGAGGGCATCGAGGTGGCAGCGCTGGAGAAGGCCATCGCCAACAACGGCGCGCCGATCACGCCCGGCTGCGCCCTGATGCTGCGGACCGGGCAGGAGCAATACGACCTCGGCGACCCCAAGTACTTCCAGTATCCGGGCATGACCCGAGAGGGGACGCTCTTCCTGGCCGACACGGGCGCGAAGCTGCTGTGCACCGACGCGCTGGGCTGGGATCGGCCCTTCCCGGTGATCCGCCGGGCCTTCCGCGACACCAAGGATCGCTCGACCATCTGGGACGGCCACTTCGCCGGGCGCGAAAAGGAGGTGTTCATCGTGCAGCAGATCCACAACCTGGCGGGCCTGCCCAAGAGCGGCTTCAAGGTGGGCTTCTTCCCGCTGCCTCTGGCACGCTGCAGCGCATCTCCGGCGCGCGTCGTCGGCTTCGTCGAGTAGGCGGGACGACGCTGCGCTTCGTCTCGGGGCCGCACTTGCCCTGAAGGAGTCCTGAGATGGCCAGACGCTTCGTCGACCTTTCAATCGCGATCGAGATGGGTGTGCCCTCCGATCCGCCCGGCATGGAGCCGGTCATCGAGTACACCCGCCACAAGGAATCGGTGCCCGCGCTGGCCCACTTCTTCGAGGGCCTCACGGCCGACGACCTGCCGGATGGCGAGGGCTGGGCGACGGAGCGCGTGAAGCTCTCGACCCACAACGGGACGCACATGGACGCGCCCTACCACTTCCACTCGACCACCGATCACGGCCGCACGCGCGCGCCAGCCATCGACGAGACGCCGCTCGAACAGTGTCTCGCGCCCGGCGTGAAGCTCGACTTCCGCGCGCTGCCCGACGGCTACGTGGCGAGCGCCAGGGACGTGGAGCAGGAGCTCGAGCGCATCGGCCACCAGCTGCAGCCGCTTGACATCGTGGTCGTCAACACGCGGGCGGGTGAGGTCTTCGGGCAGCCGAAGTACATCCACGCGGGCTGCGGCATGGGGCGCGAGGCCACGCTCTATCTGACGGAGCGCGGCGTGCGGGTCGTGGGCACCGACGCCTGGTCCTGGGATGCGCCCTTCAGCCACACCGCCAAGAAGTGGGAGGCATCGCGCGACCCCAGGATCATCTGGGAAGGTCACAAGGCGGGCCGCGAGATCCCCTACTGGCAGATGGAGAAGCTCGCCAACCTCTCGACGCTCCCGCCCTTCGGATTCGAAATCGCCTGCTTCCCGGTAAAGATCAAAGGGGCCTCGGCCGGCTGGTCGCGGGTGGTTGCGATCTTCCAGGACTGACACCCGCACCATCGCGACGGAGTTGAAGACATGCGCCTGAACACGCCTCGTATTGCGCCGCTGCAGCCGGACTCGTACACGCCCGCCCAGCGCGAGGCCCTCGCACCCTACGCGGCGCGGGACCAGCTCTTCAACATCTTCACCACGCTCGGCCGCGTACCCGAAGCGCTGAAGGCGTTCAGCACCTGGGGCAGCTTCGTCCTGCGCGATTCCAGCTTGCCTGCGCGCGAGCGCGAGTTGCTGATCTTGCGTGTCGGGTGGAGCTGCCGTGCGGGCTATGAGTGGGCCCAGCACGCGCGCATCGGGCGCCATGCTGGACTGAGCGCGCAAGAACTCGAGGGCATCAAGGCCGGGCCCGCCTGGGAGTCATGGGGTGAAGGCGACCGAGTCCTGCTGCACGCCGCCGACGAGCTGGTCAATGCGCACTTCGTGTCGGATGCGACCTGGGGCGCGCTAGCAGCGCGCTTCAACGAGCGACAGCTGATGGACCTGGTCTTCGTGGTCGCGCACTACACGCAGGTATGCATGATGCTGAATACGTTCGGCGTTCAGCTGGATCCGGTGCTGCGCGCCGATCCTGACTTCCAGCCCTGAGCAGCTCCGTCCGCTGTCCCGGCGACCTGCGGTGTCGCGGAGGTGGGCTCAGCCCCTGAGGAGCTTGGGGAGCATGGATGGTCGCTTGCCGAGCCCGAGAATCGCTGCAGCGCGAATCGCGGGGTAGAGCTCGTAGGGCAAGCCGTAGAGGCCGCCATGGATCTGTTGCGAGAGCACCGCTGCGACCTTTGCGTTGGGATCCGCCTGCAGGTTCCCGCTCGCGCAGGGCGCCTCGGGGTTGAGCAGGTCGTGGCAGAGCAGCAGTGTCGTGAGCGCGCGGGTGGTGTCGGGGTCGAAGATGTGTACGCCGAGGCTTGGCGCCCCGAGGAACGCCGCGGCGAAGACCGGCTGCCCATCGAGCGCGTCTTGGTGATGCCGGCGACGTTGGCGGACACCGTGACCGGGCTCGGCTCCGTGGCGTCGAGTGAGAGACCGTGCACGGCGTAGCACTCGGCCGGCATCAAGCGCTTGTCGGGATCGTGTGCCGACATTCTGGCGCACAAAGACGCCCTGTGGACGTTCGTGACCCGCGATGGCGTGGAGCCGACCAATAACCATGGTGAGTCAGAAATCCGAGACTTTGTTCTTTGGCGCAAGCGCAGCTTCGGCAGCCAGAGTCAACGGGGTGATCGCTTCGCTGCTCGCGTGATGACCATCGCCCGCACCGCACGCAAACAGGGCAAGGCTGCGCTCGGCTTCATCACCGACACCCTTGTGGCCTACACCCGGGGCACGACCGCTCCGAGGCTGCTGCGTTCTGTGGCGCCTGCCTGATCAGCCCGGGCTCGCGGCCGCTCCGACTGCCGCCGGATAGTAGCGCATCAGGTTGCGCTGCCCGACGCTGCGCACTCGCTCTTGGGCCTTGAGCCGGGCCATCGGGCGCTGAAGCGTACGCACCGAAACTCCCAACGCATCAGCGAATGTAACCATCGACGCGCCTGGTTGCGCGCGCACCAACTCGTAGAGGCGCTCGCCCAGCTCGCCGAGTTCTTCGGTCGAGCGCCGCTGGGTTGCAGCCCGCTTTGGTGCCGGCGGCTTGCTCCGCCCGTTGGTCGGCCAGCCCGACACGACGCTCTGACGCAGGGCGCGTTCGACAGCCTCAGAGGCGGCGCTCCGCACTTCGTTGATGTAGGACGCGACCAGAGATTCGATTGCGGCCGAGAGTTGTTCCGTGGTCTTCGGTGAGGTCATTAGCCCCGAGTCCCACGCGACTCGCGGCGGTTCAACGCCCCACGTGAACAGTTACGATCAGGCCAACCACATGAAATGACAGCGAAAACGCTCGCTTGCGGAACAGCAACTCGGACGCCACATTCCCACGATACCTACGGCTAAACATCACCGACTACCGCAAAGACCCCGGCGGCTTCGAGCTGCGGCGGAGCACGCCCTTTGCGCTGATCCTGATCACCGATGGCGCCACCTCGCCGGGCTCCTTTCCCATCCCCGTGCTCGAGGAACTTTGCGCCAAAGGCATCCGCACCTTCGTTATCGGACTGGCCCCGAAGGGTTCGGGCGCGCCCTCGACCGAGTCGAGCCGCGAGGAGCTCGACGCCTACGCCCGCGCCGGCGGTACCGGAAGCGCGGCCCTGACCGAGCCCGACGAGGTCGAGATCGCCGACGCCTTCGCCGACGCCGTCGCCCGCATCATCGTCGAGATCGGCACCGACCCCTGCTGCCTGCCCAACGACTGCAGCCGCAACGGCGAACCCGTAGCGCCTTGACGGGCGGCGAGCCCACGGCGACGCACTGCGCGAAGGTGGGTACGCAACGCACAGCGCAGCCGCCGCCGCATCCAGACGTGCATCCGACCTCCCCCGTGAGTCTCCTGCCTGGCAGTTGGAATATGTCGGCAGAACACCGCGCACGCCGTAGGGGAAGGGCGGGGTGTCCCCATATGGGGGATACAATCCTCTTCCGCCTGCAGCCAAACTGGCTAAAATAGGTCGGTGGACAGAACGCCATCTGCCGTTCCGGAGGCAGCACCCGAACCGTCGGAAGAGCGCTTCGGAAGTTATACGCTGGTCAGCCGGCTTGGAGTCGGCGGCATGGGCGAGGTGTACCGGGTGCGCGACCGCAGCGGCCGCGATGTTGCGCTCAAGCAGCTGCGGCTTGAGGGCCGTGAAGAGCACGCCGAGGGCATGGCAGCTCTTTTCGAGCGCGAGTACCACACGCTGGCTGAATTGCGCCATCCGCGCGTCGTGGAGGTCTACGACTACGGCGTACATGAGGGCGTTCTCTACTACACGATGGAGCTTCTCGGCGGCGCCGACCTGCGTGAGCGCGCGCCCCTGCCCTACCGCGAAGCCTGCCGTCTACTGCGCGACGTCGCCTCGGTCCTGTCCCTGCTGCACTCGCGGCGGTTGGTGCATCGGGACTTGAGCCCGAACAACGTGCGCTGCACCGAAGACGGTCGCGCCAAGTTGCTGGATTTCGGCGCGCTGGCGCCGATGGGCGCCGATCAGCTGCTGATCGGCACGCCCGGCTATGCGGCACCCGAGCTGCTGCTCGGCGAGGCCCTGGACGGGCGCAGTGATCTCTTTGGTCTGGGGGCCTTGGCCTACTGGACGCTCACCCGTCATCGCGCCTTTTCCGCGTGCAGTTTTCGCGAAGCGGTCGCCAGCGCGCACACGCGCCCGCTGCCACCTTCGCACTACGTTCCCCAGTTGCCACGCGAACTCGACGCGCTGGTGATGCAGCTGCTCAGCTTTGATTCCGCCGCACGTCCCCAGAGCGCGGCGGAGGTGATCTCGCGGCTCAACGCGGTTGCCGAGCTCGAGCCCGACGGTGCGCTCGAGGTGGCGCACGCCTACCTGCTCTCTCCGAAGTTGGTCGGCCGCGAGGCCGCGCGCCTGGGTTTCCGTGAGCGGGTTCTCACCGCCGCCTCGGGCCATGGTAGCAGCGTGCTGATTTCGGGGCCCGCGCGCAGCGGCTGTACGCGTCTGCTGCAGACCTTCGTGATCGAGGCCAAGCTGGCCGGCACGACCGTGCTGTGGGCCACGCCGGAGCAGGGCCGCGGCGGGGAGAACGGACTGCTGCGTGCGCTAATCCACGGGCTGATGGCTTCGGAGCCGGAACCGGCTCGCCACAGCGCCCAGGCCCACGCCCAATTCCTTGCACCTCTGCTTCCGGAACTCGAGTTGCTTTCGGCGGATGGCAACATCGAGCCCGGTGATCCGCGTTGTTCGGCCGCCGTCGCCAGCTGGCTGTGCGAACTCAGTCGGCAGCGTCCGCTTGCGGTGATCGTCGACGATCTGGACCGGGCGGACCCGAATTTCCGACCCACCTTGACGCTACTCCTGAGTGAAATCCATCAGCGCGGTGACCGCCGACCTGTCCGAGTTCACCGACCGCGAGCGCCGAACCACCCCCCAGGCCGCGCACGCGGCTGCCGAAAGCCCGCTCCGGCGCACTCAAGCCAACCCGCGGACGCACCGATGCGCCGCGGGCCCCAGTCCCGCCACAAACGCCCCCCCGAGGACGCAGCTCCTGCGCTAGCCAGGCACCGGCGGCGGCATCGCCGGACAGCGCGCCAGCACACACCACCAGCAGTCCAGCGGCTCGCAGGGCTGGCGGTGTCGATGCCGCATCAGCAACGTGCCTCCGGGAAAGGTCGCCTCGAACCCTCTGCTGTAGCTCTGCCAGGCCTCCCGATACTGCCGGCGGTACTCCCGCACGGCAGAGACCGCCTGCTTGTACGCCTCACGGTCGCCGCCCGCAGCCACGGTCGGCTTGCGGCGTCCTTTGGGCCTGACGCCATCCGGAGCGTCGAAGGGGTCGGTGGCCAGGATCTTCTTCACGCCGAGGAAGCTCTCCCCCGCGGCGCGTGCCTCGGCCACCATCTCGAGCTGCCGCGCGTTGAGCTGCTGGCGGAAGTCCTCCACAAGCCCCTCCAGCGGGCGGTCGCCGAACTGCGGCGGCGGCACGAAGCGGCCTTTGGCGACCGCATACTTCTCGATGGTCTGGTCGAAGAAGTACTTCGGCCTACCCACCTCCATCGGCGGCTCGAGCCAGTCCGCGGGGCCGTGCAGCACCCCGGGCCACTGCTTGTACTTGGCCACCAGCCGGTCTTTGACGCAGTTGAGCACCGTGTAACGGATCTTGTCCCGCACGGCGGCGTGGTTGGTCAGCAGCAGGTCGTTGTAGCTCTCGTCGCACCAGATCGTCTCGATGTACCTATCGGGATACTGCTCGCGAAGGTATCCGAGCAGGCACTTGGCGATGCAGCGATCGAGCCACGCCATGAACTCGTCCAGCCGCCCGGTCGTGTCGGTCAGCACCAGATGAAAATGGTTGCTCTCAAAGATGACAGCGTGCAGCAGCACCTCGTATTTGGCGGCAGCCCGGAACAGGCAATAGCGCACGATCTGGTCGACCACCGGATCGGGCCGCAAGTAAAACCGGCGCAGATCGCAGGTCCGGGTCACCATCCGGGTCCCATCCGGGACCGATATCCGCGGCGCGGTCACACCCTGCTTATCGGCCACCGCCCGAACCAGTTTCGCGAATTCGCAAAAGAGATCTTCTCTGCGTCCCAAAGCCGAGGACCGGGCGCGGTGCGGTGTACTACGACGGCTCGACGACCATTGAGTTCGAGCCGCTCGCGTTCATCGAGCGCCTGGCCGCGTTAATTCCCCGAGCGTGCCCACCGAGCGCGCCCACCGAGCGTGCCAGGCACGTTTTCGGCCGTACCGGGAGGCCTGGCAGGGCTTCCGTAGGGGGCTTGAGGCAACCTTCCCCGGAGGCACGCTGCTGATGCGGCATCGCTACCGCCAGCCTTGCGAGCCGCTGGACTGCTGGTGGTGTGTGCTGGCG
>Ga0224501_10002234_pt1 | contig 15140 bp, 17 predicted proteins | sample SF_Oct11_sed_USG_4_FD_169105 | JGI IMG/M metagenome (GOLD analysis project Ga0224501, IMG submission 169105) | Sediment microbial communities from San Francisco Bay, California, United States - SF_Oct11_sed_USGS_8_1 | ecosystem: Environmental > Aquatic > Marine > Sediment | place: USA...
AACATTATACACTATATCCTCGGTTTGGGTTTTGTCTTAAATCTTTAGTACAAGTTGACGATGTATTAGACAAGCCCTTATAACGACACATGAGTGAGGAAATGTTTCAATTTTTCATTGAAACTTTATAGACAACGGACAGAATACGTACACCCGAAGAGGCTGTTCCCCCTTCAGAAAAATCAGCGGCATTTTAACCTATAAAACCTATAAGAACAAACGCCGTAAGATGCTACACATTAACAATGGACTTGGTGCGACAAGTGTCAGAACGGTATGCGTACATTCTTATGGACAACGAAAAATGGTGGAACCGGCTCTGCAACCAAAGCAGAGCTGGCAAAAAATCGCACGCGTTTGTTCGCAAAAATGCAGTAGGTCCCAAAAATGCAAAAATGCTCCTTTTTTACGTTACGCATCCATTTAAGGAAATTCGAGGTTATGGCGAATTTGTTGAACGAATCGTTGGAGATGCTGAAGAACTCTGGAACACCTATGGAAGTGAAAGTTGCCTAGATTCGTGTAAGGAGTACAAAGCTTTCTTGCAGGGAAGATCGAAAGCAACGTTCATCAGGTTCAAAAATCTACGTGAGCTTTCCCCGTCCATTCCAGCAAGCGTTATCTATCAAATCGTAGGAATACGTAGAATGTCTCGGAACGGTAGATATATAAACAGAAAAATGACGCACGAATTAATCTAACGAGGTTGCATAATTTGCAGGAGTTTGATCCCCAAGAATTCGTTAACAAACAGGTAGCGGGAATCAGAAACGTAGTTAACGATGAAAAAGCTCTCATTGCAGTTTCAGGAGGCGTCGACAGCACGACTTGCGCTGTGCTCGCCCACCGCGCCTTAGGAGAAAACCTTCTCTGCGTAACGCTTGATGACGCCTTCATGCGAACCGGAGAACCTGAAAGAATCGCTCAGCTACTATCACAACCTCCTCTGAACCTGCCAATGAAAATATTGAACGTTCAAAAACATTTCCTAAGCGCACTGGAAGGGTTACGTGACGCCGAGGAGAAGCGAAAGGCGTTTCGAGAAACCTTCTACAAAACTCTGAGCGAGACCGCTAGAAAAGAGAGCTTCATATTCCTCATACAAGGAACCATCCGTGCAGACATCGACGAGACCACCAGAGGCATAAAGACTCAGCATAATGTGCTTTCACAGATGGGAATAAGCCCCGCCGAACGGTATGGCTTCCAACTCATTGAACCCCTCATGTCTATCTACAAGCCGCAGGTAAGAGAGGTGGCAAGGCATCTGGGGATTCCGCCAGAACTATCTGAGCGCCAACCATTTCCAGGCCCAGGACTCTCCGTGCGAGTCGTCGGGCAGAACAGAACCGACAAGCTGGAGTCGCTAAAAAAAGCTACCGCTATAACTGAAGAAAACCTAGCAAAACACCGGCCAAACCAATACTTCGCAACAATCATTGACAACGAAGAAAAGCCACACCATCAAAGACTAACGCACATGCGAGAAATAGTAGCTCAACATCTCGATGTTCCATCAAGACACGTCTTTGTGAAGGTATTTCAAGACAAAGCAACTGGCATGAAAGGTGGTGTGCGACACTACGGAGAGATTGCCGCAGTTAAAGTTCAGACAACAAACGGCCATGTTCATCAGCCACCTATCCAAGACCTAGTCGACCTCCAAACAAAAATCATCAGGGCAAACCCATCCCTCACCCGAGTTTTATATGCTGTTCAAGAAACGTCGCAGAAACAACCTTATGTGGTTACCATAAGAGCAGTCCAAACACATGATTTCTTGACCGCTGAAGTGTCTGATATACCTTGGACAACCTTGAGTCAAACTGCGCAAAATGTTCTCAAAGCCTGCTCAAACGTTTCATGTGTCTATTACGACGTGACGCCGAAGCCGCCGGCAACCATCGAAATGGAATAGACGCATACTCTGTCTCAGAAACGCATAAAGCCTTCAACGTGTTAGTAAACGCTGGCTATAAGTGAACTAACATGATACGGGTGAGAGTTCAGAAAATCGAATCTATACGCGACCCTGAAGGGAACCTTGGAAAGCGGATAGAATTGATTGAGGACCGCAGAATTCCAAGATTTGCGGTTAGACCTTCTACGGAAGAAGCGAGGATGGTTCAAGGTGTCGTTGAAGCGTTGCAACAACAGCTTCCCATGTTTCCGGGGCGAACTCAGTTTAGCCTACCAAAGATGATTCTTTTTCTGACAGAACAAGAATACGAGGAGCTTGGCATCGACTTTGACGTAAACCAGATATACGAGCTTGAGTTGTCAAATCAAGCTGTCAAATTTAAGAAGGCACCCTAGTCAAAGCGTCTGCGTCAAGTCAACGCGCATATTTCTTTCCTTATAGTATGCAGTGCAGAATGCCTAGGGTGAAAGGAAAGCACGAACATCATGTTTTTGATGGCACGATAAACGTCTTCTTCATTTCCATCTTTGCCCCAGTCACAGTATACAGGAATCTCTTCTTCACTGCATTCGCTTCGATAGTACACATAGATGGGGAGAAGATTCTTTGTTTGAGTTACCTCGATTCTTAGTTTTAGTGTTTCGGCAGCTTTTGCCACTGCAGGTTTAACGATTTTTAGACGCCTATGCTGATTTGAAGCGTAGATTAGAAATTTTCCGTTGTTGGATAGCATGTTGCTCGCCTCATTAGAAGTTTGCGTCTCTGTGTGTTTTTAAAAGGCTCGAAGCAACGACATTTGGAAAAGCGGAGAGAGTGCGGTGAAAGTGTTAATAAAATGGGTTGTGTGATGGTTAGAGAGACAGAGGGGTATAGCCTCTTATAGGAGAGAATATGAATAGTGCAGGTTAGGGCTCATGTTTTTGTGAGTGGTATGGTTCAAGGTGTTTTCTTTCGATATGAGACTAGGCGTTTGGCTGTTAGGTTTAGCGTTTGTGGTTGGGTTAGGAATCTGTTTGATGGTAGGGTCGAGGCCGTTTTTGAAGGAGAGAAAGAGAATGTGGAGAGATTGGTTGAGTTCTGTAGAAGGGGGCCTCCAGGAGCTAGGGTGACGGGTGTGCAGGTTTTGTGGGAGGATTATAAAGGAGAGTTTGAGGGGTTTAGAACCCGGTATAGAGGTTGAGTACTTTGTGCGTATGTGAGGTCTGATTATAGAGGGTAAGAGACAAAGACGGATATACCTAGTTCAAGTTTTAAGTTGATTTGCTATTTTCTTTCCGAATTCTTTGCATTTAGGAAGCTTTTCCTCTAGAATCGGACCTTTCATATCTTGAACCTTTATTGATAATCCAGAAGCCATCTGTTTCAATTCAGGAACCTTATCACTTATTCTCTTCTCCATCTTCTTCACAGCTTTTTCGAAGTCTCCATTAATATATGTGTCAAAAACAGCAAACATTTTGTCCTTTAAGGGGAGCTTTCCAAGTTTGTCGATAAATTTCTTGGTACCTCTGGTCGGTCCACCAAAATGATTTGGAGAACCAATCAGAATCACATCAGAATCAAGTACTTCTGTTAGTTCCACACGTTTGGGTTCCCCTAGCACGGCTTCTATTTTTTGTATTTCGTTTATGCCCTCTATGATTGTCTCTGCCACTTGTTTGGTATTGCCGTATTTTGATTCATAAACAACAATAACCTTCGTCACACATCTACCCTCCATTATGTTCAGTTTGTGAGACAGCAGACATAAGCCTTAGAGCCGTCAACCAACGTGTATATCAGGGTGCGGAGTTTCACGTCATTTCTTTTGGAACTCGGAAATGCGACTGTTTCCCAGCACTGATATATTCTCCGCCAGCATCGCGGATGATAGACGCAATCTTCGCGAAATTGTCTGAACCCAAATACTGACGTGGCTTAACCACAATAAACTCTCCTTTCTCATCAAAACTCAACATATCCTCCAAATCCCTGGAAAACAGCATCTTAACATCCTCAACACCACGTGTACCCACAGCACTAGCAGGTGTAGGAGCAGTAGGAGCGGCATGGATCTCAGGGGCACTAGGAACAGCTGCAGTCTTAAGCGACTTCGAAACCTCACCAAGGTCACGAGAAATCATCTTCAAAACATTAAGAAGCTCATCAATCCTCTCTAACAACTCTTCTTCACTCAACTTCTTTTCACTCACAGAGACAACCCCACATAGTTATTTTATACAATTCCACATTTATTTTTATCCCAGCAACATCATTGGTACACAAGAAAAGAACCCAGATAAACGAGAACTTAGAGGCTCCAGCATGCTAGAAATCGACGGAAGCCAAAAAAGCGGAAGCGGCACCATACTACGCTTATCCATCGCTCTCGCCACCGTCCTAAAACAGCCACTACACATCTACAACATCCGCCAAAAACGCACACAACCCGGCCTAAGACCACAACACCTAGAAGCCGTACTCACAGCCGCAAAACTCTGCAACGCGGAGCTTAAAGGCGCCACGCTGGGTTCCCGCGAACTCTGGTTCACGCCTCAAAAAATCATAAGCGGCGACATACGAGCCGAAATCGGAACCGCCGGCAGCATCCCCATGCTATTGCTAACTATTCTACCAATTTGCGCTTTTGTCAAACATTCTGTGCGCGTCCACGTTGTCAAGGGTGGCACCGACGTTCGCCACGCACCCACGATAAACTACCTAAATCACGTGCTTCTTAGAATGCTGAAACGAATGGGCTTGAACGTTTCTCTCACCATCCACAAGTACGGTTACTACCCAAAAGGCATGGGAGAAGTTACTTTAGAAGTTCAGTCATGTCAGAAACTCAGTCCAGTATGCCTCGAAGAATTTGGGACCATAGAAGATTTGCGCGGCATCTCTGTATGTACGTTTTTAGCAGACCGAAGAGTCGCAGAACGCCAAGCCAACGCAGCCGATAAGTATCTTGCAGCTCACGGTCACGAAGCAAAAATCCAAGTGGTCAACGATATGTCTAACCCTCTTCAGAAAGGAAGCTCCCTGGTGTTGTGGGTGAAAACCAGCAAAGGCGCCCTGCTGGGGGGAGATGCCATCGGCGAGCTTCGCAAGCCCAGCGAAGTTGTGGGACAAGAAGCGGCTGAAAACCTCTTCGAAGAAATCAAACTTCAACCAACTGTGGATGCACACCTTGCCGACATGCTGATACCCTATGTCGCACTGGCCGATGGCAATTCCACCTACCTAACTCGAACCATAACGGAGCATTTAGACACCAATATATGGCTGACTCAGAAAATCTTAGGCGCAAAATTCGAAGTTTCAAAGACAAAGAATCTCTATCAAATCAAGAAAAAAGGGTCGTAAAAAAGGAGGTTTCCTCTAGTGGCTAAAGCTCGCGCTCGAGGCATATACTCAACCGCCTTAACAAAGCTTCTTCTCAACCATGACTTCGCCATAGTTCAACCATCAGCCACCATAAAAGAAAGGTTCAGATTGGAAGAACTTGACGAGCCACCCGACCTCGATGTTTACGATCGACCTGATCTGCAAGGGGTTCAAGCTTTCGGAAAAGCTGAGTCCGTAAGCGCATTCAAATCCGTCTTGCAGTCCAACCTTGACGACGTTGTTGTCAGGGAATGGCATACTGCGGCTCTGCATCCGCTGGCCGGCGTATTGAGAGGTAAAAGCATCAACCTTGTGAAAGAGGGAGAATCCGCGATAGATGTGGAGTTTCCTGCCTTGTCAAAGAAGAAACTGGATGAGCTTCGAAGCGCCGTTGCCCCCACGCTAGACGGACACCATTACTACAAGGCTTGCGGAGAAAGAGTTTCATCGGCGCTAGATATGGCTGAGAAGATGCTCGAGAAAGGTTGTTCACATGTAGACGTGAAATATCTTTTCAAACAAACCATTGAAGCAAACTATCCACGGGTGGGTTCCTTAATAGATATAGAGCACGTAAAACTAGACGGCCAAGTCTTCAACCTCGGAAAAGCCTCGATTGAAGTTTTCAACCACAATAAATCGTTCATTCAGCTCAGTCGAGTTTTCAAAACCGCAGGAGTATACGACGGTCTTAAAACACGCAAGGCGCCCGATGACTATGCTGTCACCGAAGTCAAACTCGGAGAATGCCACTACAAAACCCAATATTTCTCAAAAAACGGACGATACAAAGGAGCTTACATCAACCTAAACACGCCGATAGAACTGTACCCACACGGGATCCGCTACATAGACTTGGAAGTGGACATTTGCGTTTGGCCGAACGGTCGGGTTAGGGTGCTAGATGAGAAAAAGCTTGAAGACGCAGGTACAGAAGGCTTGATCAACCAGAAATTGGTTAAAATGGTCAAGAAAAAACTGCGAGAACTTGTGAAAGAACTTTCATACAGCTAGACAACGCGCTGGCATGCATGTTCTTTTAGAAGGTGATCTTGAATGGTGATTGTAGTTTCATAATTCTTTTCTATCTTTGCAGAATACTGTTATGAATTATGTATGCATGCAGATAGGAAAAGGGAGTGATAAAGTGAAAGTGAAAATCGCTTGGTATCCTTGGAAACTGCAAATTCCTCAAGTGTGTGCTAAGTGTGGTGCAAGAAATGTGCCATTACAGAATATACCGACAGAGATTCTGAAGGCTAATCGCATCAGCAAAACTACTTATCAACATAGCACATCCAACATTAACTTCCCATATTGTCCTGATTGCGCCAAGAGAGAACCTAGATTCTTGAAGAGCTTCCGAAAGTTTGGCGTTGACGCTTCAATGGTTCAAACGAAGAAATACGGTAAATTACTCAGAAGGAAAGAGTTAGAATTTGCTGAACTGAATTTTGTCAATGATACATACGCTCATTTGTTTATAGAAGCTAACAAAGATACATTGCTGGACAATGTCTTAGCAGAGCTGAAGAAGGACTTGAAATGAAGATGTATTGTGGATGCTGTACTGACGCATGCATACGCACCCTTGACCGACTTATCTTCATGATTACTGTCCTGTGTTACGCGGTGCCACAAACATTAAGAATTGAATCAGAAAGATATTACACGATGGAATATGAATAGAAAGCTTGTTTTGAGCACTGTTTTGACACTTATTCTCACAGACATGCTAATATTGAGTTTTTCAGGTCAGAATGTTGGAGCAAATGACTCTTGGATTTGGGTTAGGAATACGGTTACGGGTTATTGGGGTCAAGCTGTTGTTGGAACAGGTAACGCCATTTACGTAGCAAGGAGAAATAGTTTTTACCGTTATGATCCTTCTGACAATAGTTGGACGGCCTTGGCGGCTCCACCTAACCCTGACTCAGGCGATGCTTTCAAGACTGGCACAGCCTTGGCTTGGGATTTTAGTGATTACATTTATGCTTTGTATGGGGCAGCAAGTGTTGATAGCCGCAGATGGTTCTACCGCTACAGCATCTCAAGCAACTCTTGGGAGGCTTTAGCCAACACACCAGCAGATCAAGGGGAAGGAGACGCCATAGCATGGGTTAGCACAGACAACTGCATCTACGCAACGATAGGTGGCGAGGAAGAGCGCCCCACATATTTCATGTGCTACGACCCATCCACAAACAGCTGGAGTAATGAGCCCACAGACCCATCAGCTAGCATGGGAGACGGGGCTTCACTTGTTTGGACGGGTGGCGATTACCTATACGCCTTGCGGGGAGAGTTTCACGAGGGTTCGCCGCTCTACGATTTTTGGCGCTACAGCCTCACAGCTGATGCTTGGGTTGCAATGATGGATATTCCAGCTGACCCTCACGACGGCGGCTTAGGCGGAGTAGGAGATGGAGGATCGCTTCTTTACGTTGGGTTCTGGCTGTCAGACTATACTGATTATATCTATGCGCTCAGCGGAAACCAAGTGAACGAAGTCCCAGACAACCGCACCTACCGATACACCATATCAATGAACAGTTGGGAGCCCTCAGCTAACCTTCCCTTCGAAGTAGGCTATTATGTAGGCTGCCGCTTAGGCTACGCCGATGGATACATCTATGCTTGGCAGGGAGCACCGGGCACATGGATTGGCGGAGGCGACGATCTTGCAGAATACGAGCTCACGCGTATAAGCGTGGGCATTCACGACTTGAGAACGATCCTTCTGGATGTGCCAGTCAACACAGTCCATTTCTTGTATGCTGACCCTGCGTACATGGCTCGCCCAGAAGCAGCGTATGACGTTACATCTGGCGGAATAATGTATGGTCTTTGTACCAACCCCCAACGTCAAGGCTTCAACACAACGAAGCACTGGCTACTGAGCACAGGTGCAATCAACGCAACGACCATAAGTAACGCAACAATTGCCATGTTTGGAGGGCCATATCCTCATGTTGCTGTGAGATACTACGAAGACTCACACGTTGGTTCTCAGGATGGGGATTGGTTGGCTCCGGTCAGATTTTCAGAGAACGCTAGCCATTATTGGTTTGAGAATCAGACGTATGCAGTTGTTGGGATGTTACCAATATCAGCTGTGGGAAATGGTCATGAAGACATGTTTGTGATAGAGGTATTCTCGGATGGAGACAACACTGTTCTCATAATCTACGGTTTTGACTGGAAGGGAACATGGGCAGGAGGAATATGCTTCAAAGAAGTGATGTTAGAGAACCTTTCCGACTATGAGAAACAGTATTACATCTTCCATTGGGTTGACGACTCTGACCAAGACAGTATCCCGCAAAGTTCAGAGATAGTCATGACATCATCTGGATAGGCAATGTCCTGAGCATGCATGCAAAATGCTGTAGCTCTGGCTGGAAAACTGCATTTTAGATGAGGTCCATAATATCTGATTGGTAAGCCACCACCGCCTACTGCAGAAGCTTGTGGAATAGAAGTCAAAGGAAAGAACAAATGGATAACCCTAATCCAAAACGCAAGCCATCAGCCTTAAGGTTTATATCGCCACATTTTAAAAAGATCAATGAGGATGAGAATGGTTCTATCAATTGAAAATCTCAATTGGAAAAAGCTGAAGCAAGAGATACTAAGACAAAAAAGCTTCATTGACAAATATGGAGATGAGTGTAAAGAAATCTCTCTCGGTAGGGTTTCCGACCTCACTCCATCAGGCAAACATCGTGATTTTGGTAGACCTGCTCGAAACTTAGAGGCGCAGGGTTCATACAAAGGTTATGTGAAAGCACCCGAACTGCTTACTCGTCCAATTGACAAAGCTGAACAAGAAGATAGCGACTGGTGGAGAGATTTGATTAAGAAAGGAAAAGAACATGGAATCTACATAAGACCTTCTGATGATAAGCACCGCACATTCGTTATGGCTGGAATAAAGATAAGGGATAGGTCAGAAATTCCAGAATAATCACCGATACGCAAACTTTTCATGAAAGTTACAGAACCATCACCCGACAGTTAACACCCTTCTCCATCACCCTAAGAGTTACCAGAACCTTATTTAAGGCTCTGTTACCTCTTCGATTGATGAGTCTGTTCTGTGAAGGTGTTACCTTTCGGTTGATAAACTCTACGAAGAGTCTTATTAAAAGGATTATATAACCAATTAGCCCTATAAAAGTGAGGTGATGCTATGACTAGTGGAAGACCAGAACTTAAATGTGAATGGAAATTCTCAATTATTGAAGGCAAGAAAAAATACAAGTTAACCGCAAAATTGTTCAAATCGAGATTAGACATAGAAGATGAAGATGGAAATAAAATAGCTGTTGATAAAAGAGAAAAAAAGATAAGAATACAGAAATGGGGCGATGTTGACTGGCATAGATGAAGCGAGCAGTTTAGTCTTTTCTATGTAGATTGTTTGAGGTCTTGGAAGAATTTTGGATTAGTGTCAGCCATTTGTTCTTTCCTTCCACGGTTATTCCACATGCTTCTGCTGGGGTCTTTCCCTTCAAGCCCTCATGTTCTCTGATGTAGTTGTGAAAGATTTGGTAACCTGTTAGGATTGGTGTGTCTTTCTTCTTTAATCCTCTCATGACTTTTTCTCGGTCTCTGATTTCTCCGTTTAGTCTCTCCATCTTGTTATTGTTGTGATCGCCTCGTAACTTGATATGTCGTATATGCTCAGTTCTTGGTTTTTTAAGTGTCCAAAACTCTTTCCTGTAAGCGTCATTGTAGGCTGGAAGACCATCAGTTATCAAAATCATGGGCTTCGTTCCCGTAACCTTTTTCGCCAATTGAAACAGCTTTCTTGCGTCATGCTTGTATTTAGATTCTGCGACATCTTGAGCTATCCAATATCTCGTTTCATCATCCATAATGGCAAACACGTATTTCATATCGCCCTTGATCTTGACCCAAATCTCATCGGCTCTCCAAGTATCTGAGACTTGAGGTTTAAGCTTCTCAACGTACCTCTCCATTAACCCAATGTATTTTTTAATCCACATATACACCGTTTTATGTGAAACATCTACTCCTAACAATCTAAGCGATTTCTGAGTATTCCTTAACGATTCACCGCTAAAGTATAGTTGCATGGCTGATGTAATGGCTTGAGGATTATGCTTCATCCTCTCAAACCCAATATTCATACTGAAAGTCTTTCCACAATCAGCACACATGAAACGTTGAATATCGCCACTCTGATTCTTCCTAACTCCAAACTTCTTAATGTTTGGTGAATGACAGAATATGCATTTTAAAATTGCTATTTGCTGGATCACTGTGTCTTTTTTTACCTGTTCCTTTAGTCTAAGGCTAAGTTCTACAGCCCAAACATGCTTACACTTAACCCCTCTGAACCTATGATCTGGACAATCACAAATCCAACTATCTTCTATTTGAGAAACAAGGTAACGACCATTTCCACTCTGAGAAAGAACCTCATAATCATAATCACTAACCCTTTCAATTTGACTGTTCTTTCTCACAATGTCTAAGCCTCTTTCTTCACGGAGTTTTTCAAGTTGTTGAAGGCTCATCATTATAGGCTACCTCTGTTGTTACCTATAGTTACCTATTCCGTTACCTATATATAAACGTGTTGGTAGCAACATCGGTGTTACGATAGGTAACGTTATATGTAGGTTACCTCTATATCCCTATCCATGAAAAACAATAAAACAGAAGGCATAACAACAACCTTGTCACTAGCGAAAACAAAAAGCGTTTCACTAAGAACAACAGTCCCAATAAGTATAATCAAACAGTTCGATCTTGAGGCAGGGGACAAACTAAGCTGGAAACTCAAAGTTGAAAAAGGCGAATTGGTCATTCTTGTGAGACCTGTGAAGAACTCTGGATAGATTCTCTCTCTTCCTCCAAATAAGGTATGTTGAGAAAAAATTCATATACTAGAAGGCTAATATAGAGAAGGAGAGAGGCTTTGAATTTTGAATATTCGAGAGAAGAGAATATTCAGAAGGCACATTAGGAGATTAGATCCTAAGGAAGAAATAGTGAGAATTGATTTAGATAGAAATGAAGTCAGATATGACGAGGCAATAAAACAATACAGGAAGATAAGAGAACTTACCAAAGAGGAAATCGTAAGAGCCTATGTAGTCACCAAGTTAATTACTCAGCTTGGCTACGCAAGAGATTGTATCGAACTAGAAAAAGAGCATGTCATAGGACGAAGGAAAAAAAGAACAAGTGCTAGAATTGACGTTCTAGTGAAAGAACCTAACAACACCTATAGAGCCTTTATGATAATTGAAGTGAAAGCTCCAGACACATTTGACAAGGAAATAGATGAAATCAAAACTCAACTTTTCCAAATGGCACGATTAGAGAGAGGAACACAATATCTTGTTTATTATACAGCACAAGTTTCAGATCAGCAAATCAAGGAAAGAGTAATTTCAATCAGTTATAGTATTTACGACTCCTACAGAAGATGGGAAAACGAAGGAAAGCCCAACTTAATGGGCATCCCAAAGGAATATGCTCTTATCAAAAAGCCAATATTTACAAAAGGAGGAGTTCCAGATCTAAGAAAGGATGTAGAAAAGGAAGAGCTTGAGCGAATACGGAAAGATCTACACAACGTTCTGTGGGGCGGAGGGAGATACCACGGAAACGAGATTTTTAACTTCGTGATGAAACTTTTCTTAGCGAGGATCTATGATGAAAAGGAAACGGAAGTTGGAAAAGCTTACGAATTTCAGACTTTTTATGAGAATGGAGAATCTGAAAATCCTAAGAAAACTTATGAAAGGGTCAACCAGCGTTACAAAGATGCTCTCAAAAGGTATCTTGGTTTCGCCGAGGATGAAATCAAGAATAGAGATGTCAGAAAAATAGGAGATAAAACCATCGATGTTCGAAAGGTCAAATATGTTGTGGAAAGCTTTCAAGATATTTCCGTGACTGAAAATATCTATGATGTTTTAGGAGATTTTTTCGAAAGATTTCTGTGGGGGGAGTTCAAACAATCGAAGGGGCAATTTTTCACTCATCCAAATATAGTTAACTTTATAATCCAAGGACTTGAACTCGATAAGTTAGCTCTAGATTTCATCAACAAAGAGTCGAGGATTCCTTACATTATAGATCCCGCATGTGGTTCAGCAACATTTCTCATCGAAACGATGAAAACCATTACGAACTATATACTAGAAAACAAGGAGAAATTGAAAAGAACTCAAAGTGTCATTGAGCTGGTATCAAGTAATTTTCCAGAACATCGAAAACACGCATGGGCTGAGAGGTTCATCTACGGAATCGATTACAACGAGGATCTTGCTATGGCATCGAAAGTTAACATGGTTATGCATGGAGATGGTTCAGGTAACATAGAATCCGAAGATGCACTTTCTAGTTTCAGACTATTTCAAGGAGAACGCTTGAGACAAGAAAAAAGGGATCAAACATATTCGAAAAATGTGAATGGGCAATTTGACATTTTGATCTCAAATCCCCCCTTTAGTATTAAACTCGCAAGAGAAACAAAAGAAGATTTGCCAAATATGTTTGTCTACGCAACAAAAGGGGGGTCAGAAAATCTTTTTGTGGAAAGATGGTATCAACTATTAAAACATGGAGGCAGGTTGGGAGTTGTATTACCCGAAAGTGTTTTCGACACGCAAGAAAATCAGTATATCCGATTACTTCTTTACAAATATTTCTGGATAAAAGCCATTGTGTCCCTTCCAACACTAGCCTTTGAGCCCTACACTTCAACACGAACCAGCCTATTATTTGCACAAAAGAAAGAGCCAGATGAGATACTAGAATACGATACTCTCTGGAGGAAATATGAGGAAGAATACGAGAACCTAATGAAAGACTTAAAAGATTTGATGCGACGGAAGGAACTCCAATTAGGAGAAACTAAAGAAGTTATCAAAGAAGAATTTCTTTCTAAACTCAAAACGCTTATAAAAACGGAATTTAGAGATGAGGATAGCTCTCTGAGTCTCAAAGAACTCAAGATCAAGTATAAAACCTTCATTAAAGAGATTAACAAAGAATGGTGGATCTTTGGCAAAGTTTCCGCAGAACTCAACTATAACATATACCAAGTAGTCGCTAAGAATATTGGTTATAAGAGAACAACGAGGAGTGAAAGAAAAAGAGACAATGAATTATTCGAAATGATAGTAGAGGACGGGAAAAAGCGTTTCATAATAGATGCGGAACATCCTAAAACAGTTCTTGACGAGATGCGGAGAGAAATAAAGTGGGCATGACCGTTCCTCTTTCCGAGTTGTCCCAAGACTTTTCCCTTCGGTCAGATCCCAATTTCATAAAAGGTGTAAGAGAATTAGATAACTTCACTTCAAGTTCAAAAATATCTTTCATCAAACTAGCGGGAGTTCTTTCAGAGAAACCAAGAAATGGAAAAAACACTGGGCAAAGTAGCTACTCGATGAGTCCCACAGATTTCGTATATCTTTCTGTTAATGATGTGAAGGAAGGATACATCGATCTCTCTGACCCAATTTTTTTGAATGATTCTGTTGGGTATGAACTAGAAGAATATAAGCTTACGGATGGAGACATCGTTATTACTCGTTCTGGAACTGTTGGAGTAACCTATCTATATCAAGAAGGCAATAATAAAGGGATTTTGATACCTTCAGGATACCTTATCATCATCAGAGTAGACGAAAGCAAGATAGACCCTCAATTCTTAGTGGAATATTTCAACTCTCCACTCATAAAATATTTCTTTGAAACTTATTCGTGTGGCAAAAATACGAGAAACATATCACAAGAGAATCTGAAGAAAATCCCCATACCCAACTTTTCTTTGGACAGACAGACAGAAATTCTAGAAGAACTCCAAAAATTTGAAAACAAAGCTGAAGCGACTAAGCAGAGCATTCCTAACACCCAAGATGTTATCGAGAAAACATTTTGTGACCTTTTCGACTATATCTCCTTTGAAGAATACACGAAAAGATGGAAACCCCATTTTTCCCAAGAGTTCGCTAGTTTTAGAAATCATAGATATCTGCGTGCTGGACCTCGGTATCATTCCTTTTGGAGTTGTTACAATGGTCTTATTTTTATCTCAAAAAGGAAATTGGCAATATCTAGAATTGGGAACTTAATTAGAATCTATAAACCAAAGATCTTCAAAAAGGGCTACCTAACAGACAAATACATCTTGATAGATAAAGAGGATGTTGAACCGAGAACAGGTATAATCCTTAACGAGGAATATGTTGAAAAAATAGGTTCAGATAAAATTTTGTTTGGCAATTGTGACCTTCTCATATCAAAAATTGATCCCTTCTTAGGGCATGTAATTATTAATGACAAAACCAAACCCTACATAGGAACAACAGAATTTGTTCCCTACATCGTGAATAGAGACCGAGCGAACTTGTTTTTCATGCAATACATATTTGTAAGTAAGGATTTCCTAGAGATCTCGAAAAACATAATGGCTGGAAAAAGACAGCCAAGAATAACTCCTTATGAACTTGCGAACTTGAAAATTCCACTTCCCAAATTAGAACAACAGGAAAATGCAGTAGAGATAATAAGAGCTCAAATTGGAACGGTAGAAGGCAGTAAAAAGAAGCTTGAACAAATAAGGCGTGAAAAGAGTTCATGGTTTATGGAATACCTTGCGAAAGGAGAAAAACAACTTAATTAATCTCTCCCATCAACCGAAAGGTAACACCTTCACAGAACAGACTCATCAATCGAAGAGGTAACAGAGCCTTATTTAACAATATTTATAAGTCTCTTTAATTCCACCTTTTTAAGGATGAATTCATGAGTAGCTTGTGGAAACTCCGGTTCTCCATGTTCGGAACCTTATCCATTATCA
>Ga0224501_10002235_pt1 | contig 15138 bp, 14 predicted proteins | sample SF_Oct11_sed_USG_4_FD_169105 | JGI IMG/M metagenome (GOLD analysis project Ga0224501, IMG submission 169105) | Sediment microbial communities from San Francisco Bay, California, United States - SF_Oct11_sed_USGS_8_1 | ecosystem: Environmental > Aquatic > Marine > Sediment | place: USA...
ACAAAACGTGAGCATAACGTAATTTCAAGGAAGCTAAGACATGAAAAAGCAAAAAGTGTTAGCTTTGCAGTTATTGCTCTTTTTGTTCACGTTAATCAACTCTGTCAACGCTGCAGAGGAGTCTTTTGTAGACCAATTTCTGAGCAGTCCGCTGATCGTCCTCGTTGCAATAATCCTTATTGACATTATAGCTTTCATTTATCATAAAGTGAGAAGATAGCCTTTAGATTAGGTTTCAGCACTTAAGAGAAGGTCTATGAGCGCTTTCTGGTCTACTTCTGCGCGTGTCCTCCAATCTAAATATAATTGTTCGTTTTCGTCTTGTGTTAGATACCCGTAGCGGATGTATCGGTCAATGTTGAGGCTAACTTTCCATCCGGGCAGTTTGTCGCGTAGCAGTTCTTCAACCTCTTTTCGCGGCGCCTTTCCCTTTTTAGATATGATATATGCGATTGTTATTGCTAGTCCTGCGAGGTCGTCTATTCGCCACCCTATCATTTTGTTTTCTTTGGGTGTTAGTTCTCCTCTTAATGTTACGTAGAATCTGGCTTTGTCCAACTGCTCCGAAGTTGGTTTTTCAACAGGTTTTTCCCCTTCAAAAATTGTTTTAACCTGTAAATCAAGCGCTTTCAAGTAGTTGTCCAAAATTTTTAGAACTTTTGGATAATCTGAACCTAAGGCTTTACGAAGTTCCCATCCCTTCACTCCGGGTTTTCTATGTCTTCTGTAAAAAAGCAGGTGAGTTGCCCTTTTGATTTTGCTTGCGTAGTAAGCTTTTCTACTACCTACTCTAGTTCGCCTCTTTTCCATCTTAGCCAATCCTCCGCTGTAACAGCTATTGGTATGGAAACCAGCTGCTTTTTACCAATATTGGTTATCGGTTTTTCATAGGGTTTGATAAAGAGTTCTTCTTCCAATGGATAGATTTCCAACGTTGCATAACCATACGTGACCAGAAAACTTGTCATAAAAGCTCTGTGCACAGTTTTTTCATAAGTTTCTGCACCAATAAAATCCCAGTACCGAATTTTCCCATTTTCACCCTTTTCCTTAACCCGCTTCTTTAACTCTTGCCAGAAATTCTCCAGCTCCTCGGAAAAAGCCTTATCCAGCAAAATTCTCTGCTTAATGAGCTCCTCTCGTGTTGCAAGACTTGTTTCAAATTCCGCTTGTGGAAATTCCTTCCATCTTTCCTTTAACGGCAACAACCCTTCCCAGTATCTGATTGCTCCTGCTAGGCTGTGAAGCGAAATCTGTTCTAATTCAACTATTGGGTGCCAAGCCTTAAGAAAAACCCCAAGAATCTCTTCTTTTTCTATGCGTATGAGCTTTTCTTCTAAGAGGAATGGGTCTGTATACAGCGAAGTTGAGCGGTGTTTAACCCATTCGCTTTGGAGCTTTATAACTGAGGCTAAGCGGTGTATTGTTTCAGCATCCAAGCATAGGTCTTCTGGAAGGTTCCACTCTGGAAAATACTCCTTTATTACGCTGATGATTTCGTCAACATCTATTAGGAAAGGGTCGAGTGAACGTTCCTCAACAGACTTGCACGTCTCAATTATGCGTTGAAGTTTTTCTCTGCCGATTTTTACTCGTTTTCTTTTCGATTGCATTAGGCAACCTCTCTAATTATCGATTTTCCTTCAACGTTTTGAACGGTGATTATGTTTGCCTCTTTCTCTGCAAATGTTATTTGACTCGGCGTAATCACAACATATTGGGCGTTTGCATCCTTCACCGTTGAAACGAGCATTTTCGCAATTATTTCACGGTTTTTCGGGTCCATGTGAATGTCGTATTCGTCAACAGCGCGGAAGGGTGAGCGGACATGCTGTTGTAAGGCTAACAGAAAGCTTATGGTTGCCGTTGTTCTTTCTCCACCGCTCTGCGTGTAAGCATCCAGTGGAACTGGTTTGCCGCCCTTAAAGCCTACCCGAATCTCTAGTCCAGCAGCCTCTATGTCGTGTCCATTAACAAGTCTGACCTCTCCAACGGCTTGGGCTTGAGCAAGAATCTTCTGGTATTCTAGGCTCACGCGGTCTAGAAGGCTTTGGATTACTATCCGCCAAGCCTGCATCCTTGCTTTAACTTCTTCCAAGCCTTTTTCACGGTTTTCGGCAACCAACTGCGCTTTTTCCTTCAATTCTAAATAAAGTTTTGAGTATGATTCGTACATACGTTCTATGTCCTCTGAAACGTCGGAAAGCGCTGCTAAATGTCCGTCCGTAACTCTAATTTCATCAAGAATTTCAGCGACGCTTTTAATGACCACGATTTTAGGTCCAGTCTGCTCTGCTTTTCTTGTTGCCTCCTCCAAGTATGTTTTTGCATCCACCAGTTCTCTTTCCAATTTTTTGAGTTCAGCTTTTACGTTTTCTTCGCGATATTGAAGCAGCGCTAATTGGATTTTGCTGTCTACAACTCGGCTGCGAATCTTTTCAACTTCATCTTCCAAGTTTTCCGCTCTTTCTTGGTTTTCGTTTATTTTTGTGTTTAATTTCGAAAGTTGCTGATTGGAGTTTTGTATTAACTCTTTTATGTTTTCACTTTTCAGAAGCTTAAACTGTGCTGGCGGGGGTTCTTTCTTTAGCTGGCTTGCTTGGAAGGACGGGTTTCCGCTACTTTGGATGGCTTCTTCCAGCATCGTTGTTTCTTTTAATAGCTGCTGGCATAGTGAAATTGTTGACTCGTTTCTGGCTTTTCCACGTTCAAGGTTTAGGCGTTCATCAAAAAGCGTTTTCCATTCATCCTTCAGCTTTTCAAGCTCGTTTTGCTGAATCTGCAAATGCTCTTTCACAGTCTTCGTTTCATCTTCAATTTGGCTTAAAACGGCTTGTTCCTTTTTCTTGCTTGCTTCCAACCCTTTAACTATTTTTTCTCTTCGGGCAACCTCTGCCCATGCAAGCTCCCTTTCTAAGAACCTCCTTTTAGTTAGTAGCTGCTTTTTCTCTTGATATCTGTCGTACTGCTCTCTCCAGTAATTTAGCGTCTGTTCAGCCGACTCCAGAAGTTTACTTATTGATTCTTCTTGGCTTAGTATGTGGGTTAACTTTTTATGGGCTTGTAATACGTTTCGGCGGTAAGGCTCAAGCCCAACAGCCGCCTCAACCATACGTAACTTTTCCTGTTGAGAAAGCACAGTGAACTGTTCAACCATGTTCTGATGCATAATGATAAGCATGTTATCTGGGTCAACGCCCAACTTGGACAAAAGTCTTTCAACGTCACCTTTTGTGGCGGCTCTATTCTCAAGCGCAAACCAGTATTTGCCATCCCGCCGCAAAACGCGCGTGAGAAAAATCTGGTCTTTGTTAAATTTTGGAACGGGTCTACGTTTACCTCTTTTAGCATTGTCTAAAACTAGTGTTACGCGGGCTTGGTCTTTCCCCCAACGTATCAAATCACTCAGCTTTTTAGACCGTTCTGTGTAAGACTGCCCCAAAGCCACCGAAATAGCCAGCAAAAGCGATGATTTTCCTGACCCATTGGGTCCGCAAACGACGTTTACGCCTGATTTAAGCGGTACCCTAGCGTAACTATAGCTCATGAAGTTTTCTAGGATTACTTCTTGAATCAGCATTGGAACAGCTACCTCTTTAGCGTAGTAATAGAGTTAAAAATCTCTTATTAAAACAATTAGGCTGGGTTTCACTCAAAGCTAAGGCTGGAAGCACAAAAGTTTTACATATACATTTACAGATAAGACACTGGAGGTTAAGCCATGGTTGTTGCTGGGAAGGTCTTTAGGCTTGTTGAACCGCTTTCATTAGCCGAAACAGCGTCGAGGCTTGAGGGATACCGCACGGAAGAGCCTTATGAAGAAGGTGACTACAAATTTACGCTTGTGACTGAGGTAGTGGGGCTTCTGCCAAAGGAAAACATGCTTAGAGGAGTTTACTCCCATGATTATGTAATGCATGTTTTTTACAGAGGCAAAGTCATGCCGTTACCGCGAACTGTTGAAGCCGTCTTTAGCTTTGCCGAACATGAAGATGCCACGTTTTTGACTATAGTTGAGAAGAAACGTTTGGCTAATTTTATGGCAAATAAGCTGAGTGGGATTCTCTTTGAGAAAGTAGGCGGCATAGTTGAAGCTAGAATCCCACCTGAAACTTTAAGAGAATTTCACCTGAAAAATCCTGAAGACACGAAAATCACGTTTTTTGATAATGTTGACATTCCAAACGTGAATAAGCTTTCGCTTTATGGACCAGACTTGATAAACACTTCACTTTTTGAGGAGTATGGTAAGCATGGTGACTTGTGGTATATTGTTGCGAGGTCTAAGGACTATGGCTATGTGGTGGGCGTAACAAGAGATGCGTCAGTAACAATTTTTAATTTAACAGATAAAGAAAGGTATTTAGAATACGTGACAAAGGAGATTTACCCGCTAATTCTATAGTTTTTCTAAGCCGACCCTAACGCCAATCGAAGCAAAATAACTGTGCACACTAAAATGACATAAATATCCAACTAACAAAACATGTAAGAGTGAAACAAAAATGTCAGCCCACCTAAAGAAGGGAATAATCGTCTGGATATTAGGCTTCCTAACTTTCCTAGCAGCTGTAAATGTTTTCAACGCAGTGATGTATGGAGTAGACAAAAACGCCGAAGACCCAATCAATCCATACCTTATAAGGTATGTAATACCGAACATAAAAATACGTGACTACTTTTGGAGTTCTGTCGCGGTCACCTGTGTCTTTCTAGCCTTAACTAGCATAGTTGCCTGCCGAAGATTGCCAGACCCGCATCTATTGGGGAGAATCGGTAAACTAGAGAAGGATATTTCAGATAACACGAACACAATCAGAGCCATACAGATGAGCCTACTCGAGGACCTAGAAAACAACAAGAAGGCTCAAGAAGTTTTCATGAGCAAAATAAACAAAAGCCTGATGGATGCGAGAAAAGAAATGCTGTCTGTGTTGGAGAAAAATAAGAAGGGGATACAAGAGACAAACAAAAACCTCCAAAAAACCACGAGAGAAATGATGAGTGCGCTAGAGGAATACGGCAAATCGATACAGCAAATTAACATGTCCCTAGAAAGCGTGACAAAAGAAACTCAGAGCATGCTAAAAAACGCAGTGAAAAAACAGATGGCCAAAATAGAAAAAATAACGAAAAGAATTGAAAAACTCGAGGAAAAACTACTTCCACAGTCGAAACTAACAAGCCGTAACAAACCAGAAGACATAAAAGGAATAGGACCACGGCTTGGAGAAGAACTACGAGCATTAGGAATAACTACCGTTGCTGATATAATTACCGCTGATACAAAAACCTTAGCGGAGAAAACACGAGCATCCCGCGACAGAATACAGCATCTAAAGACAACAGCCCAGCTGCTGATGATACCAAGCATAAGCAAAAAGCACGCAGAACTGCTCGAAGAAGCTGGGATCACAACTAGAAAAGAACTGGCAGCGCAAGAACCAATCCAGCTAAGCCAAAAATTGGAAAAGATAGCGAAAACGTACATAGAACGGGGAAAACTCCTCGAGAGCGAAAAACCGACAATCGAAGAAATAGTCTCATGGATAAGGCACTCAAAAATCTGACATAGCCTAATCCACATGATACAAAATAAGAGGCAGTCACCACGAGATTTACATGTCAGACTCGAAAAGGGTACCGCCAGAATGGTGGAGAACCATCGCCAGCCAATAGGGCGACTCTGATAGTATCTCAGCCCATTTTTTTCTTTTGTATGCGCGCGCTTATTGTTTCTCTTGCGGTTTCAACTTTTCTACGATTAGTTTGTCGTCTCCAATTTTGAAACTCACCTTTACATCGATGGAATCGCTTCCTCCTCTCTTGCCGCTGCTGAAATCTTTGAATGGGAACATGCTGTCTTCAGCAAAGTACACCGGTAGATAAATCAAGTATTTGCCGTCTTTCCTTCTGAACAAGCGCCCTCTTCCTTCACTAACCATTGTGTTATCACCTCGATTAAATCTAAAGTTCAAGACTCAAATTGATAAGAAAATAATTATTTAAAGCTTGCTCTCATCTGATACAATAAAATCGAAGATATTTCGTAACTATTAGGTAGGATATGAATTATCTGTAACAAGACTCGATTATCAGTGTGGGTGGTGCTTCGTGCGCTAAGTCAACTCTTTTAACCCGTGCTCGATAAAGTCTTTTTGGCATGGTCTGTATTTCTCTATATTCCAATATTCTCACCTAAAATCGGACTTTCTCTTTCTTAGGAGTTTTTCCTCTGGGTTTTCCCGTCCATTCATATTTACAAACTTTACATTTTTTCAGATTTTCAGTTATCGTAATCTTCTTACTCCCGCATTGGGGACACCGTTCTTTTCTACCCATTTATTTTACATCCCTTCAGCCAGAGTTTTAATAATTAGCATTGTTATCACTTAATAGTTTGAGATTTTTTAGGCTTTCCTTAATCCTTGTATGTGAAGAGTGTGCTCATTAATTTTTTGGCTATACCTTTTGAAGGATAGAGAAGATCGCGCGCATTGTTCTGCTCTTTGCTTTCTAGGTCGAGTGTACCTTTTGAGAACGCTTAAAACCAAGTCAGTTACGAAGCCAAAGAACTGTTAGAAAGCGAAACACACCCCTTCAAGCCCGAATTTCGCCCAGCACTTTTACCGTTAAAAGAGATTAGAAACGCCCTTGAGAATTTCTTGACAAAGCGTTCCTAAACAAAAATTCACATTCAGCTGACATGATTTTCTAATCATTGCACGTATGGATTTCGGCCATTTTACGCCTAACTTGCCTCTGCCGATGTGGCTGAAAGCAAGCCTAAACACTGAAGGAGCAAGAGTTTGGATAAATGAGTCCTACGTAAAATAGCTTTATGAATTTGTTAAAAAGAGGCTAATCAAGGTTTTGCTAGTATTCTATTCCTTTTCTGGCTTGAAAACCCTTGTTGTATGGGTGTTTAACTTCTTTCATTTCCGTGACTAAATCGGCTGCTTCAATTATTTCGTCTGGTGCATATCGCCCAGTTAGTATGAGCTCAACATGTTTCGGCTTGTTCCTTATCAGTTCCAGAACCCTCTCAATTTTTATCAACTTCAGGTTTAGGGCCACGTTAATTTCGTCTAGTATAACTATGTCGTATTCTTCGCTTTTGACCACTTCTTCAGCTAAAGCCAGTGCTTTCTCTCCAAGTTCAGTATCTTCTTTTTCAGGAGGCTTTTCCGTCACGAATCTGCCTCTTCCAAAAGCTTTCAGCGTGAGGTTTGGAAGCTTGTCAACTATGTAGAGTTCCCCGTAGTCAAATCCGCCTTTAATAAACTGGATTACGTAAACTTTTAATCCTCTGCCTATGGCTCTTAGGGCGAGTCCAAAAGCCGCTGAGGTCTTGCCTTTTCCATTTCCAGTGTAAACTTGAACTATTCCTCTTTCCAGCTTTGGCATTGGTCTGAATACCTTCTAAACTTGCTTTCTGAATTTTTCGTTTAGGATTGTTTCAGCGGCAGAGGCAGGGTCCATTTCCTTTTCTAGAATTTTTTGCAGAAACTCTTCGAATTTTCCTTCTCTTTTCAAATTTTCTATGATTGAAGCTGCCACTTTTTCTTTTATGGCTTCTGTAAGTTCGGCTTCAGCCTTTTCTCGGCTTCTTTTGCGTTCCAACTCTTTTTCTAAGAAGTGTTTATGTTCTTCTATTTTTTCGACGAGTTGTAGGACGCCTTTGCCTGTGAGGGCTGCTGTTTTTAGAATAGGTGTTTTCCATGCTTTTTCTTTGTTGTTTAGTTGTAGCATTGCTTGGATGTCCATTAAGGCTTTGTCTGCGTTTTCGCGGTCAGCTTTGTTCACGACGAAGATGTCGGCTATCTCCATCATTCCAGCTTTGATTGCTTGTATTTCGTCTCCTAAGCCGGGTGCGCAGATAACGACTATTGTTTGTGCTACTTTGATTATTTCCACTTCGGATTGTCCGGCGCCAACGGTTTCCACGATGACTATGTCTTTTCCTGCGGCATCCAAAACTTTTACGGCGTCTTTTGTTGCTTTGGCTATTCCTCCCATATAGTTGCGGGTTGCCATGCTACGTATGAAAACGCCTTGGTCTGTGCTTAGTTCTTGCATGCGGATTCTGTCGCCTAGGAACGCTCCGCCAGTAAAAGGGCTTGTCGGGTCTACGGCTATAACGCCGACTGTTTTGCCTCTCTGTCTGTACTTGCGTATGATTTTCTCTATGAGGGTGCTTTTTCCAGAGCCGCCTGGACCAGTTATTCCTATTATGTGGGCTTTTCCTGTGTGTGGGTAAATTGAAGCGATTAGTTTTTGTGTTTCGGCGGTGTTGTTTTCGATGATTGTTATTGCTCTCGCTATGCTTCTGCGGTCTCCGTTTAGCACGCCTTGAACTATTTCTTCAATTTTTGTCAATGGCTTTACACGTCTTGTGGTTTAGGTTCTTTTAGGAATATGCTCAAATACGAATTGGACTATTGTTTCTGTTGGGGTTCCCGGTCCAAATATTTCTTTTATTCCGAGTTTCTTCATTTCTGGTATATCTTCTTCTGGGATTATGCCTCCGGCGAAGACCATAACGTCTGTTAAGCCCTTCTGTTTCACAAGTTCCATTATTCTTGGAAAAAGCGCTTTGTGGGCTCCTGAGAGTATGCTTAAGCCTATTACGTCCACGTCTTCTTGGAGGGCTGTTTCAACTATTTGCTCTGGGGTCTGTCTTAAACCAGTGTAGATTACTTCCATTCCTGCATCTCTTAGGGCTCTGGCCACAATTTTTGCTCCTCTGTCGTGGCTGTCGAGACCGGGTTTAGCGATTAAAATTCTAATTTTTCTTTTGCTTTGCATGAGTTTTCCCTCTTCTAAATTACGATTAGCTCTTTATATTCTCCGTAGACTTTCCGCAGTACGCCGCAGATTTCGCCGAGTGTCGCGTAGGATTTTACGGCTTCGATTATTGTTGGCATGAGGTTTTCATCTTTTTCTGTTGCGTAGTGAAGTTTTTCTAGCACTTCGTTCACTTTTCTGTTGTCTCTTTCTCTTCTCAGTTTTTGCAGTTTTGCAACTTGTTCCTTTTCAACTTTCGGGTCTACTCTTAATATTGGTATTGGATGGGTTTCTTCGGTTTTGTAGTCGTTTACGCCGACTATTATTCGTTTTTTCTCGTCTGTTTCCCTCTGGTATTTGTAGGCGCTGTCGGCGATTTCTTTTTGGAAGAATCCTTTTTCTATGGCTGCTATGGCTCCGCCCATGTTGTCTATTTTTTGGATGTAGTTCATTGCTTGTTCTTCCATTTCGTTCGTTAAATATTCGATGTAGTATGAGCCGGCTAATGGGTCTATGGTATCGGCTGCTCCGCTTTCGTGGGCTATTATCTGTTGGGTTCTTAATGCGACTCTTACCGCTTCTTCGGTTGGCAAGCATAAGGCTTCGTCGAAGGAGTTTGTGTGTAATGATTGGGTTCCGCCTAAGACTGCTGCTAGGGCTTGAATTGTGACGCGTATAATGTTGTTTAGTGGTTGGTGTGCTGTGAGTGTGCATCCTGAGGTTTGAACGTGCATGCGCATCCACATGGACCTTGGGTTTTTGGCGTGGAAGCGTTCCTTCATTATTTTTGCCCATAGTCTACGGGCTGCCCTGAATTTGGCTATTTCTTCGAAGAGGTTGTTGTGGGATGCGAAGAAGAATGATAAGCGGGGAGCGAAAGCGTCAACGTTTAATCCTCTTTCCATGGCGGATTCCACGTAGGTTATTCCATCGTAGAGTGTGAAGGCTAGTTCTTGAAGGGCGTTTGCTCCAGCCTCTCTTATGTGGTATCCGCTTATGCTTATGGGATTCCATCTGGGCAAGTGACGTGTACAATACTCTATTATGTCTGTCACGAGCTTTAGTGAAGGCTTAGGCGGGAATATGCAGAGGTTCTGGGCGAAAAACTCTTTCAACATGTCGTTTTGTGTCGTTCCTCCAAGCTTTTCTCTGGGCACGCTTTGCTTGTCTCCTACTGCAACGTACATGGCGAGGAGCATGGCTGCTGGACCGTTTATGGTCATGGATGTTGTAACCTTGTCGAGTGGGATTCCGTCTAAGAGAATTTCCATGTCTTTTAGAGATGCGACTGCTACTCCGCATATGCCGACTTCACCCCTTGCCATGGGATGGTCTGAGTCGTATCCCATTATTGTTGGATAGTCGAAGGCTATGCTTAGGCCTGTTTCGCCTTCTTTTAGCAGGTATTTGAATCGTTGGTTTGTTTGTTGTGCTGTGCCGTATCCGGAGAACTGTCGCATGGTCCATAATCTACCTCTGTACATGGTTGCATGCACGCCACGAGTGAAGGGGTATTCACCCGGAAAACCTAGATCTCGCATGTAATCTAGATCTTTGATGTCTTCTGGCGTGTAGATGCGTTTTATCAGCATGTCTGAATGGTTTCGGAATTCACTTTTCCTTTCAAGGCGTTGTCCCATCCATTTCGGCAGCGTTATATTTTCCCAACGTTCCCGCTCTTTCCTTATTTCGTTAATTTTTTCTTCATCAAACATTATTGTGTATTGCCTCCATTACTGAACTGTTTAGCGTTTGACTAACATATCGGTATCAAACCTAAAAAGTTATTTTCTTATCGGTTCAAAACCATTGAACTTTAACATTAAAGTTAAGACCATTATGCGAGGCAGAATGTCTCCAGTGGGGCTTCAAACAATAGAAAAAGACGGGTTCTTAAGAAATGTTTGTTCATGGCGACCCCTCTGCTGGATTTGCTTCTCCATATTTGAAGGTCACTAGCTTACATTTTTTGCATCGATATCCGGGAAAGTTCGTAAGTGTCATTCTAAAAGGATTGATTTCCTCGCATTTTCCGCAATGTAACGTGTGCTTCTTTGCATCCCACCAAGTCTGCTGAGGAACTATATAGAAGCCCTTTTCCATCTTAGAACCGCATAGAGGACAAACCTCTACAACGGCTTTTTCCTCCGTCTTTTCAACAGCTTTCAATTTTATTTTCTCCTTTCTTTTTTCGTTTTTGTTCTCTTTCTGCCCATCAATTAGGGCTAGGATGAGAACACGCCTCCAACACAGTTTAACGTTGGCTTAACCATTTAATTGTTTATTCTACTCTGAGGATTTTAAACGTTTCTGCTAATCGTTACTCTCCATCATTTTCTTCCAGATAATTGCTTCATGCTATTTTTTGAACTCGAGGGAGCAAGCGGAGGCTGAGAATCCCCATCCATAGCCAAGCATCAAGATGATGTCGCCCTTAGAAAATTTATTTTCTGAAACTATTTTTTCAAGGATGAACGGTAAGCTTGCTCCGGATAAGTTGCCATATTCCCTGAGCACTTCATGTGATTCCTTAAGTTTTTCAGGTTGAATTCGGTAGTGTTCAGCCATGAGGTTAAGTATTTTTCTGCTGCCTGTGTGAACCGCCCACTTTTTAGCAGCTTTTATGGCATTTTCAGCGTTTTTTCCGAGCAGTTTTTTTATGGCTAGGGTGGTGTATTCAACTCCAAGTTTTGGAATTTCTTTGCCCAGATGCGAATAAAAGCCAAACTTAAAAGGCTCGTTTAGGACTGCAATTCTGGCATAACCAGCCAAATAATCCTTTCTTCTGAAATTTGTAACACTTACAACTTTACTAACGGATAGTCCCTTTCCTTCCCTTGCTACAACGACGCCAGCCACTCCATCCCCGAACAGGAAAAATTCCATTGTGGCAATCCATTTCCTCAGCTCCATCTGCCGCTTGCTCTTATTCTTTATCGCGTTAATCTTGCGGATTTCCATGAGGTCTCTAAAGCCATGCACTTGGTTAAAGAGCCAATAAGAGTTAACGCCTGAGATGCATAGCAAAACATAATCGTGGAGGTGCGTGGCGAGGTGGTCGTCAGCAAGTTCAAGGGCTTTCGTGAAGGATGCGCATGCCATCCCTTGAACGTTAACGTGCTTAATGTAGGGGTTGAATCCGAGTTTGCGGATTAAAAGTTGGCTTAAGCCTGGGCACAGAAATGGGTTTGCATCGTAGGTTGCAATAAGGTAGCCTATGTCTTTGATGGATAGGTCGGCTTTTTCTACAGCGTCTCCGCAAGCTTCAAAGCATAGGTCAACGAGGTCTTTTTCATTTATGATTGTCTCCTTTTTGGAGGAGGAAGCAGCAGAGCTTATAAAGTATCTTTTTGAGACTCCCAAGTTGAGTACGTTCCGTTTGACACCTTCGGGAATTTGGCATGGAAAAACCTCTATCAATTTTTCTGTTGAATACTCGTTTTTGGGCACAGCAGTTGATAATTGTTGTATTTGCATGTTTGTAGAAATGTAGAAGAAAATTATAAAAGGGTTCTTATGGAGATATTTTGCAATGTTGGGTTTTTGTGATTCTAATTAGTTCTTTTGGTTCTGCTATAACTTGCTATTTTTCAGTTGCTTTTGCCAAGTATTTGAAATGGAGTGATTTTATAATGGTCACTGGGTGCATGTCTGCGATGAAACTTTGACTCTCACTTATGACGTCTGAAAGCTCCGAGTCATGCTTTCTTATGAACTCTGCAAAGTCTGAATAGCTTTTGTGAAGTGAAATGCATACGCCATCCCATCCCATTCCATGTCCCCCTATAGCAAAGACAACATTTGGTTGTTTCATAAACCACTCTCTCGCTTTCCGTATAGCTCTCTCTCTTTCTTCAGATTTTGCATACCTAATTTTAGTCTTTACAAAAGTGAATGCAACAAGTTCAAAGTCTATCTTTTCCCATCTTGGTAGAACGGTGTATCCTTCAATAAAGTTCTTCTCAAGCTTTATTCTCCTTCTCGTGACAGTGGGTTGAGAAGTTTTCAGAGTTTTAGCTAACTGTCTATCACTTCTACGGGAATTCTTCATCAACTCAAACAAAATTTTATAGTCTATAGAATCCAGTTTCTTCATATCACATCAACTAAATGATTTAATACAAAATTATAGTAGTTGTTTGGTTTTATATAACACATTCTCTACATTAAGAGAAACTTAAAACTCTAACTGGTTGTTTTGATATATAACAGACTTTTCCGTTATCTCTCACATTTAAAACTTATAAAAAAATTACATTTTATTCGTGGCAATAACCCGAAAGTCTCTTACGCAAGTGAATCTTTGGTTAGAATTTGATTTGTTTTTGCTTCTTCCATCGACATTTGCATAGCTTTTCTAATGCTTTTTCCTTAGCTTTCTGACTCGTTGCACCTAGCATTTTCTTAAGATTCGATGGGGTCTTCCTATCCTAACAATTAAACAGATTCTGTTTGTGTGTAAAAGAAAAATGTGGGGTAGGAGTGGTTGTTTTAGATTTCTATGCTTGGTTTTGCCTCTGAACCGAATTTTCTGACAACCCAGTCGCGTACTTTGCGCATGTCATTCTTTAATCTTTCAATCTGTTCCGGGGTCATTACGCGTTTGGACGGGTCTGGTTTTTCCGCTGGAGTGCAATATATGTCCACGATGTCGCCCTTAGGATCATCTATGAAATGAATGTTCACTTTAAGCCCTGGATAAACATCCCACGGATTAATCTTAACCAATCTTGTAGGCACAGTGGTGCAGCAGCCCTCAACTCTTACGTATGCTATTATGAAAGGCAATGTGTTCAGGAAAGGTGTTGCAGAAAAGGCCATCGCAGAGAAAGTGAAAACTTCACCACGTAATGGAAGCTCAACCCACTCCGTTTCCTCCACGCGGCATTCAGGATTCCAACAGTGAGCCCTCGGCGGACAGAACGTAGCTCCGCATTTTGGACATTTAGTGCCGTAAAGCTTCTTTTCAAGCAAGCCTTTGAAGAATTTTGAAAGCATTCCATAACTGTGGTGGTACACTGATGCGTGGGGTCTCTGAATTATCAAATAGTTCGTAGGTGACAGCTGGTCAAGTCTGTAGCCTTTTGGTCCTTCAATCCATCTCCATCCGACCGGAGACCAGTTGCCTTGTTTTGCCCATTCATCCCATTTCTTATTGTACTCTTTCGCATTTACAATCTTTTTAGGTCTGTACGTCATTTTCATCAACCCCTCTCAAATATCATTACGCCTGATTGGCAGCCTGTTCCTCCATGTCCCTGAATCAATGCTCTTTGTGCTCCACTTAAGGCTCTAGCACTTGTCTTCCACTTGTTTGCTACTTGTTCCGTAAGTTGCCAATAAATCTGCGTTGCCTGTGCTATGGATGTTGCTCCAACCGGATGTCCCGCTGCGGTGTGTGCTCCGCTTATCTGGCATGGAAGTTCACCGCCCCATTCTGTGACGCCTTCTCTCACGATTTTCTTTCCTTCGCCCCGTTTGCAAAATCTTAGGTCTTCGTACTCAGCAAGCTCAACACCGTCATAAGGATTGAACAGCTCCGCAAAGTCAAGCTGTTTAACTGGATTGTCTATCCTAGCCATTTTGTACGCCATGTCTCCTGAAGTGCGTATAGACCCAAAATTAGCCATTTCCGGATAGGGTGCAGCAGGCTTTGTTGAAACGTCTGGATAAAGTCCCTCATCTTCTGGGTAAAGCCCCTTATACATGGGGTTGTCAACCCTGTCTCCAGGTCGCATCGTATCAGTGCCTAAGCCCACACCAGTAATCCATACAGGCGAATCTGTGAATTTTTTGGCTGTTTCTTCGCTTGCTAATAGCATGCATGCTGCTCCGTCACTTATCATTGCGCAGTTAAATGCACGATATGGCCAAGAAATAAGCCTTGACTTAAAAACATCGTCGATTGTTATGAGGGTTGTTCCATGTTGGCTGCGCCATTGGGCATACGGATTGAAAGTCGCATTATTGTGGTTTTTCACTGCAATCTTGGCTAAGTCCTCCTCTTTTTCGCCATACAGATACATGTGTCTAGCTTCCAAAACAGCGTAATATCCAGTGTAGTAGCCTCCAACCGGAAAGTCCCAGTCCGTGTCAGAAGCAGCGGCAATGAACTCGTTTACTTTGGGCGTATTCAATTCGCTCATTTTTTCAAAGCCGACAACAAGCACGTTCTTAAAAATTCCAGATTTTATGTACATGAAAGCATTTATCAAAGTGTCTACCGGTGTGGCTCCTCCAGATTCAACTCGGTACGCTGGTTTCGGCAGCAATCCCAAGTAGTCATGGATTATCCAGTGGAAGCACAGTTGACCTGCTAAGTGGTCGCTGAAGTAAGAGTATATCACTGCG
>Ga0224501_10002236_pt1 | contig 15133 bp, 8 predicted proteins | sample SF_Oct11_sed_USG_4_FD_169105 | JGI IMG/M metagenome (GOLD analysis project Ga0224501, IMG submission 169105) | Sediment microbial communities from San Francisco Bay, California, United States - SF_Oct11_sed_USGS_8_1 | ecosystem: Environmental > Aquatic > Marine > Sediment | place: USA...
GGTAGATCCCCGCTCGAGCACGATGACCGACCCCGACCGATCGGCCGAGGTCACCTACATCTTCATGCGCGGGAATGGGGAAAAGAGTGCACGGGAGTCCCGGCCGGGAGTGGGGCCGGAGGGGGCGGGAGGGGGCGGGAGGGAGACCCGAACGGGCGGCGGCGGGGCCCGAAGCGCCCCGCCGCCGCCCGCCATCGTCACGTCACCGGCCGCGGCAGGTAGATCTCCGGCAGCCCCGCCGCCCGCAGGATCTCGTTGTACGCGGGGATGTCTTCGTTCAGGATGGACCGGAGCTGCACCTCGATCCCGCTCCACTCCTCCAGATAGTCCCCGGTGACCTCTCTCACTCCCTCGGTGAGAGGGAGGTTGGCGCCGCCCATGCGCTCCAGGAGGTCCTTGAACTTCATGAGGAGCCGGGCCTCATGCTGATAGGCGTTCTGGAAGGTCTTGAGCTCCTTCTGCAGGATCAGGGCGATCCAGTCGTCCATGGTCCGGTCCAACGCCTCTCCCCCCTCGGTGACCTCGGCCGAGGTGGAAAGCTCCCGGACGAAGTCCAGCTGCCGCTGCACACGGCGCAGCTCCGTGACGCCCCGGGCCATCTCCGTGGCCGCGTCGAAGAGCGAGGCCGACAGGCGGTCCAACTCGGCGTATTCGGCCACCGGGTCGGCGGTGATCCCCGCGATCCGGGGATCCATGCGGATCTCGAAGTCCCGGGCCTGGGAGAGGTCACCCACGGTGAGGCGCACCTGGTACCGACCCGGCACCGCGGAGTATGCGCTGAGGTCGGGAGACGTCGCGGTGATCTCTTCCAGGCAGGCGAACCGCCCCACCCGCATGTTCCAGCTCCACCGGTTGGCCCCGGGCTTTCGCGTCAGCGCCCGCGGTCGGGGCGAAGCCGGGCAATCGGGGGTGTCGTCGGGGGAGCGCTCGGCGTAGACCACGCGTCCGTTCCCGTCCAGGATCTCCATGGACAGGGGGGTGTCTTCGGCCACGGGCGCGTTGAGCACGTAGTGGACCTGCAGCCCCTCGGGCGGATTCTCTCCGAACCCCCCTTCGGCGTAGTAGCCCGGCGTGATGTTCCTCACGGCGTCCCGCGGCGCGTAGAGATGGTAGTCGGCTTCGGCCACGGCATCGGAGATCTGATGGAGCGGCGTCAGGTCGTCGAGGATCCAGAGGGAACGCCCCTGGGTGGAGACCACCAGATCCTTCTGGCGGATGCGCAGGTCGGTGATGGGGACCTCGGGGAGGTCGAGTTGCAACTCCTGCCACACGCCGCCGTCGTCGAAGGAGACGTACACGCCCGTCTCGGTCCCGGCGTACAGGAGGCCCCTGCGGTCGGGGTCCTCGCGGATGGAGCGGGCGAAGGTGTTCCCGGGGATCCCGTTGACGATCTTCCGCCAGGTGGCGCCGTAGTCGTCGGTCTTGTAGAGGTAGGGGGTGAAGTCGTCCATCTTGTACGCGGCGGCGGCGAAGTAGGCCGTGGCCGGATCGTGGGGAGAGGGCTCCACCACGTTGATGATGCTCTCGGGGAGCCCCGCCGGGGTCACGTTCCGCCAGGTGACGCCCCCGTCACGCGTGACGTGCACCAGCCCGTCGTCCGACCCCACCCAGATCACCCCCTCCTCCAGGGGTGACTCCTCGATGTTGAACAGGTTGTTGTAGCTCTCCGCCGTGATCTGCTCGTTGGAGATGGGATATCCTCCCGGGCCCTGATGGTCCTTGTCGTTGCGGGTCAGGTCGGGGCTGATCACCTCCCAACTCGTCCCCCGGTCGGTGGACTTCATCAGGTACTGCGACCCGTAGTAGATCACGCCGGGGTCGTGGGGCGACACGATGACCGGCCCGTTCCAGTTGGCCCGGTACTTCAGGTTGCGGGGCTCCTCGCCGGTGACCCGCTCGGGGTAGGGACGGATCATCCGGTAGTTCTGGGTCCGGGCGTCCCACTCCCCCAGGAAGGAGGCGAAGAAGGTGGTGTAGACGTAGCGCGGGTTCTCGGGATCCAGCGCCACCGTGGCCGACTCGCCCGAGCGGATGGTCTGCCAGTCGTGCTCCCCGATCCCGTCTCCCAGCGTCCGGCTGGCGATGACGATCCCGCTGGCGTCCTGCTGCCCGGAGTAGACGTGGTACGGATACTGGTTGTCCGTCATGACCCGGTACATCTGGGCGGTGGGCTGGTTGAGGAGGGTGGACCAGGTGCGCCCGCCGTTGAAGGTCACCGACGCGCCGCCGTCGTTCCCGTTGATCATGATGTCGCTGTTCTCGGGGTTGATCCACAGCGCGTGGTGATCCACGTGGGAGTCGGGGATGCGCGAGTACGTGCGCCCGCCGTCGATGGACTTCATGGCGCCGCTGTTCATCACCCAGACCTCGTCCGCGTCCTGGGGGTCGGCGATGATGTGCATGTAGTACCACGCCCGCGCCCAGGTGCGGGGGTCGTCGCTGACCTGGCGGAAGTGCTCGCCGGCGTCGTCGGAGCGGTAGACGCCCCCCTGGCCGTCCTTCGCCTCGATGGCCAGGTACACCACGTTCGGGTCGGCGGGAGAGATGGCCACGCCCATCTTTCCCTTGAGGTCCGGGAGGCCCGCCGTGATCTCCCTCCAGCTCTCGCCCCCGTCCGTCGTCTTGTAGACGCGGCTCCCGGGTCCTCCGCTCTTCACCACCCACGGGCGGCGGCGGAAATCCCACGAGGTGGCCATCATCACGTCCGGGTTGTGGGCGTCCACGCTGAGGTCGGCGATCCCGGAGTCCTCGTTCACGTGGAGGACCATCCTCCAGCTACGGCCGCCGTCGTCCGACCGGTAGACGCCGCGCTCGTCGTTGGGACCCCAGGGGTTCCCCTGCGCGGCCACGTATACGCGGTCGGGGTTCCGGGGATGCACGAGGATCCTGCTGATGTGCCGGGTGGCCTCGAGCCCCACGTGCTCCCAGGTGGCCCCGGCGTCCGTGGACTTGTAGACCCCGTCTCCGTGGGAGGTCTTCACCCCGCGCACCGGTCCCTCTCCCGTTCCCACGTAGACCACGTTGTGGTCCGAGGGAGCCACGGCGATGGAGCCGATCCCGGTGGTGTTGAAGTACCCGTCGGAGATGTTGTACCACGACGTCCCGGCGTCGGTGGTCTTCCACACGCCCCCGCCGGTGGCCCCCATATAGAAGGTGAAGGTCTCTCCGGGCACCCCGGTGACCGTCGTGACCCGCCCCCCGCGGAAGGGACCGATGTTCCGGTAGCTCATGGACTGGAAGAGGGAGGGGTCGACCTGGGCGGAGCCGTCGGCGGGGAGCGCGAGGAGGAGCGGAAGGGCCGCCGCCACGAAGGACAGCCAGGAAGATCGAAGCGTGCTCACGGGTGTCACCCTCTGATGGGGTCGCTGAATGCCTCCCATGCCGGAGGCCCGGGCCACACGGGGAAGGCGTGGGCTCGCGGGCACGGTAGGGGGTAGCGGCGGGAGGCGCCAGATGACTTCCACCGTGGGGACGAAAAAACGGGGAGCCCCGCCCCCATGGGGCAGGACTCCCCGGACTCACGCTCCCGTCAGGAGCAGATCGCCTGCGTCTGCACGGTGACCAGGGCATCCATGGAGAACCCGTCTCCCTGGACGCGGTTCGTCTCGGCCTCGAGACCCACGTGGAAGTCGCCGCCCACCAGACGGTCGTGGAGCGACTGGAGCTGCGCCGCGGTGGCCGTGATGGTCAGGGGGACGGGCCCGGTCCCCGTGGGCATGAGCACACTCCCGAGAGCGACGCGGACCGCGTTGGCGTCATTCCCCTGCGTGCTCAGGAAGTAGACGGTGGCCGAGCCGGAGATCACGTCCTCGAACACGGACACGTTCTGGCTCCCCGCCACGTCGAGCGCGAGGGAGAGGCCGGTGATCTCGAACCCGACCGGGTCGACGCCGCACTCCGCCACCGCGGTGCCGATGAACGTCCCCCAGGGGTTCCCCGACTGGGTAGAGATGTTCGAGTCCTTGTAAATGATTCCGGCCGTGATGTCACTGTCGTTCATGCTGTTGATGCGGATGGTGAGTTCCGGGGACAGGACGGGTCCCAGGTCCGAACAGGCGGCTACCGCCACGATCATGGTGCCCAACATCAAACGATGGATTCGCGTCATGGTTCACTCCTCTGATGGGTACGGAACTATAGTTCAAAATTGAATGTTTCAAGATCCGTGCCAACCTCCGGGTGTGTTTCGGGGCTCCGGGTGCCCGCTGCCCCTGTCAGAAGGCGCCTCGCTGGATCATCCTAGGGGAAAGCAACGCGCACCCTTTCCCGTACCCGCCATGCGCCACGCAACGCTCATACTCCTCGTCCTCGCGGCGACCGGGGCAACCCGAGCCACGGGGCAGTCGGCCACCGCCACCCTCTCCGGCCGCGTCATCGACGCGGAAGGGGCGGCACCCATCTCCGGCGCCCACGTGGTCCTGGTCCCCTCGGTCGCCCTCTCGGATGTGAGCCACGCCCCCAACCGCGAGCTCATGGAACGGTCCTCCGCCCGTACGGCGCTGACGTCGGACGGAGGGTCGTACGCCTTCGACGAGATCCCCCCGGGCGCGTACGTGCTCCGGGTGGAGAGCATCGGATACCGGAGCGCCGCCGTGGAGGTGTCTTTCGAGGCGCCTCAGCTCCCGACCGTCTCGGTGGCGCTGCGTGTGGAGCCCATCGCGTTGGCTCCCCTGAGCGTGGACACGGGAGCGCTCCTCGAAGCGCCACTCCTCCTCCTCGGAATCCCCCCGCGGGAGAGGATATCCCTGGAACGCTTCCGCACGCAGCGAACGCTCGCCCCGGACGCCCGCATCATCTCGATGCACGAGCTCGGCGAGTCCGCGACGCTGCTCGAATCCGACCTCTTCCGCACCATGCACCGGATGGCCGGCGTTTCCACCCGGGACGACTGGAGCGCGGAGCTGTGGACACGGGGCGCGGGGTGGGACGAGACGCGGGTCTACCTGGACGGGATCCCCCTCTTCAACCCGGTGCACGCCTTCGGAATCTTCTCGGGGTTCAGCTACCAGGGGATCGGGTCCGCGCTCTTCCACCCGGGTGTGCGGGCGGCGGGGACCCCCGAGGGCGGTGCCGCCGTCCTGGAGTTGCGGTCCCGCTCGGGGGTGGAATCCCCCCGGCTGGAGAAGGGAGCCGATCTCTCGCTGGGAAGCCTGCACGCGTGGGCGCGGGCGCCTCTCCAGAACGGAGAGGGTGGATGGAGCGTGACGGCGCGGCGGAGCTATGTGGACCTTCTGGTCGCCGCTCTCGCGCCTCGAGACGAGTCCTTCCCCTTCGTCGTCACCGACATCCAGTCCCGCTTGGACCTCTCCACCTCCCTGGGAAGGATCGAGGCGAGCGCGTTGTGGGAGGCGGACCGCGTCGTCGGAGAGCTCCCGGACATGCTACACGGGACTACCGCAGGATGGGGGAACCTGGCAGCGCGGACGACGCTCCATTTCCGTCCGTTCGGCCTCCCGGGCAGGTTCACGGTGGGCGGCACCGCGTACCGAACGACCATCCGGGAAATCGTCAGCGAGGCGGACAAGCAGTACTCCGCGCGTCACGAGCCCCCCGCCGACCACACGGTGGGCTACCTCACCGCCCGCTTCGACGTGGGCGAAGTGGACCGCGGATGGCGTGGTGGGGCCGATGTGGTCCGGCAGAGCGTGGCCTACGCCGGGCCGCAGGTCACACCGTGGTTCGACGACAACCTGGGATTGCGCGACCTCCGCCTCACCACGGAGGGAGCGCTGTCCCGGGTGGGGGTGTGGGGTGCGTGGCGCGCACGGCCCTTCCCGGCGCTGGACATCGACGTGGGAGTTCGCCTGGGCATGGGCTCCGCGGTACGAGGGAGCCGCATCGGGGTCCAGCCCAATGGAACCGCCCGGGTCCGCCTCTCTCCCTCGGCCACGCTCTCCCTGGCCGCCGGCAGGTACCTCCAGTACACGCAGTCACCCGCTCGCATGGGCCCCATCCTCCACCCTCCCCTGGAGACGGGACGATTCTGGGTCCTCGCGGGACCGGAGCAGCCGGCGCTCGACACCCGCGTCGTGTCCTTGGGAGGCGAGTACTGGCCTTCGAACGGCTGGCTGGCGTCGGCCACGCTGTATCGCCGCAGCTCCACGGGACGGGTTCTCCCGGACCCGAGAGAGGGATTCCTCGTGGATCGCTGGGAGTGGGCGGTGGGGCGCGTGGACGCCTGGGGGATCGACGTCGGCGCTCGACGAATCTCAGGGAGGTTGACCGGCTCCGTCGCGTACAGCTTCGGGCGTGCTCGGGCCGAGGCCATGGGAACCCGCTTCCCGTCGCCCACGGACCGCCCCCACACACTGGACGGCACCGGCGCCTTCCGGATCTCCTCCACCAAGGTTCTCCAGGCCGCGTACACCTTCGCGGCCGGGTCCCCGTACACGCGTACCTCCGAGCCCTGCGCCGCCTACGACGAGTGGGGCTTCTGCACCACGAGACTCGGGCTCCACCTCGACGCTCCGTTCCAGCGGCGCACGCCGGCCTACAGCAGCCTGGACTTGATGTATGCCTCCAGCCACCGCGTGAAGGGGACCCACCTCACCTGGTACGTCCAGCTCCGGAACGCGCTGAACCACGACAACGCCGTGACCTGGCTGGACTCGCACGCCGGCTGCCACCCGAGCGAATACACGTACGTCACGTGCGAGGGGGAGTCGCGCGACCCCTACGACGAGTTCATCCCCGGCATGCCCCGTGCGCCCGCCGTGGGCGTGCGGATCAACTTCTGACCGTGGCGCTCGACGTCGGGAGGCTCTTCCGTGAGCACCACCAGGCGCTGTACCGGTACCTCGTCGCCTTCGGCGGTGACGAGGCCACCGCGAAGGACGCGGTCCAGTTCGCCTTCCTCCGTATGCTCGAGCGTCCCCCGGAGGACGGAAGCCCACGGGCGTGGCTGTACCGCGTGGCCACCAACGCGGTGGTGGAGTGGACGCGGTCCGAAGGACACCGGCGCAGGCTCGCGCAGGATCGCGGGTACCCTCCGGCCCTGGGAGATCCGCCCGAGGAAGCCTCGCGGAGGGCGGAAGTGAACGACGCGCGGGATCGCCTCCAGAGGGTGCTGTCCCGACTGGAGGAGCGGGACAGGACCCTCCTCCTCATGCGGGAGGAGGGATTCACGCACCGGGAGATGGCGGAGGCCGTGGGAACCACGACGGGCTCGGTGGGGACGCTCCTCGCACGAGCGCTGAAGAAGGCAGGGGCCGCGATGGCCGAGGAGATGCAATGATGAAGTCGCACTGCACCGAGGGAACGCTCCTGGCCATCCTCGACGGTCTTCCCGTGGACGCCGGAGGAAAGGAGCACGTCGCGGAGTGCCCGGAGTGCGGGGCGGCGCTGGCCGACCTGGCGGGACACGCCAGCGCCTTCGGCGAACTCGCCACGTCGTTCCGCGTCGCCGCCCCCACCCCCCCCGCCTTCGACCCGGCGTTCACGGCGTCGATGACGGAGCGTCGCCAAGGCCGCCGCCGCACCGGAATCGCGGTCGTCGCTGCCGGCATCGCCCTCGTCCTCCTGGTTCCACCGGTGCGGGGATGGGTCGTGACCGCGGTGGCGGAGTTCTGGCCATTCGAAACATCTCCTGGGGCGGAGGTCCACGGCGGTGGCCCCGGTCCGTCGGCCGCCACGGTCTCGATCCAGCAGGAGGGCACGTTCCTGAGGCTGTTCGTGTCGGAGGACTTCTCGTCGGTCTCCGTCGTGCCATCCCGTGAACCAGGAGCCACCGTCCGCATCGCCGTGACCCCGCCGTCCCCCATCACCGCGCTCCCGGACGGGTTCCGCGTCGAGACGACGAAGACGACCTCGGTCACGCTCGCGGTCTCGCCCTCCATCACGTCGCTCGAGGTCATGTCGGATGACGGACCAATCTGGAACGGGGCGATCCCCCACCCCCTCCGCGCGGCGTGGACGGTGCCTCTGCGCTGAGCGCGAGGCGCGAGCGAACCGAATATCGGAGAGGAGAAGCTGGGGATTGCGAAGTACCGATCCCCAGGGCAACGAGACCGACTACTCTCCGCGAAGGGCCTGAGCCGGGTCGATGCGGGAGGCTCTCAGGGCCGGCGGCGCCGCCGCCAGCAGACCGACCAGGACGAAGCTCGCCGCCACGGCCACATAGGTGTCCATCCCCCGGGGGTCGATCCCCATGAGGAAGACGCCCAGCGCCGGCGCCGCGAGCCACGCCAGGGTCAGACCGACCAGGAGCGCCGGCACCACCTGGCCCAGGGCGAAGCCGAACGTGTGGAGAGCCAGGCGCCTTCCGTCGGCGCCGAGCGCCAGTTGGACGCCGAGATCCCTCCGGCGTCGGCGCACCCGGAACGCCACCAACCCGTACAGCCCCACGGCGGCCACCAGGAGCCCCGCGGCGCCTCCCCCCAGAGCCATGGCCCCCATGGCCCGAGGCACCCGGATCATGTACGCGTGGGCGCCCGCGAGAGTGCGGACCTGCCAGAAAGCGATGTGGGGATCCACGGCGGCCACCGCCTCCCGGACGGGGGTGGCGAGCACCGCCCCGTCCCCCACCGTGGAGGCCATGAGGAGGACACTCCGTGAGGGAGTCTGTGCGAGAGGAAAGTAGACTCGCTCCCGTGGCGTACGCGCTCCACCCCCCACGTCCAGGTCCTCCACCACTCCGACGATGGTGTGCCAGGGAGACGCGTCTCCTTCCACGACGCGGATCCTGCGTCCCAGGAGGGCCGCCGTACCCTGGTGCCGCCGTACGAAGCTCTCGCTCACCACCGCCACGGGCTCCGCGTCTTCGGCGTCGGACGACGCCAGCGCCCTCCCGGCCAGGAGTCCCACGCCCATCATCTCGAAATACGGGGGAGTGACCGCGTTGTAGAGCACCCCGTCGCGATCCTCGGGACGCTCCTGGGCGATCCCCTCGAGCTCGTACCGCGCGTAGGGCTCGCCGTACGCCGGAGCACCCAGGCCGAAGGCCTCGGTCACGACGCCCGGGATCGCCGCGATCCGCTCGTCGAGGCGTTCCAGCACGCGGGCGGGATCGTCGGCCACCGACGCCAGGTCCAGCGTCGCCACGAGGATCCCGTCGGTGGCGAGATCCCCCCCGATCCGCCCCGACAGGTCCAGGGAGCGGGCCGAGAGCCCGGCGGCGACCAGGGCCGCGCAGGAGAGCGCGAGTTGGGCCGTGACCAGCGCCCGGCTCCACCACCCGCCACCCCCCATCCCCGAGGCCGCGCCCTCTTCCTTGAGCACCCGGTGGACCTCCACCTTCCAGACGCGGAGGACCGGGAGCGTGCCCGCCACAAGCGCCGACCCGAGCACGAGCACTCCCGCGAATCCCAGCACCCGGCCGTCCACGGCCATGCGCATCCAGAAGTATCCGAAGTGCTCGGCGGCGAGGCCCCGTTCGACGGCACCGACCGCCAGATTCGCCAGATAGACGCCGGCGACGCCGCCCGCCGCCGACAGGAGGAGCGATTCCAGGAGGAGCTGCGCGGCGATCTGCCCACGGCCCGCTCCCAGGGCGGACTGCACGGCCAGGGTGCGCACGCGCTCGGTGGCCCGCGCGAGAAGGAGGTTGGCCACGTTGGAGCAGGCGATGAGGAGGAGGGCCAGCGCCACGAGCACGAGGCCGAGGAAGGCCACCGCTTCGCCGCTCTCTCCCCGGCTCCCCGTGTAGGGCTTCACCTCGAGGACCCCTCCAACCTCCCCGTCGGCCCGATCGACGTCGCCTCGGGCCCAGCGGCCGGCCAGCTCCACTTCGGCCCCGGAGACGTCCGCTCCCTCGGCCAGCCGACCCACCAGTTCCACGGCGAGGGTGTCGCCGGAGGACCGCGGAAGGATGACCCAGGCGTTCTGCCTGAAGGGGAATCCGAACCCGTCGGGGAGCACGCCGACCACGGTCCGGAACGCTCCGCCCAGCTCCACCGTCCGACCGAGGGCACCCGGATCCGCGCCGTAGGCCTCTTCCCAGACGTCGTGCCCCAGCAGGAGGGTCGTGGCCGCCTCGTCCACGTCCGGGACACGCCCCAACACGGGCTCCACCTGGAGGAGCGGAAGCACCCGGGGCGTAAGCGCCGCGCCGGAGACACGCACCGCGGGGCGACCCGGGTCGACCAGGGTGCCGCCGAAGGTGCGGAAGGCCCCGAGACCCTCCATCCCCGCGCCCGCCTCGAGCAGATCCAGGTCCGCCAGCCGGATGGGTTGGGATCTCCCTCCCCTGGCAGGCTGCAGCACGTCCACCCGCACGATGCGCTCCCCGCCCGGAACGGGAAGGGGGCGGATGGCGCCCACCAGGATGCTGAAGAACGTCACCGGCGCGGCCAGCCCCAGGGCCAGGATGATCACCGCCAACGCAGAGGTGCCCGGAGCCCGAAGCAGCCCCCGCCGCGCCATGGTGAACGCGATCCGCGGATGGAAGGAGCGTTGCGAAGACGTCAGCGTCACCAGCGTTCCCGGGTCGGAGGAAGGGGCCTCTTCATGGTACGATGGTGGGGTGGAGAAAGTTGCGGGGGGAGCGGACTCCGTGGTGGCGCCATCGCGCCGCCAAGTGCTCCGCCCGGTGGGCAGGGGTGTCGCGGGGATGGGCGGCAGCACTCCATGGCCGCTTGCGTCCGTCGCGCGGCCGACCCATGCTGACCGTTCCGACCCCCACCTCCGATCCCCGAAGCGATTCATGGCCCATCCCAGCACCGTCCTCCTGGTCCGCTTCAAGTCCTCGCTGTCTCTGGAGGACGTCCTCCGCGTCGCGAACGAGCGCATCGACCAGTTCCGCGCGATTCCGGGGCTCCTGCAGAAGTACTATCTCCAGGATCCCGAGTCGGGCGACGTCGCGGGGCTCTACCTGTGGGACTCCCCCGAGTCTCTCCGGGAGTTCGGAACCTCGGCGCTGCGGGCCTCCATCCCCGACGCGTATGAGATCGAAGGCACGCCTCGCATCGAGCAGTACCAGGTGGAGGTGGTGCTCCGGCCCGAGTAGGGACGGCAACCCTGTACACACTCCGAATCGAGCGACTCTTCATGCGACGGACCTATCGTACACCCTCGCGCCTCCGCCCGACGATCCGTACCGCGATGGTCTTCTCCGTCGCCGCCTGCGGATACGGCACGTGTGTTCCGGCGGCACGGGCCTGGGCACAGGCGTCCACGCCCGTCCCCTCCGACACGGCCAACGCTCTGGTGATCGAGCCGGTCCGCACCCTCCGCTTCACCACCGACGAGGGAACGTGGATCTCGCTGGACGTGTCGCCCGACGGAGAGCGCATCGTCTTCGATCTCCTGGGCGACCTCTACGTCATCCCCATCTCCGGAGGGAAGGCGACGCGCCTCACCAGTGGGACGCCGTGGGACGGGATGCCGCGCTGGTCGCCGGACGGATCCAGGATCGCCTTCATCTCCGACCGGGATGGCGCCGACAACCTGTGGTTCGTCGCTCCCGACGGGACGGGTCTCCGCAGGCGCACGTCGGAAGTGACCAACACGCTGTCCTCCCCGGCGTGGTCTCCCGACGGGAGGTACCTGGTGGTGCGGCGTTTCGGCCCCTACCCCACCGAGGAGAACTACCTCACCAACGTACCCCTCTGGATGTACCACGTGGACGGCGGAGCGGGGACGCAGATCTACCCGGCATCGACGTCCGTGAAATCGACCAACACCGGCGCGGCCTTCTCTTCCGACGGACGACGGCTCTACCTCTCCACCCATGCGGGCGGATACTCCGGCGAGAACGTGGGCGCATACCAGGTGGTCGAGTACGACCTCGCGGACGGCGCCGAGCGCAAGCTCACGGCAGGCGCGGGAGGGGGGCTCCGCCCCATCACCTCACCCGACGGCCGGTGGCTCGTATACGCCACGCGCACCGGGGCCCGAACGGCGCTTCGGATCCGGGACCTCACCACACACGAGGACTCGTGGCTCGTCCCGCATGTCCAGCGCGACGACCAGGAAGGATACGCGCCCAACGACGTCTTTCCGGGATACGCCTTCACCCCTGACTCTCGCTCCGTGGTGTTCTACGCGGGCGGGAAGATCGAGCGGGTGGATGTCGCGTCTCGGGAGGTGAGCGTCATCCCCTTCTCCGTGGACGTGGAGCTGGGGATGGGGGCACGGCACTTCCTCCCGTTGGAAGTGGACGACGGACCGGTATGCGTGACCCAACTCCTCTCCCCCACCGAAGCACCGGAAGGGGATGCTCTGGCCTTCTCGGCGGTGGGGCGCGTCTGGGTGGCGGGGGTGGAGGGCGAACGGGTGGATCCTCCCGTTCGCCTCACCGGATGGGAGGAGGGAAATGGCCCCGCCCGGGAATACTACCCGGCGTACTCCCCCGATGGGCGATGGATCGCCTTCGTGACATGGTCCGATGCCGAGGGTGGGTACCTCTGGAAGGCACGCGCCGATGGAAGTGGGCGCCCGGTCCGCCTCACGACGGAGCCCGCGTACGTGAGGTGGCCGAGATGGTCCCCGGAGGGCGACCGCATCGTGTTCGGATGGGCACCTCGACAGGCCGGTCTGGGGAGCGGACCGGTGGCGAGTGTGGACGAACTCCGCTGGATTTCCGCCGACGGAGGCGCACCGGGCGTCATCACCCGCACCGCGTCGCAGGTGGCGGGGATCACCGGCGGTGGTGACGAGGAAGGCCGGGTGTATTTCTCCGAGCCCACGCCCCGGAGGGGGTTCACGGCCACGACGGTCACCCGGCTGGTCTCCACCCGCTTCGACGGAGCGGACCGCAGGGTCCACCTCAGCCTCACCACGGCGCAGGTGTCCCCACCCGTTCTCGAGATCTCCCCCGACGAGGGGCATGTCCTTCTGCTCGACCGCGACGACGCGTACGTCCTCCCGCTCACGCCGGCCGGCGCCGATGGGCTGGCGGTAAACCTCTCGTCGCCTTCCGTACCACTTCGGAGACTCACCGACGAGGGGGCGAACTACGTGGCATGGGCCGAGGGCGGAGCCACCCTCACGTGGAGCTTGTCCCAGCATCAGTACCGCGCACCTCTGGCCTCCGTCATGGCCTCCACCGACCGGAACGCGTGGGGGATCCTCCACCGCGAAGTCGTGCTCACCGCCCCCCGGGCCGTTCCCTCGGGCGACATCGTCCTCATGGGTGCGCGCATCGTGACCATGGCCGGCGGAGGAATCACGTCCGCTCCCGGTGGCGGCGACGCCGATGGCGTGATCGAAGAGGGAGCCATCTGGGTCCGTGGGAACCGCATCATGGAGGTGGGCGCCACGGTGTCCGCGCCCGCGGACGCCCACGTGGTGGATGTCGCCGGCGCGACCATCATTCCGGGGCTCGTGGACGTGCATGCCCACCCCAAGACCGGAGCGGAGATGGCCCCGGACCAGGAGTGGTCCCTCGCGTCGAACCTGGCCTACGGCGTCACCACGACCCGCAACCCCTCGGGCTCCCGCTGGAACGTCGCGTGGGGCGAGTTGGTGGAGACCGGTGGGATGTCGGGTCCGCGGGTGTGGGCGACGGGCACGCCCCTGACGACGAACAACGCACCGGTGGCGAGCTACGAAGATGCCCTACGCGTGGTACGGCGGTACAAGGAACAGGGAGCCCACTCCATCAAGCAATACCTCCAGCCCCGCCGGATCCAGCGGCAGTGGATCCTTCAGGCGGCGGTGGCCGAGGGGATCAACGTGACCAACGAAGGCGCGGCGGATCTGCGCATGGACCTGAGCATGGCGGTGGACGGCTTCGCGGCCATCGAACACTCCATCGGCCAGGTCCCGCTCTACAAGGACGCCGTCACCCTCTTGGCCGACGCCCGCATCGCCTACACGCCGACCCTGGTCGTCGCGTACGGCGCTCCCTCCGGAGACACCTACTTCCGGGCGCGCACCGACCTGGACAAGGACCCCAAGACGGCCTTCTTCACGCCGGCGGAACTCCTCGCCGCCAGGGCTCGCCGGCGGCCCATGATCGTGGAAGAGGACTACAACTTTCCCGACATCGCGCGAGGGGTGAGGGACGTGGTACGCGCCGGCGGGATCGCCGGCCTCGGGTCCCATGGACAGCAGGACGGGATCGCTGCCCACTGGGAGTTGTGGATGCTCCAGAGCGGAGAGATGACCAACCTGGAAGCGCTTCGCATCGCCACGATCCTGGGAGCCGAGTCCATCGGGTACGCCCAGGACCTGGGATCCCTGGAACCCGGGAAGCTGGCCGACCTGTTGGTCCTCCACGACAACCCGCTGGACGACATCCACGCCTCCACGTCCCTCCGCTTCGTCATGAAGAACGGAGAGCTCTTCGACGCCTCCACGCTGGACCGGATCTGGCCGTCTCCGCGGCCCTTCCCCACACCGCACTGGGTGCTCGAGCAGGAACGGTTGGAGGCCCTGGCGGGGCGATGACCTCTGTCGCTGACGGACCGTCGGCGACAGCAGGATCGCCAGGAACGAGGCAGGCCCCGGAGCGCGACCCTTAGTGCCGGCCCGACCTCGCACCGGAATCATCCGGCCCCGGCGCGTGGGGATGTACGTGGAGCATGGCGGGAGGCCGGAACGCTGGACGCCTCCAGCCTAGAACCTCCACCCCAGCACGTTCCACACGTCGAGCTGCCAGAGGAACACCATGAAGGCGAGCACGGTGGTGGAGTACGCCATCCGCACCAGCTTCCTCCCCAGTTGCTTCTGCTGGAGCGCCAGGGCGAGGTAGAGGCACCACAGCGTGAGGGGGATCCCCGCCACCGGGAGGAGGAGGAGGAGCTTCAGCGCCAACGGCACCGCCACGGCGATCCCCTGCGGGTCGGCGGCCATGATCACGCCGAACCCGACCAGGAAAACGAAGAACACCCCGGCGGTGACACGCAGCGCCAACCGCGCCCGGGCGGGGATGCGCTCCACCTCGTCCGTCTTCAACCCGTACCAGCGGCGGGCGAGCCATCCCAGGGGCCAGGCCGCCACCGTGCCCCCCACCATGGCCACCACGAAGAGGAAGAGCGCCAGGTTGAGGTACGGACCCTCCCGCCACGGCACCCGCTCGAAGGCGACGATGGGAACGCCGGCCAGGAACATGTGGGTGACCTCCCCACCCTCCCCTTCCCGGAAGACGAGGGTGCGGTCCCCGTAGCGCTCGTCGAACGTCAGCGGCGCCACCTCCACCCATTCCGAGTCCAGCGCGCGGAGCGTCCCCTCGTCCGTGTCATCCACCGACACG
>Ga0224501_10002237_pt1 | contig 15130 bp, 8 predicted proteins | sample SF_Oct11_sed_USG_4_FD_169105 | JGI IMG/M metagenome (GOLD analysis project Ga0224501, IMG submission 169105) | Sediment microbial communities from San Francisco Bay, California, United States - SF_Oct11_sed_USGS_8_1 | ecosystem: Environmental > Aquatic > Marine > Sediment | place: USA...
AGTTCTCACAGTTCAAAGTTGATGCAGTCTGTTCGCCAATATTTCTGCATTGTGGTTCTTTTAGTTTCAGATCTCGTAGACCACTACTATATGCCAAACTCAGTGGTACTAACCTGAAGATGGGAGCTTGCCGTGGAGATTTTTCGATCAACAGACTACTTGTAGAGCCCCTAACAGCCAGGCTTCTGACAGTCGCGGAAATTCATATCTAATGACTGTTGCCTACTCAATGTTTTCATGGATTTAACAAGCCATGAGTTTTCTTGCCCTGGAGGGACTCTATGTCCGCCATTCAGCTGTTAGACCAAAAAGTCACTGCAAGTGCCTATCTTGTGGTTACTACCACTGAGTTTGGCATGTGGTAGTGGTTTACCGGCGATACTAAAGAGCCACAATGCGGAAACATTGGCAACCGATGAATCGACTTTGAACTGTGAGAACTGGTTTGACCACCACCAACAGCAAAAAACACGCCGGCCGTTCTTAACTCTCCCGACTATAGTTCTTCAGACCCAGTGGCAAGTTCCTTTGATTGTAGCTGCTGTCTCCATTTTGTTGTAGACTGGCATCTCTTTGCCTGCTTTATAACTCAGAAATATGTGGCAACCAAGTCTTATCCAGCGCCTGATTGGAGAAAGATTAAAACAAAAGAGGATTGGCGCAACCTCCCTGATGAAGAGAAAGAACGCCTTAGGCAATACTTTAGGGATTTGCACAATCGTATGCTGCAGGTTGTAAAAGATATGCCGTCATCACTGCTACTCATTTCAAGGTATGTCATATCCATCTGCCTACCTATCCATGTACTCACATACTCCCTCTACCTACCTATCCATGTACTCGCCTATCCATATAACCACCCCTCTATTGGTTGGTTTATACATGGCCGGAAGTCCCGCGATGACTGTGCAACCCATTGGTCTGGCTTCGTAGGGGATCAACTCTTTCATCCTAAATTGTTTCCCCTTTTTATGATCTTAATTTTATACTCTGAAGTTTCATAACGGGTCTCTTTATTTTGTGCACCAACATCAGGACACACATTACGTATTCTAGAAGTCTTCTCAAACATTTGATGCCTTGTTGACCGTTCTTTGTCATGTTCCATTGATTTTTGTTTTGTCTACTAAAGGTAAAGGTGCTAGTCAGTCGACCAACAGTATTGTACAAACTGAGCATATGTACTCACCCATTTTACCCTGGCCACACTTTAGCTCGTATATGCAACATAGATTTTCAGGCCTGCAGCATGAGCCAATATCACCGGCTAACTTTTTGTCCTTTTTTCTCAGGAACCTGAATACTATTCGATCTATAAATCGAGCCCATGGTAATATTGTCAACAGATACACAATCATGGCAAGAAGGTATGGAACAGTTTTTACATTCGTATTTGAGAGGTACCCCGTTATATCTGAAGTCTGCTGTATTTTCACTACGTACCATGTCTTCGATCGGTTTTTGGATCCATTGTGTAATTATAGTTTCTGTTCCGGATTGTTCCGGATTCCTTGTAGTGCTGTATATGGATCTCATACTGAAAATAAGACTCAAAGAAGTCTGAGTAGCCAGATATGTGCTTTACGGGAACGCTTCCGCTTTGAGTATAATCTTCTGTAAGTTCTGGAATCTATTCAGCTATGGTAAAGTTCTATTTTGATTATTGCTGCTTTCAGAAACACCGGATGAATGATATTCAACAGAGCATGAATTAGCCATCCCATCGTAGTGGTTTCGAGAAGAGACTTTTCAAATTCCAATTTGATAACTATGACACAGGTCTCTGGTATCCATTTGTGGGATTATGTGTAGGGTCAGAAAGTGCTATTGACCATGCTGTTTGGAAGTTCGTGAAACTGATCAAATATGCATGCGGAATTACAGCTATACAGTACTGTCGTGCGGCATCATGAGATTGCACCTGCTTGTAGACTGGACTCTATAAAATCATGGATGACATTGAAGGTCTTGAATGTACTCCATTGGCTGGGAAGGATTCCAGACTTGGAGGAGGTTGTTAACCAAAGAACGTCAAAGTAAGTTTTTGATTCACAATTCATAGTTTGGGGCATTTTATTTCACTTAAGTTTAGTTCAGACATTGATGTGAGTGTTATCAGTTGCATTTGTAGGCCGATGTACTCTTCCAACACTCACCTAACTAGCAGACTTTGTATAAATCTCAATTAAATTCGTGAGCATATCTTGTATGTTATAGGGATGTTGATTTTGCTTCATGAGAATAGTAGCTGCAGATCCGGCTATAATTCATTCAGAGTGCCAACAGAGGACTTATCCCTCAGGTGATCAGTTTTTACTCTGCATTTTTTCAATACAGGTTCGTTAGCAGCCGGGTTTAAAAGCAGTCCACTAATGCATATCTATGATGTTTTGAGAAATCTATCAGCCAATTTTTGACTGGATACAATGTCATTGAGTACTTCCGCACCTATCAGGTATTAATATTGGGTCAAGCTATCTTTGATTTTGCAGTTTTTAGAGAATCAGACTCTGTTTTTTTTTCTGTGATAAAACACTGTGCCAGTGGTGTTCATTTTTAAGACCATTGGTCCTGTTATTTTGAACCTTTTTTTCATTTGTGGATTAGTAGAAAAGGTAAATACTGTTTATTCTGAATTGTGGCAGATAAAATCTGCTAGTTATAGGTGTGTTTGTTGGCATTAATCAACGGAGAGCCGTAGTCTGTTAGCGGGTTTACACTAGAGCGGCAAGCCACACAAAGCGGTGCCGCCGGGGTGTTTACGCGAGCGGCGTTGCTGTCTGTGCTGCTCGAATGGGCGTCAACTTCCTCCAATCCAGCGGTACGGTGCATGCACTATTTTTCCAAGCGGCACAGGCGCAGTGACCAATTAAAGCAGCGATGTTATTTATTTCGGACAGGTTTCCGCTTCCCGTGTTTAGGTCAAGAGTGAATTTGGTAGAGCAACAACTTCGAATCTGCATTGTCATTGGTTGCCATTTGCCTGACGCTGAAGAAATAACACATACATGATCGGTATTCTGTCGCCGGATCACCGGAAGCTGACACCCACTTGACGGTCAGTTTGAGCAGTTTAACAACCAAACAGAATAGATTACGCACGCAAATGGAAAGCTTTGACCAACAGTGTGGTACAAGATCACCAGTAATTGGCATGTGGTTTTGAGGATTGATGAATCCAGGCTGAGATTTTGCTCGGTGTGAGTTCTATGGAAAATTCTTCGGGTTCCAAGAATACCCCGAACAGAAGGATCTTTGCAAATGTGGAGTGTCAAAGCAATGTTGCTGGAGGTACATGTACCTATTAAAGGATGATGAGCAGCGCGCCAATATTATATGCTGTCAATAAGTCCTATGAAAGAACAATCTTCCGAAGCTCTCTCAATAGGTATTCCTTTGACATGCCAGGTAAATTGAGAGCATGCTCATGGGATGTTCAGTCTTTGTAAGGCACCCAGCAAAGGTCATTTTATATGCGAGTAGGTAAAATTTCTGTCCGCATGTGGTGCTCCATGCTAAGCTGTAACTGGTGAAAGAATGAGTATACAGCCTGTAAAAGTGAGGATGTCATACAATATCTAGCAGACCTTTCCTGATTTATGGTTTTTCTGTATCTAAATCCAAAGTTGTTCCTTCGCTTATTGAGTTGTCAAATTCAGGTTCATGTCATTCCTTAGTGTCAGACTTGTTGACTGGTGGACGGCTTATTTACTGCAGTTCTAGGAGCGGCCTCCTTGCCGGGTCTTTAAGACAAGAGTTACAGGAAGCACGGACAAAAGTTGAGTAATAATCAGCAGACTATCCCTGAATTATAGCTTTGCGTATCTAATCCCAGAGTTGTGCATTTGCTTATCGAGGTGTCAAATTCAGGTTGATGCCGTTGTTTTCTTCATGCATGTACTTTATTATTGGGCAACTTCATATAAAGGTGTTCATATAAAACATAAAATAATGATTATTGTAAAATCGGTAGACTTGACTTGTCCACTGCAGTCATAGGAGTGGCCTCCTGGTCTGTTCTGGAAGCCAAGAGTCATATGTAGCATAGTGTATAATATCAGTATAGGGAATGGGTCACCCAGTTATATAAATAGGCTATTATGTGTACTAGTCTCAAACCATAGTTATTTTAGAAAAGACTACGTACACAAATTTCGCACCAAACCTGACCCTGATGTGATGAATGTGAGTAGGAAAACTCTATGGGTAAAAGTCACCCCACAATTCCGCTATGTATTTTGCTGCAGTAGAAGCCTGGGTTGTGTTCTGATCAATCATATGGCGTTGAATCATGTCATCAAATGCTTCACTTGAGATCTCACTAAACAGCATATGCTGCCTTATGTATGAACTAATAAAGTGCGAACTGTAAAATCTGTCCTTTATGGGTTTCTCTTTTCTAGCACACTTTTTCTGGCCTCATGACCTCCACTCTTGTTGCCTTTTTTCCGTTTTCTTTGGGGAGTGGAACATGGAGCTGCAGTCTAGCTTCCAGTTTGAATGTACTGTGCTGCACGCTCCCAGCTATACATTCTGCGCAGAATCTACTTCTACAAGTGTTGTAGTTTTGTGCCGTGACAGATGCGTTAACTGCCTCTGACCCAGCTCCGTTCAATTTACCATCGACCATTTTGGTTTGTGCATCGTAGCCATCTCACCTGGTTGCCACTTGATGCGTTTCATTTAGCCCTTCTCTCCACTCCTTTATGTTGTCAAACCAATCCATACAGCCTTGAAAACTTGAGTTGCATAGTTGCCGGTTTATAACTTCTTTCAGCAGTTGCCCTTCCATCACCATCATTCACATTAGCAGTCATCTCTGTTCCACTGCTGGACGAAGGCATTCCTCTTGCTTCACCACGAAATCTGTCCTCTACCAGTTCCGTCCGGTCGTTACCATATGTTTCACTAATATAAGTTTGTTGCTCAGTGTGCTTTTTGTCTGCCCCTTTTTCTTTCACCTATGGGGTTCCATTTCATTATGTCCAGTGCATAGTTGTCTCTCTTGACTCTCGAGTTGACTCTTGCTGCATGACCTGCCCATTTCAATTTTGATGTTTTAGCTATTGTAGAACATCTGGTAAGTTTGTTTTTCTTTTATTGTTAGGTTGTTCCATTGCTTTTGTGTTAAACCATGTTTCGACAGCATATAGTAATGTGGGGATCACACTTTGCATCTAGAGATTGGTATCATCATCTTCAGCCGTCGACTCTCCACTGCTGGATAAAGGCCTCTTCCTGATTGTGCCAGTCCTGCCTGTGCTCAGCTGATGTCATCCATTTCTTTCCAATGGGTTTGGCGATGTCTGCCCATCTCATCTTTGGTCTTCCTGGGTGTCGTTTTGTTGTTGGTTTTCACTTGGTCAATTCTAGGGCCCAGTTGTCACTCATTCTTGTGATGTGTCCTGCCCATTGCCATTTCTTTTTTAGGATAATATCGAACAGATCTGGGAGTTTTGTGCGTTCTTTGAGATTGTTTGTGACATGATCTTGCCATTTGATATTAAGCATTTTTCTTTCCATGGCCCTATGGGCAGAGTTAGGTCTTTGCGCCATCTTTTTGGTTGTTGTCCACGTTTCTGCCCCGTGAAGAAATACAGGCATCACACATTGGTTAAAATCTTCCTTTTGAGACTGAATGGGAATTTGACATCTTGAAGATATCGGCTTAACCTCCCAAACTTACTCCATGCTGAGGAAATGCTTCTTTTGATTTCTGTTGTTGAATCTTCATCTAAGGAGAATAGTTGGCCAAGATACACATAGCTTTTTTGCATTTTCTAGCGAGTGTTCATCGACTTCTATGGTGGCAGTTGAATTTTCTAATGTACTGGTCATGATTTTGGTCTTTTCTTTATTCATTCTCAGTCCAACATTCAGGCTGTGTTGGTGCAGGTCATGAAGCATTGTTTGTAGTTCTGTTGGGTTGTTGGCAACCAGTACATGTCGTCAGCGAAGCGTAGGTTTGTGAGGACTTGGTCTTCTGCTGTTTTAATGCCGTACCCCTTTTCGCTTTATCTCATCTTTTGGACGATTGCTTCCAGGCAAGAAATGGAGTTTTGGTGAAATGGAGTCCCCTTGTCTGACGCCTCTTTGTATTGCAAAGGGTTGTCCTTCTTCATCCAGTTGGATGGTAGATGTTGCTGATTCATAGATGTTTTGGAGCAGGCGGACGTATTTAGGGTTATAACACACTGCTGGGTCCGGTGACCCAGCTCACGAGGAGGACCCTCCGATTCACTTGCCCGTCTGAGTGTGCCTATCTATTGCCTTTGGTTATATTGTTCAGTTAAGATATACAGATGGTTCAGGTACTCACGCTTTATTGATCCTAGATAGTTACAATGCAATAATACAATTGTAGATAGGTCTCTTCAAAAAGGCAGATCATTAGGTATACCGAGTATTTATACTAAAGGTGACTGGCTGGGCTGAGCCTGGTCTCCGATTGGCCGAGTCATTGGGTGTTGTAGGGTGTACTTGCTGTTCTTTGTGAGCGTTCATTACTGCATTTGTTTCAACCCAGTCAAATGCTTTCTCGTAATCAACAAAAGCTAGCGAAATGGGTGTGCGGTATTCATTTGCCTTTTCCTTTAGTTGGTTTAATGCTTGCAAATGATCTGTAGTGCTTTGATTTGAACGGAAGCCCGCTTGGTCTTTCGTTTGCCTTTTTCGATGGCTGCATATATTCTGTCTGTCAGGACTTTTGTGAATAATTTATAGAGATGCGAAAGCAAGCTGATTGGTCTGCAGTTCTTTGGCTGAGTGATTTACTATCTCTACAAAGCAGAACAAGGCTCTTTGCATCTAGTGCCGAAACAACACATTTGTGACAGAATGATGGAAGCGGCAGTATACACAGAAGATTTACTGCCACAGACGGTTGTATTATAGTTGAACATCTTTGAAGGCACAATATTGGCCGGAGTTTGTAACTAGAATAATCATAATCCTCATAATCCTTGAGCGATATCCATTATCTCTACCCTTACATTTTTTTCACTCTAGTCAGCAATAGATTGAATGGGTTGAATAGAGAGAGGGAAACGGTGATTCTATTCAAATTTTCTAGACTGATACCAGAGCAAGTCTTAATGAAATTCTGTTGATCTAGTCGGGAAAAATTCATAATCCCATTCAGACTGCGTAAGTACTGTAAAAGTGCTCTGTTTTCAATGTGTGAGTGAACAGTAACGCGAATTAGTGAACTCACTGTCTGTTATTGGTTTCTGTTGCTTGTCACTTGAGGAGAATGGACGCGTCTGGTCTATTGTCTGAGCCAATGTTGGTTGCGTCCTCTCGTCTCTTGCAGCTGCACCCTTTTCAATTTCCTCCATGCTACATTGAAAATTAAAATGATCACTCCAGGTCTTATGGTTAATAAACCAAATGGTTTGGACACTGTGCACAATTCCAGCAGGCACAATCCCAGCGGTCAATGGTTAAGTGACTTATAATCAACTGCTCGCTGTGTTTCTGGTGTAAAAATGAGATAAAACCATTGCTCATCATGCTAATGGAATAGAAAACAAACCGCTGGTGGGTAATCTATAAAGTACACACTGAAAGCAAAGTTAATCCAAGCTATCGAACCAACCAACATGGTAGATACTAGATTACTAGATACGCTAGATGACTTACAATCCTGCGTGATCTTTTTCCCGTACATGCCGTCCGAAAGCTGATGTCGTCGTATGGCTGTCCGTGTTCTTTGTTTCGCATTTCACATATGTTCCTGTCCTTTTCTGAGTGATGTTGTTGACAGTTATGTCATACAGTAGTACCTTGGACACTACAGTACCAAAGTCTCATCTCGCTCGTTCCCCTGCCGGCTCAGGCGTTTTGAAAAACCTAGCAAGTGTTGTCTGTGCAGACTCGGAATCTATGAAGAAAAAAATACATTCAAGACCAAAAGCAACATGAATTACGCATAAAATGCGCATACTACAATAATGCTATGTCACCAGTATTTGTAATTTAAAAGAAGTCAAATATAGAAAAATTGACAAATAATATTGAAATGCGTTGGCTATTATCGTTTTGCCATCTTCTCCCTTAGGCCTTCCTGCCTTAGCTTAGAAATGGAACATGGAAGTGTAACTCCCCAACTGCCACCTAATATTAATAGTAAGAGTAATTAACTAATTAAATGGAACTGAATTTACAGCCATCCCATAGTTTCCTTTACATTTAACCTATACTATTTTTTATCTTTTATGTCTTGTGTTCGTTTAACCTTTGTCACTGGTTTTGCTTTGAAAGTTAGACTTATACTTGGAGGTTAGTTAGTAGTTGTTATTAAATTATGCCTAAATTATGGTGGCATGTTGACCGTTGCCGTTGTTAATACTAATAGTACTGCGACTGAGTCAGTGGATGACTGACTGAACTGACTGTACAACGAACAAGTGATCCACGACTAACGAGAAGACTAAAGACTCTGAATGCACGATGGAAAATCACAATGTCCATTCGTTCATGATGACGGGCACTGCGGTGTGTCACTCTATCTCACTCTCAGTATCTGACAGTACTGAACTGAGTTATATACTAACGAGTACTGGCAATAGTACTCAGACTCAAATCAGATCCACACTCGGACTCAGTCACAGGGACACGGACAATCAGCCAGTAGACTGAGTAGTCATTTACGTTTTAGTCATACTCATACTCATAGTGATTAATCAGTGAGTGGACTCAGTGAAGTCACCTACCTAGTCTGTAAGTCAGTTTGTGAGTTACTAGTTGGTCTAATAGAAATAATTAAATATATATTTAAATTAATATTTAGTTTTAGCTAGTTACCTATTTTAGTAACTAACTAACTTCTTACTAGTTACTGATTTCCAGTTAGTGAGTTACAGTTGTAAAAGAACCTGACTCGGGGCCGAGATACCAACACTGCGTTGGAGGTTTACCTCAAGGTAGAGTTGAGACTGCGAGAAGAAAGTAGGTTTTCTGAGAACAAAGAGTGAATACTGACGATAGCTTGCAGCAGTGGCAATAGTTGGCAATAATGCTTCCGAAGCAGAAGTGCTCTTGGGTCTAGAGCCGGTTCAGGCCTCTCGCGTGTTGTGTGCTAATTGGCTAATTAGTTAGTGACTGATGACTTTGTGTCATCAGGTCATAAAGGTCAAGAAGGCTATAACACTATCCTGTTACATGCTTTTTTTTCTCCTTTTTGTTTTTCAGACGGAAATTGTCATCGATTTTGCAGAAGGGATATTGGCCGAAATCGTCAGTTACATCTAGGGGTGATCTTGCCTTAGATATTAGCGAGTGTAACTTAGAGATTTTGGTTTTATTTGCATACATCAACCAGGCATAAGAAACACATTTTCCAATGATCACCCGATGCGAGCCTTCACAACAGCAGTTGATATGGCATTCGGGTTTCAACCGACAAATATACCGTTATTACATGCTTACATGACATCCATCCCTTCTTCTCCCTCTCAAGGCAGATTGGGATCGAGGAATCTACTGTCCAATGGTGCCGCATAAGCATCTTCCGTCTTCACAATCCATAGCGGTGATCAACTGGCCATCGCTATCGTTCTGAGCCTACGAAAAGTTGACGACCATGGGTAATAATGGCATTATCGGTCACAATGGCAACCAAGCTGGCTGCGGGTGGACCATAAGGAGTGATTGGTCAGGATTGGGCATCTGGAGAGATGGCCTGGGAGATAGCGTTGAGTTCGCTGCAGGCCTGCGCGTTTCTGGCATAATTGGCACACTGGCACTGGCATGGCAAGTCACAGCTTATGGGAAGCCAGGTTTTGTCGTGAACATCCATTCCTTTTCGTTCGGTCATTCGGTCCCACTTTCCGCAACACACCACCACGGGGAGTCAAGCCTCCATGTTTTGGTCGGTCTGCCTTCACAGGTAGTCAGCTGGTTCGAGTCAATCGGGTGGCCTTTCTGGTGGTTTTTGGTGCTTTACGTGTTAGTTTGTGCTGGCCCCGTAGTTTCCTTTGAAAGGGTGCTCATTTGCCATACACTGCCAATGCTGCCCACTGTTCATTGCGGGTGTAGTTGCTTGCGATAGGCGATGCTGGCATGGCTGGTTATTATGTATCGTGACCTACTACACTTTTTTCTGCACCGCAGGGACTCTCCAAAATCAGTCTGCAGACATCGATGTGCTCCGATAGTAGTTGTCTGTAATCTATGATTTTTATCAATTGCAGTGAATAGGGTTGCCAGATGAAAAATTAAAAATTCAGGGAGGGACACTTGTTTTGAAATTTGACTCGAGTAGAAAAATGTTCGATTCCTCACCTGACGCCTGGATATGAACCTCTCGCACACCTAAATTCTAAAATTATAGCTCATGAATGAATGCGCCATTCATTTACAGCAATATTAGAATGGACCATTCCCTATGAAGCATCCATCAATAGATACTGTGTTTGTGGATACTACTACTGTAGAAGAACCCGACTTGGGGTCGAGATACTAGCACCGCATTAAAGGCTTACCTCGAGGTAGAGTCTTGACTTTGGGATCTTCAATTCGGTATGAAGTACGCAACCCATAGATACTGGCAATGAGCTGTTGACAGTAGGGCTTCCGAAGCAGAAGTGGCTTCGGGGTCCCTCACCAGTTCAGGCCTCTCGCCTGTAGGTCGCTAATTGGCTAATTAGTTAGTGACTCTGATGACTTTGTGTCAACGGGTCATCAAGGTCAAGAGGGCTATAACACGATTGTGTTACAACTACTAGTTGGGTTCAGCTGCAACGTTGTTTGTATACTAAGTATTATTTTCAAAGCATAAAATTTATTAAACTAAGTAAACACTCAACTTCAGGAAAAACAAATGCAAAAAAATGTAACATAACAGCCAACCAGCCGCTTTGAAGGAAGTGCAAAATCCAAACCAAAACTGAAGCTGGCCAAGTCTTCGAGAAAGTATGAATAGATTCTATTCATACTTTTTCGAAGACATGGCGAGTTTGATGAGGTCCTCATTGGTCGCGCATTTCTCATAAAACTCTGCGCACCCCAGGCCGTAATTTGTCATCACCTGGAGCTCACTTTTCACAAGCTCATTCGTACACCTGTTACGGGTGTCTGTAAACTTTAGCTTTATTTGAGAGAATACGCGTTTGCATGTGCATTAAATGACGGTATCGAGAAAATGAAACTGACTACCTTCCAGATATTGGGTATATCCAACTCAACAGTAAACACTGCCCAGCTTTCATCTACTGCAAAAGCTTGAAGTTCCGCTTTGCTTTCAGAATACTTCGTGCTCACAACTTGGACCTCATCAAACATCTCATCAAAATTTACCTTGACTCCATTCGTATTCACTATTTCAACACAGTCAGCATATGATGGTGTCTGACTCGCCAAAAAAAACTTGGCTACGGTTGCCGGAGAGCTTGTATCTGTACTAAAGTCAAAACGTTCATCTAGATATATGACAGCACTGGTGTAAAAGTTGTCAAACTCTTTCATTTTTTCAACAAAGTCATCATCACACTGACACAATTCAATAAGTGTATCATGGCCATAGAAATGTTCTGTGTTCCTATTCTGCAGTTTAGCTCTGAGTGTACTTAATGCTTCAAAGACATGGGTGATTGGCGAATCACCCTCTATTGCTAGTACTGCATCATGGAAAGTTTTGAAACACACAAAAAAGCTCAAGTCTGTCTTTACAACATCACCATCTGTAGTCTCTCCCTGCCTGCTAAGATTGAGCAGCTTTATGAGAGCCTTGGGTGGCTCAAAATAACTGCGTATGGCAGGCCAGCTTTGAATTAAGGAGGCGTTCAGCAGCTGGTTACACTGGTAGCCACCTAAAGGTAAATGTAAGTTTTATGTATATCCGTCTACGCAAGTTTGGGTGCATGTGCATTGTGCCTACAAAAAGTTTCATGATTATGGTATAAATTACATGCATACAAATACATCATGTGTATCTATATATTGCAGTATCACATTCGCAGACAACCAATGAGGTATACAAATGATACATGATACTTACATTACTTTCATTCAATACAGTTTTGTTCCCAGAAGAAGCCAAAAAAATTCTTCATAGACCACTGACCTACCTAGTAACCACATGTCGAAGTAACTTTTTATATTCAGTATCAGTGAATTCATAGAATGATTTCAGCTCTTCTACGCGATTGCTGTGTGAACTAAAATGACTACAAGTCCGTAAGATGACAGACTCTACATCCACCGTAGAAAGCTCCTCTGTTGCTTGGTGCAAGCAATTATGAATGATGTGCGCATTACAGTTTCCTTTGAGTAACTTCTCGGCTTTCTCCTTGAGAAGAGTGTAGATTGAACGACGACAACCCAAGTTAACACTGGCATTGTCAGCTGAATAGGCAGATGCTTTTGATACATCAAGTCCATTTTTATCTAGTTTGCCCAGAATTGATGTAGCAATGCTGCTGGCATCTTCATTAGCATCTTGATAAAAGTCCAGCAAGCAGAGTTGGATACCATGTTGATAATACCGGAGCAGTAACGGAAAGTATTTTGCATTGCCTCTATTTGAAGCCTCAGAGGTAAGTTGTTTAACAGCTGTAGAAATGCTGTGTGGTGCCAAGGCACCAACAACCAGAGCCTTTGCCTTGGTTCTGCCACATGCAAGATTTTTGCAGTACCAGAGTCTTTAAATAGCAGCTTCAACAGTTTGATTGTACAATCCAAGCTATTGTATGACAGGTTATGTCTTACCTTATGATAGATTAATGTAAGTTCAGCAATCAGTGCCTTTTTAGAGATGGCATCATCTCTAAAAAGTGATGTGATGCCGGTGTTGTTCTGCAGGCTTCTCACCGCTTGCAGATGAATTTTTGAGGATGAATGGATTTTCAAGTCATCGAGTCCCCCACGCCCTATTCCTATATGTTTGGTGCAAACCACACATTAAGCCTTATTCTTTGATTGAGAACTCTTAGACACCCACTTAAAAGAAGGTTCATAGTCTTTTTTGTGGTTGCGTATTCTCTTAGCCTTTTTCTTCCTGATGGGACATTTTCAGTTTCTGAGTCAGAAGCCGAAGATTCATTGGTAGCCATTTCTATTTGTCTAAACTTCGTCTGGATTGCATGAGATTAGAGATGAAAGAGCATTTTTCCATGGTTGTTATTAATGAAAAAATTCAATCTCTGCTCGCCAAGACATTAAAGTTGTGCAACATAAAAATCAATAAAAAATGAGTGAACATATAGTGTCTTTGTCAAATGATGAGTCAGCTTCAACTCAATTTTATTCATTTGAATCATTTCCCTTGATGAACTCTTAATTGATCAAAAATAATACATGAACAAAAACAGAAAAAGGCGCCTTTTTGCGGACAAAGATGAAAGGTTAATATTTGAGTGTATAAGTACACTCTACAGTGTAATTGTTCCTGTACAGATTTTTACAGTGTTATAATGATATAATATTGTAATGATTATAATGATAAATACAGAATGATATTTGAAAATAAAGATTGTATGAGCATTAGATTGGCAGTTTTTGATATTTATATTCCATGATTGTGCTATGCATCCTCTGAGTTTTGTTAAGTTTTGGTGTCTGCGGCTCTGGTATCCATTCCATTAACATCAGACGGCCCTAGTCGCGCAATACCAAACCTCCAGCACCAGTTTGTAACTATAGGCTATAGTGTGGCCTGTTACTCCCCAGTGGAGGTATGGGTTTGTTAAAGCCTCGCCTTGGCTGTCATCTGGATTGAGTATTGTTAAAACATCAATCTTCTCGTGAGATTAAGGAATGAGATGACTTGATTCTCAGTTTTCTGTAGAGAGGTTAGTATGGGCTCTGGCGGCATCATAGTCTGCACTGAAGTTCATGTAGTAATTAGCTGTTTCCTCTTCCATCAAACAGGTGCATACTGGGGTGTATGTTAGATTCAACCTGTATTGGAAGGAAAGGAGCCTGCTATGTCCAGTTAGAAGGTCACATAGTGCCCCAGCGTCTTTTCTGTTGCCGTTCCATGGCTGTAGGTGGTGGAACAAATGTTCCGGAGTCAGAATAGGGAGTAGGCCATATTGACACATACCATTAGATGGCTGTGCATTCCATTGCCGTAACCACTCATTAGATAGCTGAGCAATGCAGTTGTTGATGTTGCGTCTTGAAAGATCTTGTGGTTTTATATCTGTAAGTTTAGTTGTCCGATGGAGCAGTTTCCTTATGTCGGACTTGAATTTAAGGGTGAGTGTGCTACGAGGTGTGTCAGAGAGCATGTATAGGTTATTAGTTTTTACCAATCCTCTGGTAAGTTGTAATCGCTCTTTGGTGTATAGAAGGCTTATAGGTGGGATGTTCGCCATAAGTGAAGAGATTCGCTGGGAGGGCTGTAGTGAGCTTCGAGAAGCAGTTTAATAGGAGCATTCAAAGAGATCTTAGTCTTATAATCCCATTTCCCTTACTCAGTTACTCTTACTAGTCAAAAATATTCCAAGTCACAAAATCTTCTAGTCAAAAGTAGTACTCAAAAGATTTTTAACTAGTAATAAGGACTTTCTAACTGCTCTCAGACAACGTTTGGTAAGTTTAGGGACATTCACTCATTCAGGGACTTTTTGTGAAAATCAGGGACATTTCATGGTTTAACAGGGACACAGGGCCAGACCCCCAAAATCAGGAACTGTCCCGGGCAATCCGGGACACCTGGCAACCCTAGCAGTGAGGTCGTTGGGGAATGCAGCTCTTGATGTAAAGGTTAGTTTCCATACAAGATCGCAAGCTTCGCAACAGGCTTGCGTCTGCGATGCGTATTGATATGGAAACATGATTGGGACTAACTCTGCGAAGTTCGGGGAAGGGTCTGCGATATTCGCAGTCAAGTCACACATGTTCAACTTTTGCTAACACCCACGAAGCTCGTGGGGCTGTTGCGAGGTATGGAAACAAAAACACAGGTTCGCAATGCTCCTTTGTTTAGAGGTACAGTTTTGACTTACTCTTTTATGTGAGAGGTAGCAAAGTGTGACATGCACAATCACGGAATCCTTTAGAAATGCTAGTAGTGCCCACTTTCCCTACCTCCGCAACAAGGGAGGTTCGCAGTGGAGACAATTGCGACCTGAATGGAAACCCCAGCATGGCAGTGGCAAATATTCGCAGGAGGTCGCAACCCCAA
>Ga0224501_10002238_pt1 | contig 15130 bp, 10 predicted proteins | sample SF_Oct11_sed_USG_4_FD_169105 | JGI IMG/M metagenome (GOLD analysis project Ga0224501, IMG submission 169105) | Sediment microbial communities from San Francisco Bay, California, United States - SF_Oct11_sed_USGS_8_1 | ecosystem: Environmental > Aquatic > Marine > Sediment | place: USA...
TATCTGATTACCAAAGTGGTACACAAAGGAAAACAGTGGCTGTCTGGCATGCATGGCATGGGTGCCGAAGAAAAGGGTCCCAGCTACCAGAATGAATTTTATTGCGTCCCTCTATCTACGCCTTTCAGACCTGCACGCATCACACCCAAGCCTAAACTTTACGGCGTGCTCAATGCCTGGATTGATGGGGAAGGTGATGGCAGACGTGCCCAGATGGATGAGCAGGGTCGTTACAAGGTGGTGTTGCCATTTGATACCAGTGGCGCGGGAGATGGCAAGGCCTCGCGATATATTCGTATGGCCCAACCCTATGGGGGCGCCAATCAAGGTATGAACTTCCCCTTATTGAAGGGCACCGAAGTGTTATGGACTTGTGTAGACGGTGATCCGGATAGACCCATCATCGTTGGCGCGGTACCGAATCCACTAAATCCGAGTGTAGTAACACAACGCAACTCTACCTCCAATGTAATACGCACGCCTAGTGGTATTAAGATGGAATTTAATGATGGCTCTGGAGAGCATCTGGATCATAGTGCTATACCCAGTGGACAGAATGGTTTGCCGATGCAGCAGCAGCGTACACAAGATGTGAGTGCGCACCGAACTAGTGGAACTGAAATGACTCTGAACGAAAACAGTTCTGAGTTACCACTGCAACAAAACAGGCAGGTGGCTAACCCACCCACAACGACCGCTACGGGTGATAATACGGCTACCAACCCTCGATCCAATGACTATATCGCCAGCACTTCTGCCACGTTTAACCTGGCTGTACCCGATAACACAAATAGGACGCAAAGCTATTTTCGCCTGGGTGCGACCAACACAGCAATAGAAAACGAACTGCTCCAACGAACGGAAGCCGATACCAATTCCACCTCGGAAGGGCAATTGGCTCTCAATATTACTGATGAACAGAGAAATGGAGTTTTTGAATATACCGAAGGAAATAAGACTACCGTTGTACATGGCAATCGCGAAGAAGTGATTCATGGAAAAAGTCGGGTTACGGTCCTGCAGGGTGGACTGGGATTGTATGATGCCCAGAAGCAGTATGATACCCAATGGGTAGATTTGGACGACGGTAAAGGAACATGGCATGTCTATACAACCCAGTATGCAGGGACCACCACTGCAACTTGGGGTGTATCTGAAGACTTTTATGCGGGATATAAATTCAGCGCGACAGGTGCTTTGTCTACAAATATTTCTGTCGCTGGGGATTTCAATGTGGGCATTGGTTTTAACATAGGAGTAAATGTTGGTACATCAGTAAACTATTCGGCTAGCGCTACCATGAGTGTGTCGGCGGATAAGAGCTATTCCTACTCCAAAGAAGAGTCGATTACTGCAGGAAAATCGATAGAGCTTGGTATCGTTAAAGAATCAGATGGATTTCAAATAGGGGCGGCGATAACTGGTGCAATAGCAGCTGGTGTTGGAATGGCTGTTCCAATGGGGACAGCCATTAGCGCACTCAAAAAGAAGGATAATCTAGATAGCTCAAAGGCCAAGTCTCTTCTCAAAACTGGAATAATTACTTCCAGCGTTTGTTACGGTGTAACAGGTGCCTTGGCAGTCACCTTGATGGCCATCCAAAAGAAACGAAAGGAAAACGAAAATTCGGGTATCGTAATTGATAAAGACAAGATTGAATTGAAGTGTGGTGAGGCATCTTTAACACTAAAAAAGAGTGGGGAAATTGAAATTAAAAACGGCCAAAAAGGGGCTGTTCGCGTAATGGAAAGCGGAAATGTTCATTTAGTCAAGGCCGGCAAAGGTATGATATCTGTTCGGGAAGATGTAGTCGGCGTCGCTCATGTTAGTAGAGTAAGCCTATTAAAGGCTGGTGGCAGCTATAATCTAGGAGCTGAGCCCTCAGGAGTAGGGATGACACAGAACATTGTTTCATTAGAAGACGCAGAATTGATTGTTCAGCATCCAATGAAGGTAAATGCAAATGGTCATCCATTTTTGAGCAGTTGAAATGGTGTTCCATGAATATACTTAATAAATCTCCATTTTCTGCTGGTGTGCTGTCAGGGCAAAAAGAGTACCCGGAGTATAGCCTTACAGTTATAGTGAAAGGTTCATTGAGCCTCCAGGTTGAGGGTGTGGCTATATTGTCGGACTCGATCTCTCCACTATCTGGTGATATGTATCTTGATGGAGATAAGGCACAAGGACTGTACTACCCCAACGACTTTGTCCATTTTAAACCCAAGGCCGATATCAACGTGATTGCCAATGCCTACGCCTACGGTGAATCAGAAATGGCGCAAGTGGGTTTTAAAATTGGTGATTGTAGCAAGCAATTGGAAGTCATCGGTGAGCGAGTCTATGACTCTGTGATGTTAGGAGTGGGTAGTGCATCTAAGCCTAGTAAATTTGAGTCTGTTCCTATTCGTTATCGCTTGTCGGTTTTAGATAAGAATAATCCAATAGGTAGGGACAAGTCTGGTAGTGATACCGAACAACGCATTTTACCGCAGATTTATTATTCTCAAAAAGAGCAAAAAAAGTCGGCCGGTTTCGCACCTATTTCTGAGCAGTGGCAACTAAGAAGCTCCCGAATGGGAAGCTATGACAAAAAATGGCAACAAGAGCGTTGGCCCTGGTTTCCCGAAGATTTCGACTATGCCTTTTACAATTCGGCACCACTCGATCAGCAAGTGGATTATCTAAAGGGTGACGAGACCATCGAACTGAAAAATCTTCATTCGGAACATCGCATCTACAATACTCGGCTTCCTGGAATAAAACCCAGAGGAATAGTGAAGTACAAAGAGAAAGAAGATCAGGAACTGGAATTTAACTTGGATTCTGTTTGGATTGATACGGAAAATGAAAAACTTGAATTGGTATGGCGTGCTGTGACCAATACGGAAAATGAAGATTTTCCAGATATTGATGCGCTGTGGCTATTCCACGAAGAAAGTCTAGATTCGACCAAAAGTGATGAGGAAATTTCTCTACTCTTTGCGCCTGTAGAACCACACACGGCGGAATTTTCCGGTGAGAAAAAACAAGCAGAGACCGTCGAGTCTTCGAACAGTGAACCTAGGGAATTCGATGAATCCGACCAAGAGGCATTAGACAAACTAAAACAGGAAATGTCCAACGCAGGACACGATCCCAAAATTATTGACGATATTGCGGCCTCCGATAATCCTCAATTAGTCATAGAAGCCTTCTTTGCCGCCAACAATATCGATCTAGAACAAGGACGGGCAATGATGAAACAGGCCCAGGAAGACACCAAGGCCTTGTTAAAGCAGGAAGGCATGTCTGAGGAAGAGGTTGAAGCCCTTTTTAATCCCAAGCAGGAAACAGAGACAGCACAGACTCAAGAAGAACAGGGAGATAGCAAAGACCTAAAGGGTAAGGATTTCTCAAATCAAGATCTCTCCGGGCAGGATTTCTCCAGCGCCGATGTAAGTGATGCTAATTTCTCAGGTGCCAATCTCTCAAATGCCAATCTCTCACAAATTCGCGGACAGAACGGCAATTTTACCGGGGCGATTTTTAACGGTGCGATGTTAGAAGGGGCGAATCTCGTGGAATGTAATTTTACCAGCGCCCGCTTTGAGCCGGCGAATTTGGAAAAAGCCAGCTTTGAGCAGTGCGCATTTACCCAAGCTTCATTTATAGAGAACAAGGCCGCGGGTGCCGTCTTTAGAAATTCAAATCTGGATGGGGCGTTTATTGAGCGTAGTGATTTTGGCTCGGTGGATTTTACAGGATCAACAATGAACAACACCAAATTCGCTGCCTGCAACCTGAAAGCAGCGTGCATAGAAGAGGTGAGTTCAGATAATGTGGATTTTTCTGCTTCTGATATTACCAATTTGAAGGCTGGAAAGGGAGTCAATTTAAGCAATGCGGCTTTCCGAAATGTAAAAGCTGATCAAGCCAATTTTGACCAGGCCCAATTGCTAGCCGCCAATTTTGAAGGGGCCAGTGCCAAAGGGAGCATCCTCACTAAAGTGAACCTGGAGGGATCCATCTTGGATCTCAGTGATTTTACAGGCTCTCAAATGAAGGGGGCTGTACTGCGCAGCGCAAGCATTCAAGATGCAAATTTTACCAAGGCGGTGATGTGCAGAGCGGATTTGTCCAACGCCAAATGTAATTTTTCCAACTTCTATGAGGTGGACTTTCTCAATGCCACAACCAGCGCTACTGATTTCAGTGACTCCATTCTCAGCAGCACGCTGTTGCAGGGTTAGAGTATGAGCGTAGAACAAGTCACCGTCGAATCTCTGATCGAAAGCCTTAAAAAGGGCAAGCCCCCGCAGCCGATAATTATTGGCTTTGACCTGAGTGGTGTAGATTTATCGGGCATCAAGATTAAGGAAATCATCTTTCAGCAAGTCGATTTGAGTAAAGCGAATTTCACAGGCGCTCATTTCGAACAGTGTTTTTTCATGAACTCCGATCTAAGCCAGGCCGATTTTAGTCAAGCCAGTTTACAGGGCTGTCAATTCCTGGCGGGATTGGAGCCCAGTGACGAGAAAATCGATGTGTCTCTGTTAGAGGCAGATCTTCAAAAGGAACATAAGACCGAGCTGGAAAAGCTGGGGATACGGGGTTTTAAAAAGGGTAGGTTAGATCTCACAAAGGCACGCTTCGAAAGCGCGGACCTGAGAAATACGGTTTTTCACGAGGTCAAAATAGTAGAAACGATCTTTCTTGGCGCTGATATGAAATCGACTCGGATCTCGGATAGCGAATTGGAAGCGCCTATCTTTTCCACGGCCGTGTTAGCGGAAGCAGAATTTTCCGATTGCAGGTTTAAAGAACCCGATTTTACTCTGGCCCGTTTGGCCGAGGCGCAGTTCTCAAATTGTACATTGGATCAAGCGAAATTTTCCAAGACAGATCTCAATTCGGCCAGGTTTGCCTCTACCAAATTTGATAGTTGTATTTTCGATGAAGTGAGTTTCGCTGGTGCCGTATTTTCTCACTGCGAGTATTCAGACAAATTGTTCGAGGCGGAAAAACCTAAAGGGGCAACTTTTAAGGCGGGTGAAAACGATGTGCTGCCTCTCAAGGACCTGGCCGGGTTTGCGCGTATAGAAAAGGCCGCTTATCGCCATGACCCCAGGGAACGTTTTGCCGGAAACTATAGCGGTGCCAGTTTACCCGATGCAGATCTCTCAAATCTGGACCTCACAGATTGTGTATTTGAAAACGCCGATCTCAGTGGCACCAACTTTGAAAACTCCAACCTGCAAGGTGTTAATCTGAAGGGAGCGATGCTAAAAGGCTGTAAATTTGGTAAGGCCAATCTACACCAGGCAAATTTAAGTGGAGCCTACGTGGTGGAATCAAAGTGTATTTCTGCCATGTTGGCTGAAGCGAATCTGGAAGGGGCAAATTTTTCTGATGCTCAATTGAATAGTGCCCTGTTTATAGGCAGTAATCTAAAATACGCCAATCTTTCCAGGTCAAGTTTGATCGGAGCAGATTTTCGTGTCGCCGAATTGGAAAACGCAGATCTGTCTGAATCCGATGCAGAAGGAGCCAGGTTTCAGGAAAGTAAACTTGTACGGACTGATTTTGGCAAAGCGAACTGTATCAAAGTTGATTTTTCGCGGAGTCAGCTCGTTAAAACAAACTTTACCGGAGCAAGACTGGAAAATACCAGTTTTGCACACTGCAGAGCAGAAGCTGTGGATTTGTCCAAGGTGGATTTAACAAAACTACGCCTCAAAGGGAGTCAATGGATACGATGCCTCTTTCAAGAGGTCCAGGCACAGAAAAAGGATTTGTCTGCCCTGGATCTTACGGATTGTGACTTCAGTAAGGCAGATCTAACGGGCGCTGTATTTAAAAATACAAATCTCGCGCAAGTCAATTTTTCCGATGCAAACCTTAGCGCAGCATCAATCATTGAGTCGGAAGCAAATTGCACTTCGTTTCTCGGAGCAGTATTGAACGAGAGTGCGCTATTACATACCAATTTTAAAGGCGCAAATTTTTCCGCAGTGAAGCTGGAAAATAGCAAATTTAATGGCAGCATCCTGGATGAGTGCATATTTGAAATGGCGGAATGCAAATCTACTGATTTTGGTAGCACTCAGATCAACTATGCGGACTTTTCCCATGCGAATTTGAGCGACTGTCGTTTTTTTAGTGCGAAGCTCAACTCAGTCAATCTACATCGTATCAAAGACCAGGGATTAAACTGGGCGGGCGCAAAAAAAACAAATTGTAAGGGAACGGATAAAAGCAGGGCCAAGGCCGAAGACTGGGCGCCTAGAGCACGTTAGAGGAGAATGAGATGAGTGTGATACTAAGTACAAGAAAAAATCAGTCTGATTGGCTGCAAACGGCCTACGTGATCAAGGCGGAAAACGGCCATTTTCTGGTGCAATTTGAAAAGGAAGAGGTCGGTGAGCGCCACACCGCTTGGGTGGAGAGTGCGCTGGCGGGCAGTGTTGAGCCGCAAGCAGGAGACAGGGTTCTGGTGATTGGCGAGACCTCCAAGCAGCAGTTTATTAGTGGGATCGTATCTCGGGTACAAAAAACAGAGAATAAACTGAGGGCAAGTAATGGAATTAGCGCGCAATTGTATAAAAATGAAAACTCTGAATCCATACAGATAAAAAATGAGAGCGGCGCGCTGCTATTTGAATATGACTGCGAAACAAAAAAGTGTTACTTGAATGTTCCCGAGGGAGACCTGCAGTTGGGCGCGCCCAATGGAAATATTGAGTTAATCGCCGCAAAAGGAATCAAGGCAACGAGCGCCCAGGATATCAGCCTGGGCAGTATGGGTCGTGTTTCGATTGCCGTCGGTGGAGACCAGTCAAGCAGTGCGCTGCATATAACGGATAGTGCAAGTGTGTGGAGTACGCCTGCATTGAAGGTGAAAACTGAAAAGCTGGGTATAGACGCAGATTATACCGTGTTCAAAGGAGAAAGCATGGATGCGCGCCTTAATAGCGTAAAGCTCACGGCTAATAAGATGGAACAAATCGTCGGTGATATGTGGCAGAGAGTGAAAAGTATTTTTGTTAAAGCTGAGGAACGATACGATGTGGATAGTAAGCGCATGAACACCCGCGTCGAAAAATCCTACCGTGTATTGAGCGAGTCTGCGTGTATTAAGGCAGAACAGGACATGAAAATCGATGGCGATCGCATTCACCTAGGGTAAGGGGAGAGAGATGTTTTTTATATCAACCACAGAAGGTGGCATGGCACAAGGAAACCCGGATGTGTGCAACACCCCTGCTCCTCCGTCGGCACCTATACCCGTACCCTATCCCAATATAGCAATGTTTAATCAGGCCAATGTGGGCACCTGTTCTACAAAGGTATTAATTCGAAATAAACCTGTGTTTCATCAAACTTCAGTCATACCGATCTCAACTGGTGATGAGCCGGGAAGCCTGGGAGGTATCATATCAGGCAAAATAAAAGGGGAGGCTAAAGCACTTACCTGCAGCCTAAAGGTAATGGTGGAAAATAAGGGAGTGGTTTATCATACCTGCACAATAAGTCATAACGGGGCGCCGCCCAATTGTCCTGCCGGGATTCATAGTGTGCCCTCCCAGTTTGCGGTGACGGTAACAGGCTAAGTAAAGTGGCCAAGTATCAAATCGTGCATAACTCCAAATACAGACTCAGCGGTGAGGGCAAGCTGGAATCGGCAAAGCTCTATTTGATTCCAAAATCGGATACACGACAAAAACTGCTCTATTACAAATTTAGCTCCACGCCCTTGTCTGAATACACAGAGCAACAAGATCGATTTAAAAATACTTATTTGAATCTCTCTATTCCTGCCTCGTTTGAATCGCTGAAGATATCTTTTTTTTCTGAGGTTGAAGTGATCGGTTCGGTGCCTCCTCTGAGCTATTTTGCAGTGAGTTGGGAGCAGCTTATATCGGGATTAGCGCTCTCAAAAAATGTGTTGCCTTACCAGTTTCTGGATACGAATCTAACCCTGGAGGAACAGCAAGTTTTAGCAGAGTTTGTTAGCAATCAAACTAAAAATAATGCAACCATAGGCTCAAACCTGCAGAGAATACTGGAATTGCTAAACAAAGAGTGTGTCTATGATACGTCGGCTACTACACCTTACACCTCGGTTATGGAATTTTTTAAGAAACGACGTGGAGTCTGTCAAGACATGGCCAGATTGCTTATCGCCTGTTTTCGAAGTATAGGTGTACCAGCCCGCTACGTGAGTGGCTATATGCTTACCGAGGAAGATTCTGCGCGTATATTGGGGGCTCATACCCACGCCTGGGTTTCTATATTTATACCGCGCTATGGGTGGCTGGATTTGGATCCAACCAATGCCTGTGTGATCAATGAAAGATACATCGAATTGGCACACGGTCCTGACTATTTTGATATAGCCCCTGTATCGGGCTCCATTCTAGGTTCTCAAACTCAGATTATGGATGTTTCTATCGATCTCAAAAAAATCGCTTAGCTCTGTGCCAGGCGATTTCTGCTATACAAATTTAATTAAATGATGGTGGATTTAGCGAAGAATAATAGGTCAACCACCAGAAGGTCCAGATCTCTTGTCTTTCTGAAGCACGGCTAGGTAGATGAGGTAAACCTGTCTCCGAGCCTAGCCAAATACTTGGCAGTGTTCCACCGAATATGGGTGCCCACGCCCAGGTCCTCCCCTCATTGGTATCCATTTCGTGGGTGCTTGGGTTGGAAGCTTTACCTGACGCTGCGTCTGAAATGGCGTAACGCTTGGTTGTTTGCACATTTCCTGTGCCGTCATCATAGCTTACGCTCTGGTAGGTCATAGTCCGAGGTGCACGGGCCATCAAGTAGTTGGCCGACTGAAACCCTCCTGTGGTTTCAAATCCGATAGGTGGATTGAGAACGCCACCGGTCCTTACTGGATCACCAAATGCATCTAGCTCGTATATGGGAACTTTACCGCCATAGAAATCAAAGAAGGGATCGCCGGTGACTGCGTATATAGGTAACGGGTTTCCGTTACCATCAAGCGCAAACACGTTTCCATCGCTATCCGTAGTAGGGATGGGGCTGCCAAATGGGTCGAGTTGATATGGGGCATCGTCTAAGCGTTGTGCCGTAAACACGCTGGTTAAAGATTCCAGATTAGTGGCGGAACCCGTTCCCCAACTCAGAGAGCCATCTATGCCACCCAAATTAATGGTGCCGGCTTGATTTAAATGGGTGCCTGTTAGTTTTTTAATATGGGCGTAGCTTACATCTGCGTCATTGATCCCGCCTAAATAGATGCGCTGTTCCACATCGATTGTGGCACCCACTACCCCGTCTTCATCGCCGCCACTGTAAGAGCGGCTGCTACGGTAGCTAAACTTTTGTTTACCCATGCCCTTTGCGCCAGTGAAATATTCCGGAGTGCTGTCTTTGTTATAGGCTGAGAGTGATTCGATCAACAGTTCTGAAGTTTCGGGATTGATTGCATTAATAGCATCGTAGTGAACCGCAAAATCAAAATTCTGTGTAAATGGCCCTTGATTTCCTCCGGTGGAAAGAGGCGCAATAATCCGAACATTGGCAGGCGTGATTCCGTCAAGTCCTTTGGGTTGTTCAACATCACCTTGAGCCCACCCGCTAAAAATGTAAGCGGTGTAAGAGCCAATCCAAAATCCTGCGGCGTCTTGGCTGCGAGACTTGATTCCAAAACTGGAGCCGTGCTTAACAAAGTTTTCTTCGTAAAGCTGGCGCAAACCTGAGCCAGGATTAATGCCTACCATTGTTTGAATAAATTTCTCATTGGTATTTGGATCTATCAAGGATCTTTGCCTGAAATCGCCCTGATTTACGATATCTGTGCATGAGAACCCACTCGGGCACTCAGCATTAATGTCGTTTTGAAACGCGGGCGCTGCCCCTAATTGTGAACAAACTGCTTGGAGCAGCAAAAGAAAAACTATTCCCAGATACTTCATAAAATCACCCACCCACGCACACAACGCCAAGGCCCCCCACAAAATCATCTTACGGATAGTGGAGTGATCTGTCTGTTTACAAATTGGTTACAAAGTGACTAAATGAGCGGGATCGCAATTGAAAGATTTTAGGCTCTATAAATTCTACCGATGAGTCAATTATCTCTTGCGAATCACTACAGCGCCCTTGTTGTGAGTGAATCATTGTAATGGTTTCAAGTTTGAAACCTAGTCCAGGTATAAAGCGCTGATTTCGTGAGCATATTTTCAAAAAACATTACAAATTTTTACAAAACGATCTTTAACAATTCCAGTTTGAGCCGAAAACTCAAACGAGAGGTGCGAACATGGCTTTTGAAAATATCCATAATATGTATGAATCGCTGGTCTATGCGGAGATGGACCGTCATGCCAATAAGCATTCCATAGATCTTGAGTTAGATGCCTATGAGGATGTGGCTTGTATCGCATTGAACGCGTTGCCGCCCCGTTACATCAAGCACGATGTAGACGCTTTTATGAAGATGACAGAAAAAGAAGAGACAGAACTGTTAGCGAATGTGCGTTCCGCCGTAGTGGCCGCCTATAAGAAGGTGATGGACAAGCCTAATCATGAGGACGCCGCCTGAAAAAGGCTAGCAGACTCGTGCTAGCCCAGTATCTCTTTTAATGCGCTTCCCATTTCCGTAGGTGACTGAGTAGTCGATACTCCCGCGGCATTCAGCGCGGCGAACTTCTCGGCGGCTGTACCCTTGCCTCCTGCGATGATAGCTCCCGCATGCCCCATGCGTTTTCCCTTCGGTGCCGTCACCCCGGCGATATAGGCGACAACGGGTTTTTTAACATGGGCCTTAATAAATTCTGCCGCTTCTTCTTCAGCCGTTCCCCCAATTTCACCCACCATGACGATGGCTTCGGTTTTCGGATCATCCTGAAAAAGCTGTAAGGCATCGATAAAATTTGTACCGGGTATGGGGTCTCCACCAATACCAATACAGGTGGTTTGGCCATATCCTAAATCGGTAGTCTGTTTTACTGCCTCGTAGGTAAGGGTTCCGGAGCGGGAGACGATCCCTATCTTGCCGGGCAGATGTATGGAACCTGGCATAATACCTATCTTGCATTCGCCTGGTGTAATGATCCCCGGGCAGTTGGGGCCGATCAATCTAACTCCGGCCTCTTTCACAACCATGACCGCTTCCAGCATATCCATGGTAGGAATGCCTTCCGTGATACATACAATCAATTCAACACCCGCATCCACTGCTTCGAGAATCGCATCCTTGCAAAAGGGGGCTGGCACGTAGATAACACTGGCCTGTGCCCCTGTTTTTTCCACTGCATCGTGCACGGTATCAAACACCGGTAAGTCCAGATGTTTTTGCCCACCTTTGCCTGGTGTCACACCACCCACCATCTTAGTGCCATAGGCGACGGCTTGTTCAGAGTGAAAGGTGCCCTGTTTTCCGGTAAAGCCTTGGCAGATTACTTTGGTGTTCTTGTCGATTAATACACTCATTAGCCTTGACCTCCAATCGCAGCCACCACTTTTTCTGCCGCCTCTTTCAGACCCTCAGCCGCGATAATGGCCAACCCACTCTCGTTCAGTAATTCCCGACCACGATCTGCGTTGTTCCCTTCCAGTCGTACCACCACAGGAACATTCACATGCACTTCTTTAACAGCGCCTATGATGCCTTCAGCGATCATATCGCAACGTACGATACCACCAAAGATATTCACGAGCACCCCTTTGACCTTGTCATCCGAAAGAATGATTTTAAAGGCCTCGGCGACACGTTCTTTGGTTGCTGTTCCACCCACGTCCAGAAAATTTGCAGGCTCTCCGCCTTCCAGTTTGATCAAGTCCATGGTCGCCATGGCGAGCCCCGCACCGTTAACCATGCAGCCGATATTTCCATCCAGGGCCACATAGTTCAGATCCCATTCCTTGGCGCGTACTTCTCGGTCGTCTTCCTGTGTGGTGTCACGCATGGACTCCACATCTTTTTGTCGATACATGGCATTTTCATCTACATTGAGTTTTCCATCCACGCAGAGCAAGTCCCCTTCTTTGGTGACTACCAGCGGATTAATCTCTATGAAACTCAAATCTTTTTCTTCAAACAGTTTGGCCAAGGCCATCATGATTTTCGATAGTTGTTTGATCTGGTCGCCATTAAGGCCTAAACCAAAACCGAATTTTCTGCATTGGTAGGGTTGCAAGCCCACCAGGGGATGTATCGCCGTTTTTAAAATCTTTTCCGGTGTTTCTTCTGCAACTTTTTCGATTTCTACACCGCCTTCCGTGGAGGCCATGAAGACAACACGCTGTTTTGAGCGGTCGACAACGGCTCCCATATAGAGTTCGCGATCGATATTACAGGGCTGCTCTATCAGAACTTGATTAACGGGCTGGCCATGGGCATCGGTTTGAAAAGTGACTAGCCTTTTGCCCAGCCAGGAATTGATGGTATCGATGGCTTCCTGCTTATTATCAATTAGCTTTACACCACCTGCCTTACCGCGGCCACCGGCATGGACTTGCGCCTTAATCACCCAGCGGGATTTATCGACTTGATCCAGGGCCTTGCCAAAATCATCTCCACTTGCAACGACTGTGTTTTTGCAAACCGGGATGCCGTATTGTTTAAAAAGCTCTTTTGCTTGGTATTCATGCAGGTTCATATCTTTTTCCTGATGCTAATCGATTAACACTATTTCTTTTTCTTCGGTTGGTAGGCGTGTATGGCTCTACCCAAAACTGAAAAGGAGGCTTCGTGAAATGCCTCAGACAAAGTGGGATGCGCATACATGGTCAGCGCGATATCCTCTGCGCTGGCGCTAAAGTCCATGGCCAGTTTGGCCTGAGCAATCATCTCGGAGGCTTGAGGCCCAATGATGTGCACCCCGAGTATTCTATCGGTATGGGCATCACTGATCATCTTCACGAATCCATCCGTTTGAGAGCTGGCACGGGCCCGCCCGTTTGCGGCAAAGGGAAATATGCCCACGCGTGTCTCTGCGCCGAGTTGACGTAACCTCTCTTCAGTGAAGCCAACCCAGGCTATTTCAGGATGGGTATATATCACAGAAGGAACGGTATCTAAATTTATTTTTAGCGGGTGATGTCCTGCTGCCAGTTCCGCAGCCACAATACCTTCTTCCTCACCCTTGTGCGCCAACATGGGGCCGCGAACCAGGTCCCCTACGGCGTAAATCCCTTCTACTGCAGTGCGACACCACTCGTCCACAACAACAAAACCTTTTTGATCCACTTGGACGCCGCAGTCTTTTGCTAACACTTTCTCACTATTGGGTTTGCGTCCGATGGCGACGATAAGCTTGTCGAACTTGTCTACATGCTTTTCACCTTTAAATTCGTATTCCAGTTCAACCTTTTTGGCTTTGACTTTCGCGCTGGCGATCTTCGCGCCCATGCGGAATGATAGGCCTTGCTGCTCGAAATTTTTTAAAGCCTCTTTGGCTATGGCCTGGTCGGCCTCCGGGAGTAGCCCTTCGCGCGTCTTATACAAGGTGACATCCGCACCCAGTCGATTCCACACACTACCCAGTTCCAATGCAATCACACCCGCGCCGATGATGCCCAGTTTTTTAGGGACTTGTTCAAAGGAGAGGGCACCGGTTGAGTCTACAATGGATTGGTGGTCATACGGTGCAGTATCCAGTTGGGTAGGACGAGAGCCGGTAGCCAGGATTACGCTTTTGGCCTTGAGTGAGACTGTTTTGTCGTTGTGTAGAGAGACATCGACTTGCTTGTCTTTCTGTAGCACAGCGGTTCCATGAAAAAACTTCACCTTGTTCGCAGTAAACAAGGCTGCCACGCCGGAGGTGAGTTCACGCACAACCTTGTCTTTCCTGGCCAGCATCGTGGGAAGATCCAAGCTCACGTCTTTCACATTGATGCCGTGCTCAGCCAAACCATGTTGTGCATGATGAAAATTTTCGGAAGAATCGATGAGGGCCTTGGAGGGGATGCAGCCCACGTTCAGGCAAGTGCCTCCGGGTGAGGCCTTATTGTCCAGACCGATCCACGCATCCACGCAGGCCGTTTTCAGGCCTAACTGGGCACCACGAATCGCGGCCACATAGCCGGCGGGCCCTGCGCCTATCACTACCAGGTCAAAGGTCTCTTCCATGAGACGGCATCCCTTTCTTATTAAATAACTGTCTAGACTTCTAGCAAAATACGGCTAGGCTCTTCAATCAAGTCCTTGATAGTAACCAAGAATTGTACCGCTTCGCGACCATCAATAATACGGTGATCGTAGCTCAGGGCGAGATACATCATGGGTCTGGCTACTATTTGGCCGTTTTCAACCATGGGGCGCTCCATAATCTTGTGCATACCCAAGATGGCGCTTTGAGGAGGATTGAGTATCGGGGTGGACATGAGTGAACCGAACACGCCACCATTGGTGATGGAGAAGGTGCCGCCGGTGATTTCTTCCATGGAAAGCTTGCCTTCCTGGGCGCGTTTACCAAAGTCGGAAATGCGTTCTTCGATTTGCGCAATGGACATCTGATCCACATCGCGCAAGATGGGCACGACCAGTCCTCTTGGTGATCCCACGGCAATGCCCACGTCAAAATAACCGTGATAGACGATATCGTCTGCGTCGATGGAGGCGTTCACCACGGGGAAACGCTTGAGTGCCTCCACACAGGCCTTCACGAAAAAGGACATGAAGCCCAATCGAACACCGTGTTGTTTTTCAAAACGGTCCTTGAAGCGTTTGCGCAAATCCATCACCGGCTGCATATTCACTTCATTGAAGGTGGTGAGCATGGCGGCGGTCTGTTGTGCCTCCACCAGACGTTCCGCAATACGCTTACGCAAGCGTGTCATGGGCACGCGTTGTTCAATGCGATCGCCAGCAGTAATCATGGTCGGTGCAGTAGCGACCGCAGCGGCGGCGCTATGGCCCAATACATCTTCTTTCAAAACGCGCCCTCCGCGACCGGAGGCAGCGATTTGATTTGGGTCCAGTCCTTTTTCGCTCATCAAGCGTGTTGCAGAGGGCATGGATACCACATTGGAATTTTTAAGGGTGTCAGGGTTTGTCGCAGGGGCCGCCTGGGTCTGTGCTGGTTCTGAACGTGAGGCTTGAGTGGCTTGCTTCTTGGCAGCATCGGAGTTATCCATTGTGGCAATCACTTCTTGTGCCTTCACGGTGTCG